>Ga0315532_1001449_pt1 | contig 17655 bp, 16 predicted proteins | sample SalMarWE160370MG_FD_203082 | JGI IMG/M metagenome (GOLD analysis project Ga0315532, IMG submission 203082) | Salt marsh sediment microbial communities from the Plum Island Ecosystem LTER, Massachusetts, United States - Salt Marsh Sediment WE1603-70 ... | reverse complement strand
GATTTCCATATCGTACCTAATAATTTCTCTAGACCAAAACTGGCCATGGATACATCTCTGCCATTGCCTCTTTTCCCAGAAAAATAGACAAGCAGAGAAGGGAGCAAAAAAATCATGGCTACTAGGCAAAAAAGTATCCCTGTGCCGGTGAGGATGCCAAGCTCCCTGAAAGCCCTGAAGTCGGAGAGGGCAATGGCATAGAATGCAGTCGCCGTAGTTATGCCTCCAATAATGATACCTCCACCTGTTTTTTGGAAGGTGTGCTTCAAGCGTGTTGGTAGATCTAAGCCTTTTTCATCTTGAGCAAAATAACGAGTGAAAATATGGATGGCAAAATCGATCCCAAGGCCTATTAAGACTGCGGAGAATACACAGGTGAGGATGTTTAGATGATGGAATACGACTCTGGCAAAGCCAAGCGTCCATATAATGCTGATGGCAAGGGGAGCGACAACATAAAAGATACTTCTAGCCCTTCTGAATGAAAGGCCAAAGAGAATCAGCACCCCTAAAAAGGAAGTAGTTATTGTAATCTTAATGTCTCTTTTAGTGGTGGCCTCGTCACTAATGGCAATCGGATAACCCCCTGTATAGGATATCATGAACCCTCCAGCCGGATCTCCGTATTTCTCCGATAATTCTGAGAGAGAGATCCTTTCTATATCGCGTACCTCTGCCATCAATTTTTTCGAGAAGGTGATATCCTGAGGTGGCTTTTTTGGCTGGATAAACAGGAAATAGGTTCTCTTATCCGTGGTGCGATAATATCCTCGGTATAGTCCAATAGGCTGTTTTGCTGAAGAAGTATATAAAATAGAGATTAGCAAATCCCTAAGCCACAAAGGATCAGCATTGATTCCCTCTTTCATTGCCATGCCAAATGGGGTCATCAAAAGCATCTTATTCTTTTGGATCTGCTCTTTGATCCCGGCATCAGACAACTTTGAGGCAAGTCTCTTTAGATCACTTTTTTTCAAGATTAAAGGGAGGTATGTTATTAGTCCTTTATCTAGGGATCTTGGTTTAGGCTCTCCGCTTTTATACTCAACCTCCCTGATTAGTTCACTCTCCCTGAGTTTTTTTGCGAGGAGATCAATAAAGGATTCGGATTTCTCCTGGCTAAAACATGATGGCGCCTCAACCATGGCAACCAGAACCGATTGCACCCCAAAATCCTCGGAAACCTCAAAGAAGGTCCTGACACTTAAGTTCTCTGAGGGTAGAAGCGAAAGAAGATTGAGATCGAGTTTCAGTTGAGAAGCCAGGATAATGGCAAATAGAGTGAGAATGCCCGAGAGGGTAATGATGCACTTATGGAAGTGAAATATGAAGTGATGCAATAAGAATGGCCCCTTGATCTATTGTGCCTTGCCTCGAAAATACTTCTGCCAAAGCGGATCAGCAATATCACCCCATTCTTTTGCATACTGATCGATTTGGCTCGACAAGTCTTTATAGATTATTCCTGCGCCCTCATGGGTAAAGTAGGCACCATGCTCAGAAATAGCATTCCTGCTTATCTCTGGTTTGTCGATAATGATACAGGGACGGAGAAGATTTTCGTAGCTGGGGAGTTGAGAGCGAATTGAACGGAACAAAGGCGAGATAATAGCGTCGTTTAGTGAGCTCGTCCTAATATTGTGGTTAGCAAAGTGGACAAAGACGCAGGGCTCAATATCTCCGTTGGCATTGACATGGAAGTACTTTCTTCCACCGGAAAGACAACCCCCCACCACTGGTCCGTCGTTCCAAAAATCAGCCAACAGAATAGGTTTATTGGCCCGAAGATAGGTCAGTCGCTCGAATTGGTAGCCCCTCTGTTCAGGCGTTGGCATCAGCTCGAGATTCGGTTCACGACCTATTGGGACATATTGAAAATACCATCCAAGAATACAGCCTTTTTCGATCATAAAGTCAACAAATTCATCACTGTTCAAAATTTCCGTATTTTGCCTGGTTAGTGTAGCTGAAAATCCAAATAGAATCTTATCCTTCCTCAATAATTCCATGGCCTTCATAACTCTGTCAAAATGTCCCTCCCCCCTCCTTTCATCTGTTTCTTTTTTAAAACCTTCTAGACTAATAGCCGGAATGACATTGCCAACCTCAGCAAACCGTTCACAGACTTTTTCATCAATTAAGCTACCATTGGTATACATATGAAAAATCATATCGTTATGCTTTTGAAAGATATCAAAGATTCTCGGATAAAATAATGGCTCACCTCCTGACACTACACAAAAATACATTCCCATATTTTTTGCTTGAGTCATGACACTGTCTATTTCCTCAAATGTAAGCTCTGCTTTTTTGTCGTAATAGCCAGCATAACAACCGTAACAGTTCAGATTGCATTTCATGCTCGGGCTAATAACAAAGAAACCAGGGGGGTAGAGCCCATCATTTCTATCGGAAAACTCCTTTCTCTTATTGGTGCCTACCAGTGCCTGGTTAATGATGAATGTTTTAATAAGAGTTTTCCTGTGATGTGGGTTAGTTCCTCGCAGTATCCTCTTTGTGACAGTTAAACTAGGATGGTTGCTGTCAAATAGCCCTTTTATCCACCGTATCTTTTTCACATAGTAGTCCTTTTTTGCTAGTTTTTCTGCCAAGATGGCTATAAGCGAATAGGACCACCTAAAAAGCCTCTCATTTTCTAACCATGAAAGGCTGGCAAAGAGCAAATCAAGAACATGAACCAATAGATTCTGCTTTATTTTAGCTAGCATTTGGTTAACCTCCTTCATTTGCTTTTCTGATCATTAATTAACAAAAAAATCTTTTAATTGCAAGATGCCCTCACCCACGGCCAGCAGGAAAATACATCCCAATATGCTGCCCACAATCATAAGGAAATAACTAATGTGTTTAGGGAGCCTTAAGAACATCGTTAAAAGAACCCCGCTCCACATACCACATCCTTTGAGCGGCAGCATTGTAATCGCCACAACCCCCGGTGTTCCTATGAGCTGCACCCACCGGAAAAGCCTTGATTTTCGGAGCTGCTCCTCTTTCTTTATGGTTCTTTGGTGGAGTGTTCTCATAAATGACCGCTTGGAGATTGTCTCGTATAGATAATAAAAAAGGGGAATTTGAAGCGTATCCAACAAAACAATCACAGGCAATAAAAGGGCTATTCTGACCCCCAGGAACTGAGCGCTCAGGAGGGCAACCGGTCTACCTCCCAGGATATAGAGCGGGATAAAATAGATTACAAAATGATCGGCGAGATTGTTTTTCAAGAATATGGCAGCATCAAGCATGATGTAAAATATTTATTTTAACCAAGGGACCTGTTAGATTCAACTCTCATTCACCCTCTCCAAAACAGTCGATATAGATGTGAAACTAAAGTCATCAAGTAATCGATCAAGCCTTTTTCCTGTTCTCTCAATTCGTGCATCCAATACAAACTTCAAAACCAGAGGTAGTCTGATGTGAGGATTATCCAGATCAAACTCACGAGGGTGGAGGAAAATGACGGCAGGATGGCCCTGATTATTCAGTCTTAGTATGGTGGATCGAATAAGATTGTAAGGGAAGATTCGCAATCCCCACCCGCCACCCAGAGGGAGATTGACCAGAGGTGTGGTGCCAACCAAGGGAGGAAGTTCCCACAGGTGACCTTGATCCAGCATCAGCCTGTATGGGATCGTGGCATAATCGGAGTTACCGATTATTGGTAGTGGCGCCATGCTCGAATCATACTCAAAGCCTTCTTGTTGCAAAATATCAAGAGCCCAGAGAGAATCGTCCCGGATCGACCACTCTGGGGCCCTATATCCTTTAACAGGGTACCCTGTTATCGCAGATATTATGCTTACGGCCTTTTTCACGTCTTGGCGAAACGTATAGGGCGACATCTCATAAACCCGCCTGTGGGCATATCCATGGGTGGCAATTTCATGACCTGCTCTATTGATTTCTTTAATCAGATCAGGATGTCTTTCAGCAACAAAGCCGAGGACAAAGAAGGTTGCCTTGACCATCCTTTTCCGCAACACTTCTATGATCTTCATAGTATTTGTCGTAACTCGACTTTCTAATTGAGGCCAGCTGCCTTCAGGAATCAGCCTTTCTACCCCACAGATGTGAAACCAATCTTCCACATCGACGGTCAAGATGTTTTCAACAGTCATGTTTTTCTACTCTTAAGCCTCTGTTTCAGGTCCGGGTCATATATAAGGGCCAGGAGAGTCAGGATTCTCGCTAAGGCCGGGAGCGGGTCCTTACGAGATAATATATCGTAAGCCATATTCCGATCCCAAAAGTTGAAAAACTGGGACCAGTGTTTTGCACGCCTGGGATTATGAAGAAAATGTAGTATATCCCCGGGCAAGAGCCACCTGCATCTCTTTCCTATTTGGTAATGATCAACTGGCTTGAAGTTTTCACCACGAGACATACGATACATGAGATACGGAAAATTAACACCCGCTTCTATAGCCAGAGATAATGATCCCCAAAATCTCGGGTTAACTTCCATCAGTTTTGGGATGCCATCGCGAAGATCAACTTTAAACTCTACCATAGCGACCCCGTACCAATCGAGAGCATTCAGCAAGGCCCTTGCCATATCGCGAATATCATCATGTCTGACGCTTTCTCGCAGTGTACTCGCACCTCCAGTTACAGGGTATTCCCTCAACCGTTTATGGACAAAGGAGGCCCGCACCTCTCCTTTCTCATCAAGAAGAAAAGAGGCACCATAACCAGGTCCTTCACGGGGAATAAGCTCCTGAATCAGAGGGTAAGGGAAATGTCGGTGGATGGACAAGTATTGGGAAATTAAGTCTCCTGGGTTTTTGGGATAGGATATGCCAACTGCTCCAGAACTCATTTGAGGTTTTATCACTACCGGATAGGAAAGACGGTCCTTAAATGCATCAAGCTGTGATATATCATCAACATACCAGGTCCTTGGTATGGGAATTCCCAATTTTTCGGCGGTTTGAAGAACTTTATCCTTACGGCGGGCAAATTGGAGTTTGTCAAAGGAGACTATCGGGAGGTACGTCAATCGAGAGAACTCAGAATGATGTTGAGATATCAGACCTAATGTTTCATCCTCCATAGGGAGGAGCATTTGATAAGTGCGATGCGATAACTCCCCAAAAAGAAAGTCCAGAAACTCCGAAGGTCTGTTATGGGGAGAAGGATAGACCACAGCCCTATGACAGTATTTTGAGAAGGCGGCAGTCGCCAAGCCTGAGCTTTCGCCAACGGTAACCCTGATCCCCTTTCTTCCGAGGGCTCTAACAGCAGCCAACGACTTTCTCCAATATCCGTCAGTAATGAACACCCCAGAGTTCATAACCTGTTTTCTTTTAACAACGCCAATCTGGAAAACAAGAAAGCCCTTTCAAAGATGGGGAAGGGATCGATAAACCCGGATAAAGATAATATTTACCATTTTTGAATAATACGGCAAGTTGTGTTAAAAATAAATAGATATTATCTCAATAATATATTCTTGCCTTAGAAAGTTTACTTTGCTAAATAAAATCTATCATTTATAAGCATTCCAGTACTATGGTCCATAACCGTGTCGAATTTAAGAATAAACGAGTGATTATTACCGGAGGCACCAAGGGCCTGGGAAAGGCAATTGCCTTAGCTTTTGCTCGGAAAGGTGCATGGGTGGCCATAAATTATTCCTCTAATGACGAAATCGCATTGACGACCAAGGCGGAACTAGGAAGTTTAGCAACAAAATCCCTTCTCTTAAAGGCAGATGTCTCTATCGTGGCTGATGTTGAGAAGATGATAAGTAGCGTTTTAGACCAATGGCAATATGTGGATATCCTGGTTAACAATGCCGGAATCATCAGAGACAAATTGCTCATGTTTCTCAATGAGGAGGATTGGGATCGGGTGCTGGAAGTCAACCTGAAAGGAACTTATCTCTGCTCTAGAGCAATCATAAAAACCATGATAGCTCGGAGGTTTGGTCGTATTATAAATGTTACCTCACCTAGTGCACTTACCGGAAGGGCGGGTCAGACAAATTATTCGGCCTCAAAAGGTGGAATAATCTCCTTTACCAAATCCCTTTCCAAAGAGATGGCCAAGCTTGAGATTACGGTAAACGCCGTGTGCCCGGGGATTATTTCCACTCCCATGATAGAAAATCTGGATCAGGCGACAAAGAGCGATCTCTTAAAAATGATCCCTATGGGTAGATTCGGTGACCCAGAAGAGGTTGCCAGAGCAGTTCTCTTTTTGGCCTCAGAGGAGTCAGGATATATAACCGGTCAGGTATTGGCGGCCGATGGTGGTTTGACCTGAAACATATCAATAAGAGGTGAAAAATTGGATGAAATCATCAACAATTCAGAGGCATTGTGCGAATTCTTGAAGAAAATGATTATCGACACCCTTAAGTTAGAAGGTATTACTGTCAAAGGAATCGACAGCACTGCCCCCCTGTTTAGAAAAGGATTGGGCCTTGATTCCATAGATGCATTGGAACTTGTGGTGGCCATCGAGAAGATCTTTAACATTATCATTGAAGATGAGGAGGTGGGAAAAAGGGCATTTGCTTCGATAAATGCTTTGGCTACGTTCATACAGAATAAATATAAAAAAGGAAGTAGCCCGTGCGATGGGTAGAGACAGAGGAGACAGTCCGTTTTAATGAAGTGGACGAATGGGGGATGGCCTGGTATGGCCATTATATGGCATGGTTTGAGGCTGGCCGGATATCACTGCTGCGGCTGTTTGATCTTCTGCCGAGGCAAATCGTTGACCTGGGTTATATTGCACCTGTGGTCAGTTTAAAATGCGATTTCAAAAACCCAGCGACATCTGGCGACCGAATCATTATTAGAACGACTGTGGTCAAACCGGAAATCGCAGCCTTAATATTTAAATTTGAGATATTACTCAAAGAGAATCGAATCCTTCTTGCTGGTGGAGAAACAACACAGGTACTCTTAACAACTAACAGAAAAATGATTTATCGAATTAGCGGAGAACTTGGAAGGCGAATAAACAACCTCGTGGACTATTGTTTATAAAGATGAGATTCTTTGATTCTTAATTGGTATGAAAATCTGCGCTGTTATCGCAGCCTTTAATAATGAAAAAACTATCGCTAAAGTCGTTGAGGAAACACGGCGTGAGATTGATCACGTTGTGGTTGTAGACGATGGCTCCACCGATGAAACAGCGCGTTTAGCTCAGGATGCTGGAGCTCATGTCATAAGGGTTTCAAAAAACAGGGGCAAGGGGAATGCCCTGCGAATTAGTTTCTACTATGCGCTAGCCAATAATTTTGACGCTATCGTTACCCTTGATTCTGATTTGCAGCACGATCCATCTGAAATACCCAAGTTTATCAAGCATCATGAGACCAGTGGATCTAAGATCGTTATTGGTGCCAGATTACATAGCAGGGAAAAGATGCCCCGTGCTCGGTACGCCAATAACATAATAGGCACATACACCTTCTCCTGGTTAATCGGCCAGTCCATTGAGGATTCACAATGTGGATTCAGGCTCTATGACCGTGAAGTGATGGAAAACATTCGTATCCTGAATGATGGCTTTGAGGCAGAAGCCGATATCCTGCTAAGAGCAGGTAAGCGAGGTTACAAGATAGGCTTTGTGCCTATTAAGACGATCTATTTCTCAAACCACGAGCACCAATCCCACTACCGCCCAGTAAAGGATACCTTTCGTATCAGCATCATATTTCTCATGAATCTGTTTTGGAAAGATCGATGATCACACATACTCCAAAGCGGGTGGCCATAACGGGTCTTGGTATCATAACCGCCATCGGGGAATCCATGCCTACCTTCAGGCAAGCACTCTTTAACGGGAAATGTGGGATCAGCTCAATATCGCTTTTTGACACGACCGGTTTTCCTTGTCAGGTAGCCGCACAAATAAAAAACAGTAACCTTGAGGCACTTATCGAGCCAAAAGAAATAAAAAGGTTTTCCCGGTGTGATCTTTTGGGCCTTATTGCCGCTCACGAAGCCTTATTAGATTCTAATCTGGACCTCGAAAGAAGCCCTTGTAGCAAGATAGGGGTCATTCTAGGAGCCGGCGCAGGTGGTATGCTTTCTTGGGAAAAATATCGCCGCGCCTTGTGGTCAAAAAATACCAAGCCGAGACCTTCCTTACTGCTCCCAGTCGCGCACTGCACCTTAACTGATCTCATTGCCAGCCGCTATAGGCTGACTGGATTTCGGGCGACTATTTCAACGGCTTGCTCTTCCAGTGCTACCTCAATCGGATATGGTTTTGATTTAATTCGTTCAGGTCGGCAGGACATAGTTGTCACAGGTGGAAGCGAATCCCTGTCAGAATTGACCTTTGCAGGATTCAATTCCTTAAGGGTTATGGATCCTGAGTATTGCCGCCCCTTTGATAAGAGCCGTCGGGGGCTCTCCCTAGGGGAGGGGGCCGCAATCCTTATTCTGGAGGATTACGGGCGCGCTGAAGACCGGGGTACAACCATTTACGCAGAAGTGCTTGGCTATGCTACTAATTCCGATGCCTTTCACATGACCTCCCCTGATCCCGAGGGGATGGGTATGAGCAAGGTGATGGCAAAGGCTTTAGAGAGAGCCAACTTGGGGCCAGATCAAGTGGACTACATCAACGCCCATGGTACGGCTACGAGGGTAAACGATCAAATGGAAACCAAGGCCATCAAGAGGATTTTTGGCGAGAAGGGTGCTAGAGATTTGGCTATTAGTTCAACAAAATCTATGGTTGGCCATTGTCTCGGATCGGCAGGAGCAATCGAGGCTGTAGCCATAGTCCAGGCCCTCTGCGAACAGGTTGTCCCGCCTACGATACACTTGGAGAATCCAGATCCAGATTGCGATTTGGACTATGTTCCCAACAGTTCCAGGGCACGAGAAATCCGTTTCGCCCTGAATAATTCCTTTGCTTTTGGGGGAAACAATACCTCAGTGGTTTTTGGCCGAGGTCAGGTTCGAAAGGAAGAGTCAGGAATTTGAAAATGACCGATATTGTCGTTACAGGTATCGGAATTGTGAGTCCACTAGGTGTGGGCAGAGAAGCCTTCTGGGATAACTGCAGTAAGGCAAAGACAGGGATAAAAAAAATCACATCCTTTGACACGAGTTCTCTAGGATCAAACGTTGGCGGTTGGGTTAAGGACTTTGATCCAAGCCAATATATCTCACCGGGAGCCTATCGGCGAATGAGCAGAATATCAAGGATGGCGGTAGCCTCCAGCGTGGAGGCTTTGAAAGACAGTCGACTGATTCTTGATGATACGGACAGAGGAAGAATCGCTGTCATTATGGGAACCTCATACGGTAGCAGTTCTCATGCGGAAGAGTTTTACATCGGCCTTCTCAATAATGGGCCTCGAGGAGCTCAGCCGTTCTTGTTCCCAGAAACTGTACCTAACGCACCTGCAAGCCACATTGCCATGTTTCATGAGATAACAGGACCCAACAGCACCTTTTGCCAGAACGAGATATCCGCAGAGAATGCAATCCTATATGCCCAGAATCTACTGTTACAAAATCAGGTAGATGTAGCTCTGGTGGGAGGAGCCGATGAGTTATCCGCTATACAGTACTCCTGTTACGATGCAGTGGGTGCGCTCAATAAAATCAAGGTAGAGGATGATGAACCTGTGAATCCTAAACTCGGCGGTGGTCTTATACTTGGGGAAGGGGCTGGTGTTCTGGTCATGGAAAGGCCGGATTTCGCTCTCGCGCGTGATGCAGAGGTTTACGGAATTCTCAGATCAGGTGCAATCACCGGGGGCATAACATCAATTGGGCATTACGAAGCCAAAGGGGAACAGATGGCCAGGGCTATGTTCTTGGCCATGAAAGAGGCTAACATGGGCCCCGACGACATAGATCAGATCGATGTTTCCGCCAATTTTTCCGGTGAATTGGATCGTATGGAGTACAATCAGCTTAAAAGAACCTTCATAAGGCCTCTAAACAACCTATCGATTACACCACTGAAATACCTCACGGGTGATTTCGGGGGAGCTGGGGCTATGCGGGCAGCAGCCATTCTTTTGAGCCTCCATAATCAGGTGCCTCTTCCCACAGTAAGAGCTGAAATACTCAAGAGTGAGCCTGAATGTTCCCTAAGCTGGGATATACATCCGAGAGGTAAAAGTCAGGTAGCCCTGATGACCTCTACCACGTTTGGTGGGGGAAGTGCCAGCCTTGTTTTCACCAGAACTCAATGATATGACTCTTTATGATGAAAATCCTACTCGTTTCGCCCAATGTTGAGTCCCTACCTGATCCTGTTTTTCCCCTCGGTTTGGCATACATTACCGCTTCCCTGAAAAGGAACCGAATCCGATATCAGGTTCTGGACCTAGGTTTTGTTGAGGACTATGAAGCCGCTATTGAATCTGCCATAACCTCCTTCCAACCCGATATCATAGGCCTGTCGTTGAGAAATCTCGATAATGTGAGTTATCCAAACTATATCTCCTACCTCCCCTTTTATCGACAGGTCGTTCAGATCCTCAGGAGACAGAGTAAAGGGCTCATTGTCGTGGGGGGAAGTGGGTTCTCCCTGATGCCCGAGGAGGTATTAGGGTATCTAGGGGCTGACCTTGGAATTGCAGGTGAAGGTGAGATTTCCCTTATCAAGCTTATAAACAACCTCAAAAGCAAAAAAAATATTTATGATAGCATAATACCAAGCATTATTGGCGGTCCCTCTGAAATCATTGAAAACCTAGATGTTCTCCCAATCCCGGATCGATCAGGATTCGACAACAGTGCCTATCTGAAATGGGGAGGAATGGGCAACATACAAACGAAAAGAGGCTGCCCTTTCAGATGCATCTACTGCACCTACCCTATTATCGAAGGAAAAAGAGTAAGATTGCGAAATCCAAGACTCATCTGCGATGAGATTGAGAGCATGCTGGAATATGGGATAGACAGTCTCTTCTTTGTTGATAATATATTCAATCATCCTATAGACCATGCTCAAGCCATCTGCCAGGAAATCATCAGACGGAATCTACCTGTTAAATGGAGTTGCTATGTTAATCCCAGATTTATCACCCCAAAACTCATTGAATTAATGCTTTCTTCAGGCTGTACTGGGCTGGAGTTCGGAAGTGATGCTGCTAATAAGACCATGCTGGTCAATCTGGGTAAAAACTTCACAGTCAATGATCTGAGCGAGGTCTCTGCCATCTGCAAGAAGTCAGGTTTACCTTTTTGTCATAACCTGCTTTTAGGGGGGCCAGGTGAGACAATGGAGACAGTTCACCAGACATTAGATAAAATAACAAATATGTCTCCCACAGCCGTTATCTGTATGATTGGTATCAGGGTGTTCCCAAAGACCAGATTATCTCTCATAGCTATGGAGGAGGGAATGATCGGGCCTGAAGAGGACTTCTTAAACCCAGTTTTTTACCTCTCTCCTGCCATAGAAAATGAAATCTTGTCTTTCATGGAAGGATTCTCAAGAGAAAACCCAACCTGGATATTCCCCGGCCTGAATATTAATATGACTGTGGAACTACAAAAGAAACTGCGCCGCTTTGGTATCAAGGGGCCTCTTTGGGAGCATATGAAGATTGGAGAAAGATTTAGGAAACGTGATCATTAGGAGCATAAACAAGGTGAATCTTTAACAAGGAGGCTATTATGAAGAATTTTCTAAGAATTGCTCCGCTTGTTATCCTATTCTTGATTACTGGATGTGCCGGAACAAGTCAATATATGATTAAAGCCACACCAATAAAAAGGGTATCACCTAATAAATCCCTTGTTTATTTCATGAGACCATCAGGCTTTGGGTTTGCCATACACTTCCAGATTTGGGATGGTTATCGTTTAATCGGGCTCAGCCAGGCAAAGTCTTATTTTGCCTATGAATGCAATCCCGGTAAGCATCTTTTTATCGGCATTGCTGAAAATAAGAGAGCTGTTGAAGCGGATCTTGAGGAAGGAAAGGCCTATTATGTTATTACACAGGTAAAGACGGGAGCATGGAAAGCCCGCATGGCCTTTATTCCTGTCACGCGAGCTTCAGAGTTCTGGGACAATGTGGAACTATATAAAAACGAGCTGACTTTTATTGTACCTGAAGAAGAAAAGATTGCTGAATGGAAGGCTGAAAGAGAGCCCAAAATACAACAGGAACTTAATGAAATCATTAGTTATCTAAAAACACCTGAAGGTAAGCAATATATTGTTAAGCTCAATAAGGAAGATGGAAGATAAGATACATTAACTTTAGAGGTCGAGCTGCTCTGTTTTTTCAAATTATGTCTTAGAAGACCTTCTCCTGGAATACTGCTTTCTTGAGAATAGTGTCTGAGATATTATCCTGACATTTTATTTGATCTAGTTTTTCTACCTGATGCTATGCTTAATTTCTCATAAGGATACAGATAGTCAGATAAGGGTCTAGGTTGTATGACAGTGATAGCCAAGGCTTCACACAAATCACACACCTTGGCGGGTTTGGTGCTTGCTTTGTATGTGCTGCTCGCCTTTTCCTGTGCCCGGGAACAGCTCACTGTAACTGGTGCCGAGAGGCTTTTCGGCAAGAATAAGGTGAGCGATAGTAACTACCGCTGGAAGGAAATCCAGGGCAATCACTTTCGCATCATCTATCCTGAAGAGCTCAGACAGCGGGCTCTGCAAATAGCCCGCATCTATGATAACAACCTGGTCCGTATCAGCCGCGATCTGGGGATTCGGTTTGACCGAACCATTCCCGTCTTCATCTACCCGTCACAGGAAGAGTATGAGACTACCCATATCACTACCGAATTAGTAGAGGGCTCCGGCGGCTTTACCGAATTCTACAAGGAAAGGGTTGTATTTCCGGTACACGGAAGCAACAGGCACCTGGAGCATTTAGCCTTGCACGAGATCACCCATGCTGTCCAGCTCATGCATCTGCTACAGGGCCCCTACCGCTCCTGGCAGATCTTTCTCACTGGAGTGCTGTCGCCCCTCTGGCTCTTGGAAGGAGTGGCCGAATACGAGTCAGCTGCCTGGGACAGTATGGCGGCTATGTATGTTCGCGACGCGGTTATGGATCATAAACTCATTCCGCTCAATCAGTTGCGAGGATTCAGCCACCTGAGTTCACACCAAATTCAGCTGGCTTACCACCAGAGTGACCTCTTCATCCAGTTCCTGGCGGAGACTTATGGCCCACAATGCATCGCCCAGATCCTGAAGTTGAGCAAAAACAGGCTTAATCTCCATAAGATCCTTCATAAGGTAACGGGCTTAAAGCCCTTGCCGCTCGAGTGGAAGTGGCAGGAGTATGCTGAGGGCCGTCTTCGGGTGGAGGGCGAAGGGTTGCAGGATCCTTCTGCCCAGGCGCAACTGCACACGGATAACAAAGGTTGGAACCTTTTTCCATGCTACAGTCCTGATGACAGCCGGATCGCCTTCCTGTCCGATTGGGAGAACGAAGGATCCTATCTCTCGCTCTACATTCTTGAGCTTGCCACCGGCAGGCTGCGGAAGATCAAGGAGAGGGGCTTGGAGCATTCCGCTTTCAGTTGGTCCCATGACGGCAAACATCTAGTCCTTGTGAGCGATGACGAGAATCGGAGCGATCTCTTCATTTATCACCTGGAGAAGAATGAACTGGAGCGTATCCGGCAAAGATTTCGCAATAACCGCCAACCTTCGTTTCTGCCAGGGGATAAAGAAGTGGGATTCATTGCCACCGTCAATGGCATTGCCGACATCTACAAAATCCGGCTTGCCGATGGGAGAGTCACCCCCGTGACTCATACCCCCAATGATGAGTCCCATCCCTGCTGGTCGCCGGATGGGCTCTTTTTGGTCTTCTCAAGGGAATACCTGGGCCAGTATGATCTGGTGCTAAAAGACTTGGAGAGCGGTGAGCAGACCCGTCTCACTCACACCCCTTACGATGAACTGTCACCTGTATTCATACCTGGAAGCAAAGCGCTCATTTACGTCTCCGACCAGGCCGGCATTTTTAATTTGCATCGGTTTGATCTACAGAGCGGGATGAGTTGGCCGTTGTCTCGGGTAGTTGGAGGGATATTCACCCCCCAGGTCAGCAAAGACGGCCGTCGGGTGCTCTTCAGTTACTTTCGCCACGGGCAATACAGGATTTTCGAAAGTCCCATGTTGACAAGATTGTCAGGGACATGAGATGGCGCGAGTTCTTGATCTTTGTTTGAGAAAGGCCGCTAACCGGTTGTATGGCTCGGTACGCAGGTCTTGTTGGCTGGTGCTCATCGGGCTGATAGTACTCTACCCCATTCATTGTGTTTTTCCAGGATCAGCAACCCCATACGCCGAGCAGGATTATGATAGTGGATTTTCCACTGACTTCTTTTTTCCATACGTGGACTACAACGAAAAGGACGGGGTAATTCCCGGCTTCGACTGGGACGCCAGCAGCGACATGGGAGAGCATCATTTGAGCGCCCGCGGCGGCGTCGGCATGGTAAGCGCCAAAGAACAATTGCTTCTGGGATACACCTACCTTGGCTGGTACCCGGCTTTGGGCGTGAACCTCTTTGATAAGAATACCTATTTTAAAGGCATCAGCGGCTTCGACACAGAAGAGGACGACTGGCTCAGGGAGGTGGGCAGTAACCTCTTTATTGATTGGCCATTCGATTTTCACCATCGCATCTCGTTCGCTTACAATGTGGAATCGGTGGACCTGCCATACAAGACAACGCGCTTGAACGATGTCTCGGTGAGCTTCGTGCGGGACACGACCCGGCATTACATTCTGGAGACCATCTCCGGCTCCCAGGTGAATCTCACCGCCCGATACGGCGACAAGAGCCTAGGTAGTGAACAGGACTACGAGAGCTACAGCGGAGATCTTCGGCTATATGGCAACATTGATTTGGGGCGCTATTTCCGGTTTGGTCATCGCTTGGCCGCCGCTTTTCGTGTCCAAGGCGGGGTCAAGAAGAATGATCCCCGGTTATTTCACCTTGGCGGTTCAGACAGCCTGCGTGGCTACGACTATCATGAATTTTTCGGCGAGAAGATGTGGGCCACCAGCATAGAGATCCGCTATCCGACCTATGTAATCCGCCGCACCACCACAGCATGGGACGCCTTTCATTTCCATCAGTTGCTTGTCTTGGCCTTCATGGATGCCGGTGAGATCTGGCGCTACCATGAGGACGATATCTCTATCTCAGGGGTAGACATTGGAGTAGGTGCAGGTGCCCGCCTTCAGATGTTCTTGTTTGGTAAGTTCCCCTTTGTTGTTGGTATGGATGTCGCCCGCAGCGCCAGCGACCCGGATCGTGATGTTCGTACATACTTGGTGTTGAAGTTGGGGTTCTGAATGGCCCTGAGAGCTATGCAGCAAGTCATAAATCTTATCCATCATTTTTCGTTTGCCTCTTTTACCTATTCGATGTTTCTTATGTTGTACGAGCTTATAAAATCCATGAATTTATATGTTGCGCAGTTCTTGGGCATCCGCCAATGATAGGAAAAGTTACATACAAGATCATGAGATGTACAATTTCCCTAGTTCTAATAAGAGCATCTTGCTCCTGTAAAATTAGAGTCAACTATTTAATATTTGACTAGCTGGTTTCACTTATGTTATTGAGATTTCCCAATACGCTTGCTCTGGAGATTTTCGAGAGGATTGTTTCCATCCAGGCCTTCAGGCAGCGGCATCCCCAGCAGATACATCACTATTGGAACCAGGTCCAGGGTTGAAGCGGCTCGGTCAAGGAAATGATGTCCTGGCAAGATACGAGCAAGGCCAGGGCCAGCCACCCAAAAGGAGACAATACAGTCGCTCGGATAATAACTGCCGTGGTGACCGTACTTATCGAAATCGCGCTCGAAGTAGAAACCCCCCTTGTTGATGACCTTAATATCGGGGGCTGTCTCTCTCGTATACTGTCTTCTGAGGCCCCTCACCACGTATTTCCCCAGCTCAAAACGACTTTCCAACACAGACAAAGGGCGCAAGGCCTGGAGAAATGCAAGGTCGTTCTTATCAGTGGCCTGATAGGTTTTCCAGTCTAAAACCCACCAATGATCATTCTCCTCCATGAAATCATGCCGCTCACCAGGATACTGGCGGATCACCAGTGTATTCATGCAATGTTGAATATCCGTATTGGCGAGTACCAGATCCACTGCCGGCTTGACGTCTGCCAGCAATCTGGGAGGATCCATCCAATTCCCCGATTGTCGATTTTTTAGGTAGATTTCCTTGGTACTGGCCCCCAGCATAATCACAGCCTCGGCCTGTCGATTACTCGTCTCCTGATCTGGCAATTTGAAACACTTGCTCAGGCTGTGGTCAAGAGTATTATCGGGAATGTGTTTACTTATTTTCGTGAAACCGTGCTCTGAGATAAGGATAAAAATGCAATCTTCGTAACAGCCTGCCTTCTTCAGAAAGCGGATCAACCTGCCTATGAGCGGATCCAGCACGGTTTGAGCATAGTTCTTCTGAATTTCGTCCATGGAGGCATTCCGTTTTTTCAACTCCCGAGGTGGGTAGTGGGAAAATAGGTCTGTACCCAGGAGTTGGACTACCATCACATCGGGGATTGCGTGGCGATACTCCAGTATGCCCGCCAAACTCTTACTATAGGCTAATACATGTCCTGTGAGAAAAGCACTGATTGTGTTTTGATCGATATAACGGCTATCCGGAAACCATCGTCCATTGCGGAAAAAACCCACTAGCGCCGCATTCCCCCAAAAGAAAACACCGGATCTAATCGACCAGTCAGCCCCTTTTGTTATCATAAGCATAGTTGTCATAGAATTCTTGCCTGACTCCGCAATATAGTCAAAAAGGGTTTTGACGCCATTGGATGAGAGAATGCGATTGATCCTTTTCTGGAAGTAGGAGATCATGGTGCGTACCGTGGTGGTGCGCCGATCAAACCAGATGGTAGAAACAATCCCGGTTCGCTGAGGCCAAAGCCCGGTGTACATGGAAGACGTAGCTGGCACAGAGGCCGCCGGAATGGTGGTGAAGACCCGGGGAAGATGGACATAGGCATGTGCGTTATGAGATCCCCTAATTAACTCCTGGAAATGGGGTAATTCCTCAAGGTTTTCGTTAATAATTCCCTGTTTCATGCCGTGGAATTCTAAGATTACGACCTTAGGGCTGCTGGTCTTAGCATTCGCAATCGCAAAGACCAGCAGTGACAAAATCAAGGCAGCCAGAAGGACCTGGGCCAGATGAAATTTTTCTAGTATCTTTAACCAGCAATGGGCATTTAAGACATGCTTGCTTTTATTAGATTGATGGTATACGCCTTCCTTTTTCATTTTGGTCGTGAGATATTTTAAGACTTGTTTACTAAAAAATCTCCTAGGAAGTTTCTGAGAAATTATCTCAACTATCGCAAGTGCAGATTTCAAGATGGATCTGTCAACAACGCCTTGCCTCTATTTTGGTGGTTTGCGATTCAGCTCAACACCTACTTCGCATGGAGAATATCCATCCATCGAAGCGCCTCTGAACACCCTATCGAATTGCCTACGGGTTCAGTCCTAAAAGCCGAGCAGCCTTTCCTCCTGCAAGAACGCCGGACATCACACAGGGCATAATTCCGCCGCCGAGCGTGCCGGCGCCGACCAGGAAAAGCCCTTCGATGCCGGCAGTAAAGGAGCTGAACCGGCCGGGGCCGACCTGATCCGGGGT
>Ga0315532_1001429_pt1 | contig 17765 bp, 17 predicted proteins | sample SalMarWE160370MG_FD_203082 | JGI IMG/M metagenome (GOLD analysis project Ga0315532, IMG submission 203082) | Salt marsh sediment microbial communities from the Plum Island Ecosystem LTER, Massachusetts, United States - Salt Marsh Sediment WE1603-70 ... | reverse complement strand
GAGAGCGAAGGCTTCCAATTCGAGGCAGCCAACGCAAGTTTTGATTTGCTTGTGAAGAAGATTATGGGTACGTATAAGCCGGCCTTTAAGCTTGTCAAATATCATGTCACTGTAGAGCAAAGCACCGAAGGTGAGATGGTTACCGAGGCAACGGTTAAGCTGATTCAGCCGGATGGTGTGACCGAGCATGTAGTAGCAGAGGGCGACGGCCCTGTTAATGCCCTTGATGCAGCCTTGCGAAAATCGCTTGAAAGATTCTATCCGAATATTAAAGATATAAGGCTGATTGATTATAAGGTTCGTGTAGTCAATGCTAAAGCCGGTACCGCTGCCCGTGTGCGTGTAATAATTGAGTCCCGCGATAAAACTGAGGTATGGGGAACTGTCGGCTGCTCTGAGAACATCATCGAGGCTTCCTGGCAGGCCCTGGTCGATAGCGTCGAATACAAGTTACAAAAAGACGCAAAATAATATCTTGTCTGACGACGGTCAAGATTTGGCCTTATAAGCCCGCTTTACCTCGTCCGCGATAATTTCAAGTCCTTTGCTGACAGTTTCTTCGTCCTGTGCGTAGTTTATGCGGATACATTCCCGCCTGTGCCGCCATTTTTCTTTAAGGCCTGGGAAGAAGTAGTGCCCTGGGACAACCAGAACCCCTCTTTTTTTCAGATGCAAATAGAGCTCTGCATCTGAAATTGGCAGGTCTCTAAGCCACAACCACAAAAAGAATGCGCCTTCGGGCCTGTGTATGTGAAAATCGATTCCGTCCAATTGTTCGGTTAGTTGCTCTACAGCCTCGGCTGCTTTTTTCTGATAGAAGGGTTTAATTATGTCCTGGCTCAAACGAATAATCTCTCCGCTATGGACCAAATTGAACGCTATGGCAGCTCCTATGCCGCCCGGCGCGAGGCTCATTACGGCGTTGACCTGTGAAACCATATCGATAATTTCTTCATTGGCGATGACTATTCCCGTGCGTGCCGCCGGCAGGCCGAGCTTGGAAAGACTCATACACAGAATAATATTTTCATTCCAGACGGGTCTGGCATCTGTAAAAATTATATTTGGGAAGGGCGTTCCATACGCATTATCAATAATCAACGGTATATTGTTTTCACAGGTAAGGCCGCTGAGCTTCTCAATTTCAGAGTCGGTTAAAACGTTACCTGTTGGATTGGTAGGGCGGGACACACAAATAGCACCGATTTCATCGGTAATTTTGAGCCGGTCGAAATCAATATGATATTTGAAAATATGAACATCGAGATGCTGAATCTGCGGCTTATTGGCTACGAAAAGATTTTTCACCAGGCCGACGTCACTATATCCTATATATTCAGGAGCGAGCGGAAATAGTATCTTCTTTTTAGCTCCGCCCTCAAAGGTGCCTGCAAACAGGTTAAAGAGGATGAAAAACGCCGACTGGCTGCCGTTGGTCAGGGCGATATTCTTCGTTTCTATATTCCAGCCGAATTCATTGTTGAGAAGTGTTGAGACCGCTTCGATAAATCTCCTATTTCCCTGCGGCGGGTCGTAATTTCCAATAGTTCGCTCAAATTGACCTTTATCCTCCAGAAGCTCCAGCATACTCCGGCGAAAGTATTTCTGGACTTCGGGGATATGAGCAGGGTTTCCTCCGCCGAGCATTAAGATATGCCTGCCATCGGCAAGAGCACAGCCCAGGTCGTCCATAAGCTGGCCGATACCGGAGACAGTAGCAACTTTTTGACCAAATTTTGAAACTTTCAGCATTTCAATCTAAGCTTTATTCAAGTTTTGCCATTATAGGCCTCTATTGAATTTATCTGCAAAACGCATTGATATTGATTTGGCAGGAAATGTTAAACAAAATAGCGTGCAATTTCAAAAGTTTTCTGCGATTTCGCAGTGATGACAGTTGACATTATGTTCGGCTGATTGTTATGTTGTTATAATGTAAGCGGTTAAGTATTTTGCGCCTGTAGCTCAATTGGATAGAGCGTCGGTCTACGGAACCGAAGGTTAGAGGTTCGAATCCCCTCAGGCGTATTTTCGACGTTTAGCCGTCGCCGGCATTCATCCTTCGTAGTACTTCTACGGAGAAGGACGGCGACGGTCATATCCATGTTTAGTTTTTTTGCAGCATCGATCAAACCTCGTAGTGTTTCAAAATATGCATCCTCTGAATTTTCTTCTCCTAAAAAAATGGATGTTTGAATTGTGGTTTCTGGTTATGTAATGCTACTAGTCTTTTTGACTAATCGAAAAGACTATTAGCTTTTTTATATTGGCTATATAAATTCTTAGAAAATGGCATCTTTCCATCAGGTAGGGGGGTATCCCGCCAATAATGATTAAATTCCTAATATCGAAATCCTAAACCTGCTATCTGCTTTTTCAGGGGACGATTGCTTTTCGGTGTGTGAAACGATACTTACACATTAGTAGCTTTTGAGAACAGGATTAAAGCTAAAGTCAAAAATCTATAGCATAGAAATTCAAGGAAAAAATGAGAAAAAAATCTTGTATTTGAACTAATTAAGCTTATTATCGTATTGAATTGAGCTGAAAATGCCGATATATTAGTAGATTATGAGCTAATCATACCTATTAAGGGGCATAATTATGAAACTTAAACAAATAAGAGTTGATGGCTATAAGAACTTAATAAACTGTATTGTCAACCTCGGGGACTTTAACGTATTGGTCGGCCCAAACAATAGTGGCAAGTCAAACCTGCTCGAAGCAATACAAATGCTTTTTATGTTTTGTTTTGGCAGTGAAGAAACACGGAAGGTCGCATTCAGAGGATTCGTCACAAGGGGACTCGGCACCTCCATTTGTCATTTAGGAGGGTATGAAAATAGGCCTCTTAGCATTGGAGTAACCTTTGAAACGAAGATCAAAAAAGAGCTGTGGGTAGTAGACTATGATTTCACAGTGCAACATGGGTATCAAAATGAAAATGAAGCGAAATTTCTAACAGAGACGTTGCGAGCAAAACAGCCTTCAAAAACAGGGGTGGCAAAAAGTTATATTTCTAGAACGAGCTCTAGACTTAAAATTAGAGGTAAAAAAGAACGTAGTATCGCTAAAAACCTTTCTTCTCTCTTGGCAATCAAAGCTCTATATCCGGATTTTGAAGCTCTGCCATCTGAATTCAGGTCTTTCGTAGAGGGAGTATTAGACACATCATTGACAACCGTTTTCGCAATTTCACCAGAGGGACTACGGAACTCAATAGGAAATAAAACGGGCTTTGAAGGTTTTCGCGTATCTTCCTTCGACCTTTTGTCAGCGATAGATGAAATATATAAAGATAAAGAGAGATATGAAGTTTTTAGACAAAGTGTTTGCGATATTCTTGATTTGGATGATTTGAAATTTGTAGTGAGACATATAACCGAGTCTCCTAAAGTCGAGAAAGGAAAAGAAGCAGTAGAACCTGCAAGATTCTGCGTGATAAAAAGAAGTGGAGATAAGTATGCACTCATTCAGGAGTATTCTGATGGGACATTAGCTATTGTAGCAATATTGGCTGCACTGCTCTCTAAGCGTTTTGTCGGTCCAATTTTGTGTGTGGAAGAATTGGAAAACTGTCTTCATCCGGCGGCGGTTGAGAAGCTACTGCGCTTTTTGCAGGATCATGCTAATAATCGCCCAGTTTTAATAACAACGCATTCGCCATATTTGGTTAATGGGGTACCTCCAGAGGATGTCAAGGTTGGGGTGGTTGACGAAAAAGGGGCGGCGCATTTTGAGAATGTAAAGAACAGTAAACAGCTACGGGACTATCTGAGCAAGGGATTGATGAGTTTTGGAGAATTACTCATGAAGGACTTTGAGGGTTTTAGAGAAGGATAGGTTCTATGGTCAGAGAGGTTCAGCATGAAGTGACGAAAAACCCCGTATCGCTCCTTCTAGTTGAGGGTGAAACAGATGAAATCTTTTACAAACGAATCAAGTCTGAACTCCTCGCTAGTTATCGAATTACTATTCAGAACCTTGAGGGACTTTACAATATTAACGCGAAGGTGATTAATCGCATTATCAGGTATCTACAACAACATAAAGATGAAAAAATCATTGTATATTGTTGCATTGATAGGGAGTCAAGATACGGTACAGTTCCTGGATTTGACTTAAAGAGAATAAAAAAATACATAAAAGAACAAGTTATCCAGAACGTTTTGAGTATCAATGTAATAATAGCCACAAAGCAAATAGAGTCTTGGTTTTTCTACGACCTTGAGGGTATATACCGGTACTTAAAGGTCCCAGGAGCCCTAAGAAACTTAAACACATTTAAGCCACCTGAGAAATTTGGTTATAAAGATATTCAGCGGCTTTTTGGGAGATACGGTAAAAATTATACTAAGGGCAAAAAATCAAAGAATTTTATAGAACATCTCAATATAAAGAAAATTGCTTCGCAGTGTAAAGAACTCGCTAAGGGAATTGCAATAATACAGTCCAAATCAGATGATACGACAAATCATCTTTTTCGATCGAGAAAGCAGAAAAACGTCTAAGCACCAGCGGTGGGTTATGCCCGAATCTAAATATTGATTATTTCAGCAAATAAGCTATCTTATTCAAGCCGATGAGAAAATTTATAGCAAACAGAACAAAATTGATTGATGCCAGCGGTATTAGAAAAGTTTTTGCGCTGGCGGCGGATTTGGAAGATCCAATCAATTTCTCGATAGGTCAGCCGGACTTCGATGTGCCGGATAAACTAAAAGAAGAAGCAATAAAGGCCATCCGAGAAGGATTCAATAAATATTCGCAGACCTCCGGCGATGCCGCCCTCAAGAAAAAAATCACCGAGCAGGTGAGGCAAGAGTTTGGCTCCGGCTCCGGCTCGGGCCTTCGCCGAGACGGGTGGGAAGAACCAGCAGTGCTGGTCACAAGCGGCGTAAGCGGGGGGCTTCTGCTGGCCTTTCTGGCACTTATCAATCCCGGCGATGAAGTAATCATCCCCGACCCATACTTTGTCATGTATAAGCACTTGGTCAATATGCTTGGTGGAAAGTGTATCTTCGTTGATACATATCCAACTTTCGACCTGCCGGTCGATAAAATCGAAAAAGCCATCACTGACAAAACCAAGATGATAATACTCAATTCGCCGTGCAATCCGACCGGCGTAGTTTATTCGCAAGGCGAGATAAAAAAATTGGCTGAGATTGCAGCGGAAAAGGACATCTTAATATTATCCGATGAGATTTATGAAAAATTCTGCTACGATGGCAAGTGCACAAGTATCGCCAGATACTATGAAAAAACGCTTTTGTTGCGGGGCTTCAGCAAGCCTTATGCGATGACCGGCTGGCGGCTGGGCTTTGCAGCAGCCAACGACTCGCTACGTGAGGTAATAGAAGAGATGACCAAGATACAGCAATATACCTTTGTCTGTGCGCCTACGCCATTTCAAAAAGCAGCTATTGCAGCTCTGGATTATGATATTACCCACTTCGTGGACGAGTATCGGATAAAAAGAGACCTTCTTTATAATGGCCTAAAGGACAAATTCGAGCTGATAAAGCCCAGCGGGGCGTTTTATGCGTTTGTCAAAGCTCCCGGCGGTTCAGCTACGCCGTTTGTGGAAAAGGCGATTAAAAACAATGTGCTGATAATTCCGGGCAACGTCTTTAGCGAAAAAGACACGCACTTTCGGATAAGCTACGCTACGAGTAACGAAAAGATTAAAAAGGGCGTGGAGATTTTGCGAACACTGACGTCTCGCGGATAACAGAAGACGGATGACGGATGACAGAGGGCAGAGGACAGAAAAAAGACAAAATATGAGCGAAAAAATTGTGAGCTTTCGTGATTTGAATGTTTATAAACTTGCATTTGAACTTCAGCAAGAAATCTTCGTACTTACAAAGAAGTTTCCAAGAGAGGAACTTTATTCACTCACGGATCAAATTAGACGCTCTTCTCGTTCCATCGGAGGTAATATAGCAGAAGCCTGGCAAAAACGAATATATGCTGCTCACTTTGTTAGCAAGCTCTCAGATGCGGATGCCGAACAATCAGAAACTCAGCACTGGTTGGATACCTCTCTTAAGTGCGAATATATATCAAGCAAAGAACATCATGTGTTATTAGAAAAGTGCAAAAAAATCGGCAGGATGCTTGGAAAAATGATGGCCGAACCAGAAAAATGGTGCAACCAATTCAAGAATAAGTGAATTTCTGTCATCTGTCCTCAGTCTTCTGTCTTCTGGAATAACAGGGGGTAAACTCAAAATTTTTGAGAGTTTTCATTGATTATTGCCAACCCGGTAATATAAGATATAATTTCCAATATGAAAAAGCTGCTATTAATAATCCCAGTTGTTTTAGTGTGCTTGTTATTGCAGAGCAGCCGAGGTTTCGAGGTTATACTTGATGGGTCCAATAAGGTAGCTGTGATTCCCTGCAAGGACATGATCGACGACGGCCTATATAAATCCATCCAACGCAGAACCCGATTAGCCATCGAGCAGGGTGCGGAATACCTGATTTATGAGATAGGCACGTACGGCGGATTTCTGGATTCTGCTGATAACATATCGAAGTACTTTATCCTTCGTGAAGGTTGGCCAGAATTGGGCAAAAAGGCCCACACCGTCGCATACGTAACGACCGAGGCAATATCAGCCGGTGCTATGATAAGCGTCTCCTGCCAGGATATAATAATGCGGGAGCATACTACCATTGGCGATTGTGCTCCGATCACGCTCGGCGGCAAATTGGAAGGCGTCGAGCGGGAGAAAACCGAGAGCTTCGTCCGGGGAACCTTCGAAAGGGCGGCTGAGGCGAACGGCTATCCCAAGGCGCTACTCAAGGCTATGGTCACGATGCAGATTGAGGTCTATAGAGTAAAGAACCTCGAAAGCGGCGAATATGAGTTTTTTGAAACCGACGACCTGCCGACAGACCCAAATAAATATGACTTAGAAAATCAAGAGCGGGTCGTTAAGGATAATGAATTGTTGACGTTAACCGCCTCTCAAGCCGAGAAGTATAAAATTGCCAGGGCGGTGGTCAAAGATAGGGCAGGGGCCCTGGCCTTTTTGGCTGAACGTGATGGTGTAACATTTACCCGTGAGCCGATGGTACTGGAGACTTCATGGTCAGAGGAGATGGTTAGATGGCTGTACTCACCTGCGGTGATGGGAGTGCTTGTTATGATAGCGCTGCTCGGCGTCTATATAGAATTAAGTACGCCGGGCATAGGACTTCCGGGACTGGTAGCGGCTATATGCTTTGCCATCATAATCGCTAGTAAATACCTTGTAGGATTGGCCAACTGGGTGGAGGTAGCTCTATTCATTGTGGGTTTAATCTTATTGATGATAGAGATTTTTTTACTGCCCGGCTTCGGCATCGCCGGCACCTTGGGAATTATATGTATATTGGTCGGCCTATTCGGTATGTTCATAAAAAATCCTCCTGACAGCTTGCCCTGGCCGGAATCCCCGCTCGACTGGCGGATATTCCTGAATGGATTGTTAGGCCTGTCGCTGGGTTTCGTTGGTTTTGCTGTTTTGGCCTGTCTGCTTGCCAAGTATTTGCCCAAAATTCAATTCCTTAGCGGATTGATACTTGTGCCAACGGTTCCTAAGGAAACAGGTACAATGCAGGTCAGCATGACACGTCCGCCGGAAATCGAAACCACTGCTATAAATGTTGGTGACATCGGCGAAGTTACTTCGACATTAAGGCCGACAGGAAAAGCAAGATTCGGCGATGCAATAGTGGATGTAGTCGCAACTGCTGAATTTCTTGGCAGGGGAACAAAGGTTGAAATAATCGAAATTCATGGTAACAGAGTTGTTGTTAGAAAACAGACGACAGAGAACGGATGACAGAAGACAGACAATAAAAATTCTGATTTCTGACTTCTGACCTCTGTCTTCATACGAGGTAAATTGATGGATTGGTGGCTGGTTTTTGCTGTTTTTTTGTATTTTGCCTGTGCGGCACTTATCGTTGCCGAAGTATTCGTGCCAAGCGGAGGCCTGATTAGCATAGGTGCATTAGCATGTATTATCGGTGGTATAGCCATATTTTTTATCCACAGCACAACTGCCGGCTTGGTAGGTGTGATAATAGCCGTCATAATGATACCAACTATTTTAATAATCGCTTACAGGATATTTCCCAGAACCAGATTCGGCAGGAGCGTGACACTTGCACCGCCGCAGCGAGAGGCAGGCGATGCCATCGCAGATACGGAAAAGTTAAAAGAGCTTCTTGGTGCCGTAGGTCAGGTGCTTACTCCACTGCGGCCTGTTGGTATATGCGATTTTTCGGGACAAAGGGTTGAATGTGTAGCTGAGAGCGGTTATGTTAATAAGGGAAAAAAGGTCAAGGTTGTCCGCGTGCAGAGCACACAGTTGACCGTTCGTGAAGTAGAGGGGGATTAATATCCGCTTTGGCGGAAAACTCAAGGAAAGGATGAAGATATGTATAATTTAATCCATACAATCCCGGCAGCATCCGACGTTACCAAAGTCATTGGCGTGACGATTTTAGTTATTCTTATTATTGCAGCACTTGTATTTTTCCTTTTGCTGATGAAGTTCTTCAGATTATGGCTGCAGGCTAAATTATCTCGTGCTGATGTAAAATTCTCCGAGCTTATAGGAATGTGGCTGCGAAGGGTCGATATCAGAACAATTGTCCTGAGCAAGATAACCGCAGTCCAGGCAGGATTGTCTTTAACCACGCGGGATTTGGAGAGTCATTATTTAGCAGGGGGGCGAGTACCAAATGTGGTTCGTGCCCTGATCGCAGCCAACAGGGCAAATATCGACTTGACATTAAAGATAGCTACGGCAATCGACCTGGCCGGCCGGGATATACTCGACGCAGTCCAGACAAGTGTCAATCCGAAGGTCATCGATTGTCCCGACCCCAAGAAAGGCAGAGACACTATAGATGCCGTTGCTCAAGACGGTATTCAGTTAAAAGCGAAGGCACGCGTAACCGTTCGCGCCAATATCGAAAGATTAGTCGGTGGTGCGACTGAAGAGACCGTTATTGCACGTGTCGGAGAAGGAATTGTCACCACCATCGGAAGCGCTATAACCTATAAGGGTGTGCTGGAAAATCCGGATAGCATATCCAAGGCCGTTCTGTCGAAAGGTCTTGACGCAGGCACGGCCTTCGAGATTTTATCCATCGACATAGCCGATGTGGATGTGGGTGAGAATGTCGGAGCCAAACTTCAGGTCGCCCAGGCCCAAGCAGATTTGCGAAGGGCACAGGCCGAGGCGGAAAAACGCCGGGCAATGGCATTCGCCCGCGAGCAGGAAATGCGTGCACTGGTCGTAGAGAATGAATCAAAAGTACCATTGGCTATGGCTGATGCCTTCAGGCAGGGCAATCTCGGCGTTATGGACTATTATCGAATGAAAAATATTATGGCTGACACCGAAATGCGTGACTCCATCGCAAAACCGAAAAAGAAAGAATGATCTCGATGCTCGATTACTTTTAGAGAAAAAAATGAATGAGTTCCTCACACAAATAATCTTTGCTCGAAATGAAGACGTTGAAAACTGGATGAACATACTACTCGTTGTAATAATTGCGGTTTTCTGGGCACTTGGTGGTCTTCTCAAAGCCAGAGCAAGAAATGCTAAAGAGGAATCAGAAGAACCTCAATCTGATAAACCAGTTCGTAGTCGGCCAAAGACTTCAACCAATCTTAGAAAAGAATTTTTCAAACAGTTAGGTTTTAGTCATCCTGCAGGTCAAGATTCAAGACAGTATCGGCGGCAAATCGAACAGCTACGCCGAAGAATTACCCGTCCACGACCTACTTCTTTAAGTATGGAAACCGAAAAGAAACCTATTTCTGTTCCCTCAAAAGAGGAACGTTCTAAGCTTACAAGCGAACCGGTTATAGAGTTGAAAGATAAAGACGTCGTCGCTATCCATCAAGAAACACCCGGCGACGCATTTACTGCCAAATCTCTGTTGGATTATACAGACCCAGATGAATTAAGAAGAGCGATTCTGCATTACGAAATCTTAGGCAAACCATTATCATTGCGAGAGCCAGAAGAGCATATTATCTAACTTTAAGCTTTTTTAACTCAAACTGACCGATTAGCACTGTCATACCCGCAAAAGCGGGTATCCATTTACTAAATTGTAGCAGTGAATTTCCGCCCGCGCGGCAATGACAATCTGCGAGAGAAACCCTTTGGCCAACAAAATGGGAATAAGTAAGATAAAACATTACGTCCTATAAGATATGTTATGTTTCATTCAGGTTTTTATTTTGGTTCATAATCACGCATCTTGCGATTTTGCGGTTTCCAAAAGATTTTCCCACATGGCAACGACTCTGTCCAAAAGACCCAAATTTTGAAGAACTATAGAAATATTAACCGTCGCATCAGAAGAAGCAAAATTATCCTCCATGTAACGGGCGAGATTCATAACCGATGATGCAAACTTCATTTTATTACAATAAAGTAAAGCTGTCTTGTAATGTAAAGATAAAGTATCATTATCAAGATACTCCGGTGAAATAAGCAAATTTAAAGCAGAATATTTATCGCCTGATTCAAAAAAACATACAGCAAGCTTGCTTCTTGCCCTATCGAACGTTGGATTTAACTTTAAAGTCGTTTTAAAATAATTTATTGCATCACCTAATAATCCAACGCTCATCATTAAAATACCAAGCCTATAATATAAATCAGCATTATGGGGCTGTTGTGAAACCTGTTGTTGATGTGATTCGATAACAGCTTTTAAAAGATCGTTTGAACTTTCAAAGTCAGAACAAGATAAAACGTCAGGGAAAACGCTTTTAAATAATAATTTAGACGTCTCAGCAAATAAAATTGAACTATTTGGCTGAATTGCCGCAGCTAATGATAAAGTAGATAAGGCATCAGAAGAACAGCCGGATAATTTTTGGGCAGTTGCCAACCCAATATAAGCATCGACTATTTTATCATTTATCTCAAATGCTGTATTGAATTGTTGTGCGGCAAGATGTTCGGCTTCCATCCGCAAATACTGTGCCCCAAGCTTAACAGTGGCTTCGAGAAAATCAGGGCAGATACGAATAGCATGTTGATATTGTGAAATAGCCTCTGCGGTAGCATCCATCATACTAAGAACGTCAGCATGCCTGAGAGCAAATTCCGGTCTGTCAAACTGCTGTTCCGATAAGCTTTCAAGCTGTTCAAGAGCAGCTTGAAGCTGACCTGTTTGAATAAGCTGTTCTATATCGTCATTTTCGGTCAGAAAGATATCTGGTTGTATTAAAATAGCCGTATTGAATGTCTCAATTGCTTCGCTATACCTGGCAGTGGCATTGTACAAATGTCCAAGCGTAATAAGTGACGATAAATCGTCCGGGTATTCCTTTTTTAATAGCTCATATTGCTGTATGGTTTTTTCAAGTTGGCCGTTCTTAAAATATATAGCGGCCAATCGCTGGCAGGGAAATTGAAGGTAGCTTTTAAACTTCAGACAGTCCTGATAAAACTCCACAGCCTCAGATTCTTTGCCAAGTCTTTCATAGCAATGACCAAGGGCGTAAAGGGCCATAGTATTATTGGGCTTTCTCAGATAGACGGAGTTTAACTCTTCGATCGCCTCATGCAGTTGATTTTTATGCAGACATATCGCCGCTGCCGCCATACGGCCGTATATGCAGGAAGGATTCTCAAAAAGATACAACTTTAACTGATCCTGTATGGCATCAAATTCCATATTGCCAATCAGGCTGATGACTTTGCTTAATTGATCATCTTGCGAAGACCGGCTATCATCTTTCGGAAGTTCGATGCTATTCAGCCAATGCCATATTAAATCAGCCGTATCTACTGTTAGTGCCCTGCCGAAGATTTCAAGTAAAGCACCCATTCCTCACCTGCGTTTGCCAAATAAATTGCAGTAAAAATAAACAGCAATAAAAATATCGACAATCTGGCTTGGTTTATTAATTCTCGTTGAGAGGATAATTGAATAATATGTCGATTTTGCTATGTATATATGGTGTTTGTGTGCGATGTAGGGATTGTTACGGTTTTAAAGGCCGATTGTAGGGTTTTTAACAGAAAAAACGAAAACGCCATATTAAAGGCGCATGCCATTTTTATTCAAATCATCGACAGTTTATCAGGCATATATTCTATTTAGTTATCCGGGCGTTTTTTTCAATCTCACTCAAATATGCTAATGTGCGTTCAAGCTTGTCGCTTAGATGCTTTAATTTTAGCATTGTTTTAACGCGTGCGACAAGCTCCAGCTTATTCACGGGTTTACTAATAAAGTCGTCTGTGCCGGAATCGATGCCTCGCTCGATATCGCCGAATTCGTTCAGGGCAGTTACCATAATCACAGGGATGTCGCTTGTCTTGGGATCGTTCTTTATCCTCCTGCAAACCTCAAAGCCGCTCATTTTAGGCATCATCACATCCAACAAAACCAAATCAGGTGTTTTTTTGCCAATAATGTCAAGTGCCTCAAGCCCATCCTGCGCCGGAACTGTTTCACAGTTCAAATCCTCAAGATACGCCTGCAGCAGCTCCAGACTTGGCTCATCGTCATCCACAACAAGCACAATTGGTGTTTTGGCTTTTTCTTGTTTTAATGCCTGTACGCTATCCATAAAACTGCTCCTAAACGCCGGTAGGTCTCGCGGCTTATTTATTTTTTAGTTTCTTCAAAATTGCCGTGCAGAAAGCGGGCAGGTCGTCAGGCTTGCGTGAGGTGATAAGGTTTCCATCCACAACGCATTCGGCGTCCACATATTCCGCACCGGCGTTGATAATATCATCCTTAATCGCCATAAAACATGTTGCCTTTTTACCCTTATAAATCTTTGTGCTGCACAACAGCCAACCGCCGTGACAGATAGCCGCTATAACCTTGCCTGCATTTACCATATCATTTGCAAACTTTATTACATCAGGGCTTCTTCGCATAAAATCAGGCGCAAATCCACCGGGAATAACCATACAATCATAATCACCAGCTTTAACTTCTTTGACGGAAACCTCTGAGATACAGGGATAGCCTTCCTTAGAATGATATTCTTTTTTTGCCTCAGCAGCAACCAAATTAACCTCTATACCCACTTCTTTGATGCGATAATATGGGTACCATACTTCGAGCACCTGATACATTTCATCTACCATAATAGCTACTTTTTTAGCTGCCATTTTCACTTCTCTTTCTTAATACTGCTGTGAATTTCGATAAACTGGCGGACCTCAGGCCTAATATAGAGCTTCTCTATATCAAGCAACCTGGAGACCGCCTCGGCACAAATCGCGGCTGAATCGGCCGATGAAGCTTGTGTATCCACAAAGAAAATCTGCTCGCCCTTTATAGTACAAAGCCCCCCACCGCTACCACCAAGCGGCTCGTTTCTAATTTTGACGCCATTTGCTTCCAACAACGCCAGAAGCTCTTCTAAAATCCGTTGCTCGTTCATTCTTCGGCTGCGCACTGCTTATATCGTATTGCGTATATCCTTTTCAAGAAAAACCATATCAAAAGTCGATATAGATACTTGTAAGGCAATAGCTTCTATTGGATAATACAAATGCAAATGCTTATTATTGAATTTTAAATAAGGAGCAGCCGTTTGGCAAGCATTATCGAAAAACGCCTTTCTTTACATAAAAACCTTGCAGAGCAGCGGAGGCAAAACACCTCTTTGCAATCTCAGCTTATCCAGTTTCAATCACTTGCCAACATCGGAGCCGCCAGTTGTATGATAGCCCACGAAATTAACAATATCCTCACGCCTTTAGTCAGTTACGCAGCAATGGCGTTAGAGGATTCAGATGATAGAGCTTTAGTGGAGAAGGCTCTTAACAAAACAATCCGGGGCTGTGAGCAGGCCACGAAAGTTATGGAAAGTATGCTGGCTTTGGCAAATGGCCAAAACCAGGACAAGAAAAACGTACGATTAATTACTCTGGTTGAAGGAGTTTTTGCCTGTTTGTGCCGGGATTTTAAAAAAGATGGGATAACGGTAAAAATTAATATTCCTGAGGTTTTAACAATATGGGCTGTGCCTGTTCAGATGCAACACACTTTTATGAATTTGATTCTTAATGCTCGTGATGCAATGCTGCCACGAGGTGGCATCCTGACTATTTCAGCCAAAGAAAACAACGACGCCATCCGCATTGAGGTAACCGACACTGGTTGCGGTATTGAACCAGCCAACCTAAAAAAAATCTTCGAGCCGTTTTTTACTACAAAGACAAATAAAAAATCGCCCTCTGAAAGTACTGGCTCTGGGCTTGGTCTTGCATTTTGTAAAAAAATAATCGAGGCTCACGATGGATGTATTTCTGTTGAATCCGCACCCGCACAGGGAACCGCATTTACAATTAGCCTTCCCAAACCACCGTTAGGCGGAAGCTAACCGTGGCACAGGTTTATCAAAATATCGGCCATTTTATCCTGATGTTATTGCTGCTGGGTTGTTCTGCTTTCTTCTCAGGAGCCGAAACCGCATTTTTCAATCTTTCCCGCAGACAAATTAAATTATTGCAAAAGTCCAGCCACAGACTGCAAAACCTGGCAGCAAAGCTGTTGCATAAACCCAAACAATTGCTTAGCTGCCTGTTGTTCGGCAATATGATAGTTAATGTTCTTTTTTATTCTTTAGCCAGCGTTCTTACGGTCCGAATGGGCCGACAAATTGGGCTTACTGCCGCTTCGATTACTGCTTTTATCACGTTTGCGGTATTGTTATTATTCGGTGAAATTCTGCCAAAGTCGTTTGCCTATGCAAATTCCAAATCCATCAGTGTCACCGCCACCCTGCCGGCATTTCTATGCCTGCAGATTTTTACGCCTATTATATTCGTGTTCAGATTCCTTATTGTGGAACCGGCTTTGCGGCTGCTTCTGGGGCCACAACCACCTCTCAGGCCAACGACTACAAGCGAATTCAAATCGCTGCTCGGACAGGTGCGAAAACGAGGATTGATTACCGCTGTTGAGAATAAACTGCTGATGGAAACTATTCAATTTGGATTTCTTAAGGTTCGCCACGTTATGCAGCCACGCGTTGATATGGTTGTCTGTAACGTTACAGATTCCGCCCAGCATGCTTGCAAAATCATGCAAAAAAATCATCTGACAAAGCTGCCTGTCTATCGTGGCACTGTAGATAACATAATAGGCATAGTACACTTGCGGCAGCTTTTACTTGAACCAACAGCATCACTGCAGGACTTTGTCCAGCAGGTGCATTTTGTGCCGGAACAAAAAACAGTAGAGTCTTTGCTGGAATTCTTTCGTAGTAGCGGCACCGACACAGCTATTGTAGCGGATGAATACGGCGGAATTGCAGGCCTGGTACAGTTGGAGGACCTTGCTGAGGAGTTAGTGGGACCAATTGAGGTTACAGAGCAGATCGAACCTATTGAAAAAATAGGCCCTTTCGAATATCGATTGTCAGGTGATTTACCCATTCATGACTGGGCTGAGGCCTTCGGCATAGAGTCTGATGAAATCCGCTTTTCAACAATTGGCGGCCTTGTGACCGCTCTTTTGGGCAGGATACCCAAAACCGGTGATGTTGCACATTTGGGGAATCTGAAATTCACCGTTGAACAAGTAAAAAAACACAGGATTGAAACGATCATTTTGACTTTTGAGGCGATTTCTACCAATGATTAATACAGTTGTTTTAATTTGTATAGCAGTTCTGACGGTTGCTCTGTCTGGTCTTTTTGCCGGTGCAGAAACCGGTGTATATCGGCTCAGCAGACTTCGCTTACAGCTTGGTATCGAAAGGAAACGGTTATCATTTATCCTGCTGGGTAAAGCTATGCGTGACAGCGCCGGCCTGCTTCTTTCGATGTTAGTTGGTAATAATCTTACTCATTACATTGTCACGAGTATAGTTACTTATCTTTTATGGAAAGGATTTTTGAATAAAGCGGAGACTGCCCACACTGCTGAAATATTTGCAACTCTGGTAACTGTCCCTGTGTTATTTGTATTCGCGGAGCTGATACCAAAAAATATCTTTTTCTATCGAGCCGATTATGTAATGCCTTTTTTGGCACCTATTATATTCATGTTTCACAAAGCTTTCAGTTGGTGTGGTGCAGTACCGCTGCTTAGATATGTATCCGGAATCTTTGCCCGAATAACAGATTCGTATGTTCTCTCAAAGGCGATGATAACGACCGGACAAAGACATCATATAAAAGCAATTATCGCAGACAGTCGAGAAGAGGCGATTCTTAGTGCTGTGCAGACCGATATCATCGGCCGGCTGGTAAATATCTCAGATATCCTTATAGGTTCTGTAATGACCCCTATTAACCAGGTGCAAATGGTTGATGTAAATTCGGATAAAACTGCCCTTCTAAATATACTCAAAGAGCATGATTTTACTCGCCTGCTGGTTGTAGAAGGACAATCTAAAAACATTATCGGCTTTATAAACATCTATGAAGTATTAGGCTCACCTGAGCAGTTCACTGATTTACATAATTTTATAAAGCCTATCCGAGAGCTTAGCGCGAATACTACTGTAATCGATGCGATAAATTTTATGCGAAGAGAAAATCAAAAAATGATTTTAGTTATAAAGGCTGGCCATATCGGCCGAGAAAAACCAATCGGCATTGTAACAATGAAAGACCTTGTAGAAGAGCTTGTGGGCGAGCTGGCTGAATGGTGATTAGATGTCACCGAAAATAATTAATATCATTGTCATTTCAATATTAGTAGTGCTTTGTCTGGCTATACTGGCGAATAGTATGACCAAGCCTGTCGGCCGAGATGAACAAATGTACTGCACCGGCGGCGTGCTGTTAGCTCAAGGCAAAACGATTTACAGGGACTTTTCCTACCCGGCACAATTGCCGTACCATCCATTGCTCTACGCAGCCTTTTTCAAACTATTCGATACAACTCACTATCTGCTTGTCGGCAGAATCGTGTCAATTATATGTGACATCTTCGTTATGCTGTGTATTGTTGGTATATACCGGCACATTTTCGGCTGTTTTAAGGTTTCTGGAACACTTCTGGGTTTAGCAGGCGCAGTTCTGTACGTATTCAATCCTTTGGTAGATTATGCAAACGGTTACGCCTGGAACCATGATGTTGTAATCCTCTGTGTTGTGTTGGCTTTCTGGCTTTTTATATCGACCCCACTGTCTTCAGCGGAATTTCAAATTTCAAATTTCAAATTTCAAATTTTTCTTATCGGTGCCCTGCTTACATTTGCAAGCTGTATGCGTATAACTACAACTCTGGTTCAGCTATTATTTTTTGCTGCTTTGCTAAGCCAGCCTGCCTGCACCTGTAGTAGCGCAGGCACAGGTGCTGAATCTATGAAAGAAAGATTTAAAACCGCCCTACTGTTTCTGTTTGCTTCTGTTATTGTACTAATTTGGCCTGTCTGGATAATAGCCCAGGCACCGCGAGCATTTTTTCTAAACCTCTACTGGATACCCTATCTTTATGGCAGATGGCTGCACGAGATAGGTATGGTTTATAACAAAGGTGATTTAATTCTGAATTGTATTACCCGACCGGGCTACCTTGTTCTTCTAATAATTGCAGTTTATCTCTGCCTGGTGGTTATGCGGCAGCATCATAGAATCATTATGTCTGATCGAAGAAATTTTTTATTAGCCGCCCTGCTGACTTTGGCATTTTTTATAATAGCTCTAATACCTCCAACAATCTGGCTGCAATACCTCGCGGTACCTGTGCCCTTTTTAATAGTCGGGTTGGCTTACCCACTTTTTTATTTAAGGAAATCT
>Ga0315532_1001427_pt1 | contig 17766 bp, 9 predicted proteins | sample SalMarWE160370MG_FD_203082 | JGI IMG/M metagenome (GOLD analysis project Ga0315532, IMG submission 203082) | Salt marsh sediment microbial communities from the Plum Island Ecosystem LTER, Massachusetts, United States - Salt Marsh Sediment WE1603-70 ... | reverse complement strand
TCGTCCGTGCCAGTATTCACAACACCATCCACTATAACACCCTCTTCCCTGTACTTCAATGTCCGTTTTGTAACACCGGATGCATCCAGGCCGGCATCTGTTCCGGAATATACCTGGCCACCAATTCTGGCATCGAGCAGAACATTCAGGGATACGGTTTTATAGCGGAAATTGTTGGTTATACCGCCGATCCAGTCGGGCTGGTAATTGCCGAGTTTTTTCTTCGTCATATCTACCTGCGGTATGCCATCAGAATTCACCACCAGTTGACCGGCATCATTCTTCATCCAGGTTGTACCCCAGATATCACCATATCCGGCACCCACTGTTGCACGAACATCCACATCACCTGCATTTGTTTCACTAAACGTAAATGACTCAAGTCCTTCGATAAGATCATTCAGGGTATTCTTATTGGTGGAGAAGTTCGCCGAAATATCCCAGCTAAAATCACCGGCTGAATAGGGTGTACCACCAATCATGATCTCAACTCCTTTGTTCTCCACTTCACCAACATTTTCGCGGAAATTAGAATAACCCGTTGATGCAGATACCGGGACATCCATGATCAGGTCTGTGGTTTTGATGTTATAATATGAGAAATCGACAAACAGCTTGTTGTCCAGGAAACGGGCTTCCAGTCCGAATTCAAGTGACGCAGTCTGTTCCGGTTTCAGGTCAGGATTAAGTTTTATAGCGGGCCTGGTTAAGGTTATCAGACCCAGGTATCCATCCTGCTGCATGTCATACGCGATATCAAGCTGATAGGGACCGGTGTCACTACCAACCTTTGCCCAGCTACCCCTGACTTTCAGGAAGTTCATAAAGTTAGCACCCGGATCGATGAATTCATGAAGCAGGACGGAAAGGCTAACTGAAGGATAGAAGTAGGACCAGTTATCTTCCGGCAAAGTGGATGACCAGTCATTTCTTCCCGAGACATCCAGGTAAACGAAATTGCCATAGGATAATGAAGCAGAACCGTACAGTGAATTGATCTTCTTCTCCCTTAATGGAGTATAGGATGGATCCAACTCCCTGGCACTGTCGGTGGTCGGTTTGGTCGGAATCTTAAAATCTTCACCAAAAACACCCATCTGCTCGTAGGTCTGGTACATCATGTTTCCACCCAGGTTACCCGTGATCTTGAAATCGGATGTTATTTCTTTATCAAACATCAGCAGGAAGTCGGTATTGGTTTCAGTCGTCTTGTAATTCCGGAAATTAAACTGCCCGGTTGAGTAATAATGGTGTCCATACTGCTGGATGGTTTCAATTTTCTGAGAGGTGAAGTCGGTTCCGATACGGACAAAAGCCGACAACCAGTCCGTGATGGTATAATTCACCTTGGCAAAACCAAGGAGACGGTTCCTGGTATCGTTGTTCACATCATTATAAAGGATCCAGTAAGGATTCCCATTGCTTCCACCTGGGGTAGTATAGGTTCTCACCGAGTAGTCCGGCCACTGGTAATCCTTCAGGTCATTGATATCCACATTCCTCGGGATATCATAAACGTAAGCCATGATACCTTCCGTACCGTGAAACGGACGGTTTTCCGATTCCTGTACAAAATAGGTAACCTTGGCATCCACCGACAATTTATCCGTAAGGTTTGTTGTTCCCCTGACGTTGAAATTGTGGCGTGTCAAACCGGCGTTTGGCAGGATTGATTTTGCCACGTTATTGGTGTAGGAGAAACGCAGGGATGAATTCGCCGTTCCGCCGTCAAATGCAATGGTATTTACCATGTTTGAACCGGTGCGGAAAAAATCCTTCACGTTGTCGGGCTGTGCTTTGTAGGCTTTGGTTTCGCCGGTCCAGTAAAGATAATCCTGTCCGTTGAATTTGCCTCCCCAGGATGAACCATTTTCAAGTAGATCGGTAAGTTCAAAACTGGGTGATCCGTCGTAGTAATAGCCACTTGTTCCCTGGCCGTACTGATTCTGATATTCCGGAAGCAGGAGTGGTGTTTCAAACGTTGAGGAATGGGTAAAGGTAACACCCATACCTTTTGTAGACCGACCTTTTTTGGTAGTAATCAGGATCACACCATTGGCAGCCCGTGCACCATACAGAGCAGCAGCGTTCGGGCCCTTCAGGACAGTCATCGATTCGATGTCGTCCGGGTTAAGGTCGGATACGCCGGTTCCGTAATCATCACGACGGTAGTTTGATTTACCTGTGCCGTCTGCACTACCAAATCCGCTGTTATCCATGGGGATCCCGTCCACCACATAGAGTGGCTGGTTATTCCCTGTAATGGAGTTGTTACCACGGATCACCACCCGGGTACCTCCACCCGGTCCTGATGGTGACTGGGTCAGTACGACACCGGCAACACGCCCGGCCAGTGAATTGATCACGTTGGTTTCCTTTACGGTTGCGAGCTCTTCACCACCCACCTCGGTTACGGCATAACCCAGTGCCTTCTTCTCCCTGGAGATACCCAATGCGGTAACGACAACCTCTTCCATTGCCTCAAAGCCGGATTCAAGTGCAACATCAATCACACTCGAAGTGCCTATCGGAACAGTTTTGTTCATCATTCCCACAAAAGAAAACTCCAGCGCTTCGGCATCAGCCGGAACAGAGATGGAATATTTCCCATCCATGTTGGTCACGATACCAATATTGGTCCCCTGAACCACCACGTTCACTCCGGGAAGTGTTACTCCATCATCAGCTGAGGTAACCGTACCGGTAATCGTACGTTCCTGTGCAATCACTGAGCCAATGAAGGCGATCGACAGGACCAAAACTAAAAACAGATTCTTTTTCATAGAAAAAAGTTTAGGTTAATAATTTAGGTTAATAAATGGATAAAAATATATGCTGTTTAAAGCGATATACGATAGTAAAAGGGTATTTTCTAAGCTTGAATTGACTCTCATTGTACTCCGCAGAATCGGTCTAAATCGTTTTAATGCTTTTGATTACAAGGTAATCTGCTGATTTTAAACGACATAATTATCTAAACATCAAATTAATCAACCACGTCACTTAAAAATTAAGTGGCAAATATATTAATATTTGCTTTATGTTATCAATACTCCTGCACTTTTTAATAACATAAACCTGTACTCCTTCAAAAACCTGGAAACTATTCTTGTTTCACCGCTGACAAGGAAGGGATTCCCAGTGAGTAAAATCAGGACAAATATAATCGAATAATTGGGGTAAATCAAATTTCCCAGGGAAATATTTAAAGCCATTTGAGGGGTGGGAAGCAACATAAAAGGTACTAGGTGTTATGTCAAGCGTGAAGTGGTGGGTCGTCATGCTGAACTTGTTTCAGCATCTCATTATATGAAAACAGATTCCGAAACAAGTTCGGAATGACTTATGCGTCAAAATAAGGTTGACATGACACTAGGTGTTGGGTACTCGGTACTGACAACAGAGAGAGGGAGACTTTATGACTATGGAACTTTGAGAGGGGGAGACGATGAGACTGTCAGCCTTCGCCAAGGCTATGGCTGATGAAAAGTGACGAAGCGACGAATTGAAATGATGAGTGATGCCTTCAAATGTCCCGGAGGTGGCGTAGCCATGCCTTTGGCAAACTCCTTTGGAGCAATGGAGAATATCGAACAAGCCTGCCTGCCGCAGGCAGGGAATAATGAATTTCGAAGTAAAAAGAAAGAAAAGAATAACGGTCGCACAGCGACCAGATAACGCAATAACGATCCGTTTGTGGATGAGTAATTACTATTGTCCGAAGGACTCCGGAGAATTACTATCGAATTACTACTGTATAACAATCTCATCCACAAACAGCCATGCCTTCCCTCCTGCCCCTTTGTGCCATGCCGGGCAATCGATGATTGATCTGGTAAAGACTTTGACATACCGAACCTGCTTGGGATAGACATTAATTTTAAACTCTTTGATCACAATTTGATTATCCCGTTGACTGATGTTGTTATTCACCCTGCCGACCGGTATAAATGTCTTTCCATCATTGGAGACAGAAAATTCGACATATTCCGGCATGAAGATCCAGGATCCGGCATCCTGCAGAAATCCGGCGGACAGGCTATGGATCTCCTGTGGCTTGCCCAGGTCTACAACCGCTTCAAGGTTCTGTCCTTCATATCCCTGCCAGGCTCCTGTACGAAAATTCTTTGGACCCCGGATGTAGTCGATGAGCGCCATTTTTCCACCTGCCGAGTATTGGGGTGAAAAGGTGGATGAGAGCATAATTGTTCTGCCGGGGGAAATTTTCCTGAATTCGGCAGTGATGATCCGGCTTGCCGATTCTCCCTCCTTACAGGAGAAAGCCTTCAAAACGGTCGTCTGATTAATGGTGATTGGAGATTGATACCGGGCTGAAGTCAGATCAGGTACCGAACCATCGAGGGTATAATACAGATCTGCTCCATTTATTGATCCCAGAGCGATCACCGTTGAATCGATAAACGTTCTTTCACCCCTCGTCAGATGCGGAACCGGTTGGATCAGGTGATCCCGGATGGAAGCCACAGGGATGTCATCACTACCTGTTCCCCAGCCTGCTCCGGGAGTGTTCCCCATTTCCAGGACAAGCTCGCCCCCGGATACAATATCGCTATGCCTGATAAAGGATTTCGTGTAGTTTTCTCCGTTGAGTGTTGCTGATTGAATATAGATGTTTTCCGCGGTAAGGTTTTTGGCTATGATGCGAAACTGGTTTCCATCCGGCAGGTTAATTTCCACTTTCTTAAACGCGGGTGTACCAAAAACATAATAGTCAAGCCCCGGGGTTACGGAATAGAATCCCAGGGCGCTCAATACATACCAGGCTGACATCTGTCCGGCATCCTCATTGCCACTCAATCCATCCGGGTTAACGGAGTAAAGTTGCTTCATGATCCGGGAGACCATTTCCTGGGTTCGGTATGGGACACCGGCAAAAGCATACAGGTAAGCCATATGGTGGCTGGGCTCATTTCCATGAGCATATTGTCCGATCAATCCTGTAATATCCGCCTGGTCTCTTCCGGTAGTTTCACTGCTCTCCGTGAAAAGCTGATCGAGCTTATTGACAAACGGTTCACGGCCTCCCAGCAGATCCATCAGGCCCGAAACATCGTGTGGAACAAAGAAGCTATACTGCCATGAATTGGCTTCCGTATAATTGAAATTCACCTCGCGCGGATCGAAGGGAATAAACCAGCCACCATTAATTCTGCCCCTCATAAACCCGGTGGATGGATCAAAAATGTTTTTGTAGGATTGTGCTCTCTTCAAGAAGTATTCATAATCTGCATCCTTTCCAAGTTCCTTTGCCATTTGTGCAATACACCAATCGTCGTAAGCATATTCCAGGGTTTTGGAAACTGACTCTGACTCTTCACTGACCGGAATATATCCATATTCCCTGTAGGCTTTCAATCCAAGATGATCCAGTTCTGCACTATGTTTCATGGCTTCGTAGGCTTTTTCAACGTCAAAATCACGGATCCCCTTGATGTATGCATCAACAATAACGGGAATTGAATGATAGCCGATCATGGTCATGGTTTCATTTCCCGAAAGTTCCCATACGGGCAGCAATCCTCCCTGGTTGTACTGTGTCAGGAAGGTCTTAATGATATCGACGGTCCGCTCGGGTTCAATGATCGTAAATAACGGATGTGCAGCACGAAAGGTATCCCAGAGAGAGAAGAGGGTATAATAATCGAAGCCCTCAGCCTGGTGAACTTCCATGTCCCTTCCACGGTACTGACCATCAGCGTCTGTATAGAGATTCGGATTCAGGGAAGCGTGGTAGAGGGCAGAATAGAATATCTCTTTTTGCTCCCGGCTACCTCCGCTAACATCTATTTTCCGGAGCTGTGTTTCCCAGGCCTCTTCTGCAGCGAGTCTGACCTCATCAAAAGAACGTTCCCCGATCCCGGACAGCAGGTTATTTTTCGCACCTTCAGCACTGACGGCCGATATTCCGATCTTCACGAAGATCACTTCACCCTCCGTGGTTGAAAAGTTGAATGCCGCTTTTACATTCTTCCCTTCTCCCCTGTCAGCATCCGGCAGAATGGTATCATTTTCAGTAATGATATAGGTGTCAAATGGCTTTGAAAAAGTTGCATAAAAATAGAGCCTCTGGTCCTTCGCCCATTCTCTAGACCTGCGATAACCGGCAATTTCCGTATCACTAAGGATCTCCAGCCAGGATTCAATTACAGGATCCCTGTGTTCCAGGTCAATGATTATATGGGACTCCTCACCTTGAGGAAAGGTATATTTGTGGTAACCAGCTCGTTCGGTGACCGTAAGTTCCGTTAGGACAGCATAATCGTCAAGCAATACTGAATAATACCCGGGAGAAGCCTGCTCTTTTGATTTCCTGAATAATGAACAATATCCGGTAGAAGTATCATTTTCATCACCTTTGTTAAATTGGATTTCTCCTGTAGTGGGCATAAACAGGATATCGCCATAGTCTGATATTCCCGTCCCGCTAAGGTGTGTATGGCTGAAACCATAGATTACCGAGTCGGTATAATGGTATCCTGAACATCCATCCCATCCTGTCAATCGAGTATCCGGTCCCAGTTGCATCATACCAAAAGGCATGCTGGGACCCGGGTATGTATGTCCATGTCCCCCGGTACCGATAAACGGATTGACATAATCTATATTCCTTTTTGTGGTGCAGGAAACCAGCACTAGCATAGCAATACAAAAGATTGTAATCTTTTTTCTCATTTTACTTTCTTTTTTGATTTCCATACTCTACCCTCCTGATTGATTTGCCAGGTGTTTCCGGCAGTATATCCTGACATTGTTATCTGGTACATTGAGGGAGTTGAAGAGAATTCGGGCAGGGTTGGGTATCGGTTGAAATCCTCAGCTTGCAATCCCAGTTGTTCGAGGGAAGAAGCATATTTTCCCTGGTTTTTAAAATGGGATCGTTGCAAATGATACAATTTTCTCAATACCCATTTGATCTCTTCATCCTTCTCCGGCAGGAATGGAACCTTTTGTTCTCCTGCGAGATGATCGGAAAACTGCACATATCCCCATGTTTCCGGTGCATGCATATTGATCCGTTCCTGGGGTGACCAGACCCGGTTTAATGGCGGGAAGGTTTCTCCGGTATCCGGATCTTTTCTTTTTACATAGTCCCGGCCGATCACTTCCATTTCCCAGTCGACCCGGGAAAAATTCACTCTCCACTGTTCTCCATCGGAAGGCATTCGGTGTCCGGGGGCACACTCTTTCAACGTTTCCCATGGTACAGCAATCTCCACGGTCCAATTCCTGTCCTCAGATGCAGGGTTATTGATGGTTCCGTTCACGTTTACTGCGACCTTCAGTCCGCTGATATTCCAGCCGGTTATGGCTGGTCCGCCATCCCGGTAAGGTTTTACCATCAACAGATCCCACACTGTACCGAACGCATTCACCTCCAGTTCATAGTATAGATGTGTATCCCCATCAGGGTCGATAAAGATCTCGAAATCGTTATCATAATAGATTACGGTATCGCGCTGCCGGAGGGTTGCCCAGACATGTTTCTCTTCCAGTTCTGCTGCGAAATAGAAGTTATCATCATCCCACACCATTTTTACACGGGATTGCTGAGTCGGCTGGTTGTCCTTGTTGCCTGTAATATCTACGAACGGATTTGTCCAACCAACCTTGCTCCATGCATCTTCACTGATCAAGCCATCTATTACCGGATCTGTTTCTGCCCGGTAACAGATATACGATTCCGGTTTGACCGGAATTTGAAAAGTAGAATCAATAGAGGCATCCATATTCTTTCCAACTGCAGATTCATCATCGTTCCTTACTGAACATCCGAATATTATCGAAATTATGCAGATGAAACAAATTAAAATGATTCTGTTCATTCTATGAAAAATTAAAGGAGGTACTACACCTGTTAAGCACCTATTTAAAGGATTATTTCTCGTTATTTGTATATCCTGTTTGATGATTGGAAATGTCTTTAGTGAAATTTGGTGTTTTTGTGATTTTGTGGCTGATCTGTATTCTGATATAGTAAAATTTGAAAAACCTGCCACAAAAACACTAAAGCACTAAATCACACCAAAACCATAGATTAAGATTAATAATAATGAATTATACTTTAATAATTCACATAGTTTCAGTATTAAACAACGTTTCTCCAGAATTTTCGGTTCATGGCTCGTTCATTAAAAAAGGTTACACCTGCCGCGCCACCATCCATTGCATACTGAACCGCCTGTGCAATGTTATCGGGGGTGAGTGCCGGAATAAACAGACCACTGTACAGGGGGATTCTTCCATTCAGTCCACGGGTTCCTTCCCGTGTAGCAATTTCTATCCATGCAATATTCTTCTCATAAAAATTGTGATAGATCATCGGATAGACTGCATCAAGGTTCCACTTAAGCCATTCCTGCCTGACCAGTTTCCTGGCAATCTCCGGAGTAGGGAATACTGCTGCCGTAAGTTTCTTTTGGTGATCCCTGGTAACCTGAGCCAATTCATTAACCAGGCGGGTTACAGAGTCGTACCTGAACTGGAGCCAGGCCTGGTGCCCGGATGGGTCTTCGATATCCATCGGATCGATCCCTTCCTGCTTTTTAAACTGGTCCCGACAGACATCACAATAGCAGAAATCAAATTCCGGGTACTCTTTATCCTGAACAAGGTTATATTTCGACCACAGCCCGATTGGAAGGATAACGTCGGAGTGCCGGATATAGTCGAGGTGTACTCCATCCAGGTTATCCATCATTGCCAGTCTTTTCACGCGTTCGGCAATAAATTCACGAACTTCAGCACGAGAGGGACAAAGCCAGCTATAATAATCAACGTAGGGTTGATGTTCGACCGTTGATCTGCCATCCCGGCTAATGGTAAACCATTCCGGATGTTTTTCCATGGTTTCCCGATTGCGGTGGTTCAGTACAACAATCCATGCATGGATTTCCAGTCCGGCTGATTTTGCCAGAGAAGCCATTTCCGGGTATTGCTCTTCCGAAGCCTGCATCAGTATTCCACTGACACCAAGACGGGCAAGTTCCCTGAATTTGTTTTTCCACTGTCTGGGTGAATCACCCCGGGCAGACATCCAGACCCAGACCGGCATTTCCGGAACGCGTTGAAGGGATCTGCACCCGCTGAGGAGAGGTGTTCCTATGGTGATTCCAACTGCTCCAAGGCCCACCATCCGGATAAAATCTCTTTTTTTCATGGTTATGATGCATTAAAATGGGTATTCGTTTTATGTGTGAAACCAATTATTTTTCTCCTCCCATACTTTCCAGGGCAGAAAGGTAATAAGTAAGGCTTGCGGTACCATCCATTGTTGGTTCATTTGTTGAATAATCCGCAAAATCATCGTGATACACAACCAGTTTGGACTGGAAGGCATTGTACTCATCCTCTGATGCAAGGTAAAGTCCTTTCAGGTTGTTGTATATTGAACCATATACGGGACCGTCAATCAGTCCGCCGAGGGGTTGCTTTTTCAACAGGCGAACAGCTGCTGAGTGGGTATCCTCAGGGTAATCTCCATCCTCCGGTAATCCAATGATCATACTTGTTCCCCAAGGGTTACAACCGAATAACCAATCCCTGAGGGAAGCCTCCATCGGTTGATAGCTGTCATCACCTGTAAGCTCATGATAGAGTCTGCACTGGGTCAACATGGCCACAACCAGGTTATTGGAACACCAGACAAACGGAATCCCATAATAAAAAGCATTTTCTTTTCCTTTGCGGTACACGTTATCAATTCCATCCTTAATGTACTCAGTGAATGTTGAGCTAATTTCCTGATCGGGAACTCCGGCAAGGAAGACGTGCCCCAGGTTAACAAACGGGTACCACTGGTAATGTCTGGCTGTGTCGGCTCCCATCCATGGGATGACCGGTTCTGTATTTCCATTACCGGCTGCATCCGCCAGGTATTTCTCATCACCGGTCATCCGATAGAGTGTGCTTGCTGCCAGCTCCATATCATCCCGCCAGTTATCTTCCTCATAGAAATAGGGGGCTCCATGAGGAGCGGTCTGGCACACTCCCGGATTCTCCTCTCCAAACTCATATGCATCCACCGCTTTTTGTTTCAGGGCAGTGGAGAATTCAGGGTAAAAAGGCATCAGGATGTCAGCCCCCAGAGCAAATGCTGCAGCATATTTCCCGGCAGTAGAAGCAATGCCGGTTGCCCGGTTTTTGTTCTTCTCCGATCCCTGGACCCTGCCTGTACAATAATAAACCGGTCTTTCAGCACCACGACCATAATCTGCACTATCTTCTGCCGGTATTTTGAATCCGATATGATCCCGGTCATCAGCTATCTGATTAAACATCACTCCCTTTTCCGGATTCATTTTGACCAGCCAGTCCAGACCCCATTTTGCTTCATCCAGAATATCGGGGATACCATTCATCCCGGGATGACCATCTTTATCAAAATCATCATGAAAGAGAGCGGGATTTTTCATGTAAGCAAAAAGCATCTGAAATACAGCGTTGGCCGATGTGGCCACATACTGTAAATAATCGGATGCATCATGCCAACCGCCCGTGACATCAATATGAGTGGAATCCACTTCCGGATCGGGATGAAAAACAATGAATCCATCATGCATATGGCAGGAATCGTTGAAGAAGGGATTATAACCACACCGCTGTTGACGCATGTATTCCAGAAGGAAATCTGCTGTTCCGTCATAAACATCATCATCGATTTTGAACTCCGGAGATCTGGTATTGCCTGCCATGATATAAAACTGCCCCTCCTCCCGAAAGGCAGAGAAATCAAGTCTGCAGGTAGAGCTGAAGGGTCCGTATTCACCAAAGGGCTGGATGTCTTCCGACTCCCATACGGGTTTGCCTGATTCAGCTTCACATACCCGAAACTCAACGGGTTCTTTTGCACTTTTACTCACAAAAACCGCAATTTTTTCGGTTGAAGGAAGATATCCAAGCTGGTTTATTCTGATCCAGCTATTCCTTTCCTCTCTTTCACAACCTGTAAAATAAAACAACAGCAACAGGGTAAAGGTCACAGCAAAGATCTTCCCGTATAGTCTCAAAAAACAGTTTTCCGGAGAGAGTGGATGATTTTTTTTTCGTGCCCGATTTAACATATACTGTATCGTATTATGTACAACCAATTCATCAATAAAAAGAACCGCCTACTGCAATGATCCTTTATTTTCTTTTGGGTTGAACGCCCCGTTGTTTTGCTGCTGCTTCAAGCCGCTGTTGCCACTTTGATTTTTTCTGGGGTTTCTTTTTGTTCTCTTCCATTCTCTTCAGGATGGCTCCTTCATCAAGAAACTGTTTGGTGATCAGGTTCTGTCCAAAGGTGATCAGGTTTGCCAGGAAGTAATAATAGGTCAGACCGGCGGAGAAATTATTCAGAATCAGCATAAACATGATGGGCATGATATACATCATTCCTTTCATCCCGGGCATTTGACTGCTTCCGGATGCTGAGGGGCTATTAATTTTCATAGTAACTATGGTAGACACTGTCATGAGGAGTGTAAAGAGGCTTATATGGTCTCCATACATTGGTATGTTAAAGGGAAGGTCAAAGATGGAATCGTAAGTAGAAAGATCATCGGCCCAGAGGAATTTTTGTTGTCTCAATTCAATTGATGCGGGGAAAAACCTGAACATGGCAAACAGGATGGGCATTTGGAGGATCATGGGCAGGCACCCACCCATTGGACTCACTCCGGCACGTTTATAGAGAGCCATGGTTGCCTGTTGTTTTTTCATCGCATCTTCCTTCTTGGGAAATCGGGCATTGATCTCGTCGACCTGTGGTTTGAGGACTTTCATTTTAGCCTGTGACATATAGGACTTCCAGGTCAACGGGAACAAACCCATCTTGATGATGATGGTCATCAGCAGGATAATGATTCCATAGTTGGCAATGTATTTATTGAGCCAGTTGAAGATCGGGATGATCACAAACTGGCTTATCCACCGAATGATATTTCTACCGAGGAATACCAGTTCTTCGAGTTCCACTTCATATTTTTTTAAGGTATTGAAATGGTTTGGACCAAGGTAAAACCGAAAACCGATCGTTTCATCACTACCTGCCTCGTAAGGGATACTCAATTCAGCCCTGAAATTCCTGAGATAATCTTCTGACTCAGGAAGTTTTCTGGAGCTTACATACGCATTGAGAAAATAATTGTCGGCAATCAGAACGGAAGAAAAGAACTGATCTTTAAACGCCAGCCATTTAACCCGGGTGGTTATTTCATTTGTCTCTTCGTCTTTCTGCGATCTTTCCCTGAAGCCGTCAACTTCTCCCTGATCGTATTTATATTTAAGTGATGTATAATTGTCTTCGTTTTGTCTTCCTTTCTCCTGCTGAGGCAGGTAAATTTCCCAATTCAAATCAAGTGAATTCAGGTTTGACGGGATAATATCCGTCATTCCAACCAGGTTAATATCGAAATCAACCATATACTCACCGGGGTTGAGTGTATAGGTATATTCTATGTATTTCCCGGGTTCCGAGACCAGTCGCAAGGCAACTGATTTAGGGGATTCTGATGCATCGAGATGCCTCTCGCTTCCCAGGGGTTCAAAATAGAGGTTACTGGTCCCAACCGGTCTGTTTTCCCGGGTAAAGAATTCAAATCCAAAGATGGTTGAATCGCCATTGAAAAGGATTAATGGAAGTGAATCGTAGGTTGTATATTTTTTCAATTGTGCGGTATAGATCCTTCCTCCAAGTGTGGAAATGTCCAGTTTCAACAGTTTATTTTCCAGTGTAATCATCTCTGTCTCAACACCAGCAGCCTGGCCAAATACTCCACCGAGGCTTTCCTGGTCATCGAGTTTCAATGCATCCTGGACATTTTCCGGAGTGGAAACCGGTTGTTTCACTGCCGGTTCAGCAACCTCAGCCTGTTGAACGGTATCTGCCTGAATTTGGGAAATGGCTAAAATACTATCGATTTCACTAATTCTTAATGCAGGGTAAGGCTGTTTTGGGCGTATGCGCAGGGCTTTCATATAAGAACCCTTGGCACTAGGATAATCTTCTGCATTATACAGAGAGTCGGCTATTTCTACCTCCTTATTAAATGCCTTGTTTAGCCGGGTATTATTAAAATAGCTAAAACCTATAAAGATGGCACCAATCAAAAGGATTCCAATAATTGTGTTTTTATCCATTATTCGTTGTTCTTTTCAAAGGCATAAGGATATTATTCCGGCCCCATTATTCATCCAGTGCTTTACGGATAAACTGAACAAACAGGGGATGTGGATTTATCACTGTACTGCTGTATTCCGGGTGGAACTGCACACCCACAAACCATTTATGTCCTGGTATTTCAACGATTTCAACCAGGTTTGTATCGGGGTTGATTCCCGTAGCTTTCATGCCGGCTTTTTCAAAATCACGTAAATATTTATCATTAAACTCATAGCGGTGTCTGTGCCTCTCCCTCACTTCCGGAAGTCCGTATGCTTTATAGGCATTACTCCCTTTTTTCAGCCTGCATGAATAGGCTCCGAGTCTCATGGTCCCGCCTTTATTCACAACATTCTTCTGCTCTTCCATCAGATCGATAATCGGATAATCGGTTTTACTGTTCATCTCCGTTGAATTGGCAGTGGTCCAACCCAGAACGTTCCTGGCATATTCGATCACAGCACACTGCATTCCAAGGCAGATTCCCAGGAAAGGGATGTTGTTTTTTCTGGCATATCCGGCGGCTATTATTTTGCCCTCGATTCCCCGCTTCCCGAAACCCGGAGCCACAAGGATCCCTTTCAGGTCCTTGCATTTTTCAGAAACTTTTTTCTCTGTAATCTGTTGGGAATGAATTAAGACCAGTTCCACTTTGCATTCATTCATCGCCCCGGCGTGAACAAATGACTCGGTGATCGATTTATAGGCATCCTGCAACTCAACATACTTTCCAACCAATCCGATACGTACTTCTTTTTTTGGATTTTTCAATTTGAAGATAAATTCTCTCCATTTTTTCAAGGCCGGTTCTCTTCTCACTGCCAATTTGAGTTTTCTCAAGGCAGTGACATCAAGCTTCTCCTTCAGCATATAGAGCGGCACCTCGTAGATGGTTTGGACATCGATGGATTCAATAACAGAAGTGATGTCAACATTACAGAAGAGAGCAACTTTTTGCCGAATGTCGTCGGTCAGGACTTTTTGTGTGCGGAGCACCAGTATATCAGGCTGGATCCCATTTTCCAGCAGTTCTTTAACGGAATGTTGTGTGGGTTTTGTTTTCAATTCACCGGAAGCAGGCAGGAAAGGAACCAGTGTAAGGTGAATAACCAGGCAATTGGAGGATCCCATTTCCCATTTCATCTGGCGGACCGCTTCAATATAGGGCAGGGACTCAATATCTCCAACGGTTCCGCCTATCTCCGTGATAACGACATCATACTTGTTTTTCTCTGCAACCAGTTTGATCCGCCACTTTATCTCATCGGTTATATGGGGGATAACCTGGACTGTTTTACCCAGGTAGTCCCCTCTTCTTTCCTTGTCGATCACCGCCTGGTAAACCGTTCCGGTAGTGACGTTGTTTTCCTGTGATGTCGGGAGATTCAGGAATCGCTCATAATGGCCAAGGTCAAGGTCGGTTTCTGCACCGTCTTCTGTAACATAGCATTCTCCATGTTCATAGGGATTCAATGTTCCGGGATCGATGTTAATATAGGGATCCAGTTTTTGTATCCCGATAGAATATCCCCGGGCTTGCAGTAGTTTCGCCAGTGATGATGAAACAATTCCTTTACCTAATGATGAAGTAACCCCTCCAGTAACAAAAATAAATTTAGTCGAAGACAATGTCAATTGTTTTATTAATTTATGGTCCAGGTGTTACCTGAATGAGTTGTTTAATAATGTTGTATTGATGTTATCAATCCGTATCAGACTGATCGATCAATTGAATCTTCTCTTCCAGCAGCTTAATGGAGTTCTTTGCCCGACTGATTTTCAGGTGTACCTCTTTGATCATAGAATCGGCATTTTTTGATTTGGCAAAGAACCCGATATTGTTCTCCCACAATACGATATCATTTTCCATCTGTTTAATCTTATTTATAAATTTTTCCCGATCCTGTTGAATTTTCAATTCGGCTTTCGGGTTTTCCCTGATATTTACCAGTTTATTCTTGTATTTCAGCAGGCTTTTTTGATTCTCGCCGACTTTCAGGCTGTCGAATGCCTTATTTATTGTATCCCTGTATTCCTGGAGAACCTCATCCTTATGTTTGAACGGGACATATCCAATTTCTGTCCATCTGCGCTGGTAATCATTCAACTGGTTAAAATTCTCCTCCATATTTTCAACCGGCTTGAATTTACCAATCTCCTTGATCAGTTCTTTTTTCAGTTTCAGGTTATCTTCATAGGAATTGTCAATCTGGGCATAATGCTCAGATTTTTTCTGAAAGAATGTATCGCAGGCTGAACGAAATCTTTTCCATATTTTTCCGGAGTGTTTTCTGTGCACCGGTCCGATCTCCTTCCATTTTTTCTGCAATTGAATAAGGTCTTCTGTTGTTTTCTGCCATTCTGTGCTGTTTTTAAGGGATTCAGCCTGGATGCAGAGTTCAATTTTTTGCTGCAGGTTATTATTCTGGACCTCTTTGTTTTCAATATAAAATTCCCGTTTATTGGTAAAAAAGGTATCGCATGCTTCCCGGAATCGCTGGTATATTTTATTGTTGCTTTTTTTCGGAGCATATCCGATCGTTCTCCAGATTTTCTGTAGCTCTATGACTTCGCCTGATTTTTTATCCCATTCTTTATGGGAGGAGATAGTCTGTTTATTAATCTCTTCAATCTGTTCACACAGGTGGTTTTTAGCTTCCAGGTTTTTTTTCTGTGTTGATTTCAGTTCCTCATAGAACTCCTGGTGTTTTTTATTGATTTTGGATGTTGCTTCCCGGAACCGTTCCCACAACTCATTTTTCACCTCATGCGGTACGGGGCCGATTTCACGCCATTGATCGTGCAGTTTTTGAAGTCGTTTAAAGGCATTCACCGCGGAGGGTTCCATCATCAGTTCCTCGGCTCTTTCACAAAGTTTTATTTTTGCTTCCAGGTTTTTTTTCAGGTCCAGGTCGCGCAATTCCTTATTTATTTTAATATAATCATAAAACTTCTCAACGTGATGATGATAGGTATTCCACAGATCTTTGAGGGTTTGTTGCGGTACAACACCCACCTCTCTCCAGCTTGACTGAAGGTCTCTGAACTCCTGAAATGTTTTATTGATTGATTCTTTCCGGTTAATCAGGTCTTTAATCTCCTCGATGATATGGTATTTCTCCTCCAGGTTTTTCTGTTTCTGAAGTTCAAGATCCTTGTTATAGGAAGATTTAAGGTTTCTGTATTTAGCAAGCAGCTCTTTTATCTGAATTTCACGGGGATCGTCTCCCGGCATGAAATCGATAATATCACCACCCTCAGCAAGAAAAGCTTTCTTCTTTTTTTCTAATTCAATTTTATGTTTCTTATAGAAATTGATTTTAATGTTTTCCACATCGTTCCTGATTTCCTGTACCGGCCGTTCTGAGATCAATATGGTAAGGGTATTCACCAATTCATCAATGGAAAAGGTTGTATAGTCAACATCTTTGACGGTAATCTCCTCATCCTCTTTATCATGATCCTCTTTCAGATCCTCTTTTTTATCGGATGGTTCAGAAAGGGCACTTTCTGCCTGTGGTGAATCGGAATGTTTATCGGTTGGTGTAGCTACAGCGTGGTCTTCCTGGTCGGGTTTTTGTTCGGGATCCGTTTCTGATCCCATATCCCCTGTCTGTTCGGGTGGGGTTTGAATCTCACTGCCGGAGTCAGTTTCACCTGACTCAACCGCGGAATGATCTTCCTCCGGACTGAGGAGGGTTTCATCTTTCGAATTTGCAGTTGCTTCCTGCTTACCAGAAGCAATGTTTTCATTTTCCGGACTCAGGGATGCCTTATCAACATCTCCTGAAGTAGCATTCTTTTCAGCCATCTCGCTGTTGTCTGTAGGGTCCTTCTTATTTTCAGGTTCCGTTGCGGATCCCCGAATTGTTCATCATGAACAGAATCATCATTCAATGTAGTCTCCATCATTATTCCCAATTTAATCATCCTGCTACAAAGAAAGCGGTGCGAACACAAAATTACGAAAATATACAATCTGAGCCGAATAGCAAATTTTTTACTGCAATTTAGAATAAATTGCGGTAGCAATGGGTTTCAAGTCTGTATACAAATCCCGGGTTTTTTATTTGGGAATTAGTCACTACATTTGATTTAAAACCGATGAGGATAGATATAATAACCATATTACCCGATCTCTTTACCGGTCCACTCAGTCATTCCATTATCCAACGGGCAAAAGAGAAAAGACTGGTTGACATTGTCATCCATAACCTCAGGGATTATTCCAATGACCGGCATAAAAGTGTGGATGATTATCCCTTCGGTGGAGGGGCAGGAATGGTCATGAAAATTGAGCCGATTTACAAGCTCTGGACGAAATTAACAAAAGAGAGGGCGTACGATGAGGTGATTTATACCTCTCCCGATGGGAAACTTTTTGACCAGAAAACAGCAAACAAATTATCACTGGCAAAAAATATTATCCTGCTATGCGGTCATTACAAAGGGGTAGATCAGCGGGTTCGTGATCATCTCATAACACTTGAACTTTCCATTGGTGATTTTGTGCTTTCGGGGGGGGAGCTTGCAGCAGCGATCATCACTGACTCCATCGTCCGGTTGATCCCGGGCGTTATCTCTGATGAGACCTCAGCACTAAC
>Ga0315532_1001422_pt1 | contig 17796 bp, 17 predicted proteins | sample SalMarWE160370MG_FD_203082 | JGI IMG/M metagenome (GOLD analysis project Ga0315532, IMG submission 203082) | Salt marsh sediment microbial communities from the Plum Island Ecosystem LTER, Massachusetts, United States - Salt Marsh Sediment WE1603-70 ... | reverse complement strand
GGCGGTGAAACAATCTCGGGGATGTGATGGGAAGCAGTGTCAGTACAACACTGTTCGTGGTGAGCCCTTCGACAAGCTCAGGACAGGCCCTTCGACAAGCTCAGGACAGGCCCTTCGACAGGCTCAAGGCGAACGGAATCAGAACGGGTATACTCCACAGTAGGCCTGTATCTCCCTTTACATAAGGCGATCAGGGGCTATTTGGCGTGAATATGATGCCGAGTCGGCGTAATATTACGCTGGTGTTATGATTTTTTCCAGGCGCGGGAGTATCTCTATGGCTCCCTCGACGATTTCGTCTATGACTTCCTTCACACTTACTATTTCGTGCACTAACCCTATACACTGTCCGCCGAGTCCCAGGCCGGCCTCTAGATCGCCTTCCTTGAGCACTTTTTGCGTTTGGTCACCGCCTATCACAGTCAAGAGCTCCTCGATGGTAGCGCCCCTTGATTCCAGCTCCAGCACCTTCTCGGATGCGGTGTTCTTTAACGCTCGACTGGTGTTGCGAAGGGACCGCATAACAAGCACGGTGTCGGTCTCGTTCGACCTCAGCAGCCATTCCTTGTAGTTCTTATGTAGCGGAGCCTCATGCGTAGCCATGAACCTTGTGCCGATTATAACCCCATCTGCACCCAAGGCTAAAACAGCGAGAAATCCACGGGCATCGGCGACGCCTCCTCCTCCGATGACTGGTACGGACAAGGCATCTTTTGCTGCCGGAATGAGTACCATGGAGGTAACATCCACCATCCCGGTGTGGCCTCCGTTCTCCACTCCGACCACGGTAATGGCATCTGCCCCGACCCGCTGTGCTGACAGCGCGTGTCTAACAGCAACACATTTGTGAATCACCTTCACGTTCCCATCTTTGAGAAGGGGTATGAATTCATCAGGAGCCCTAACACCAGAGCTCTCCACCGCCGCGACTCCTTCTTGAACTATCACTTCGACATATTCATCATTCGGCAATGGCCGTGAAGCGGGAAAGAGGCTCAGATTCACGCCAAAGGGCTTGTCGGTGAGGGCCTTGGTCTTTCTTATGTCCTGGCGTAGTTCTTCCCCTGTAGCGCAGCTTGCTGAGGTGAGGATGCCCAGCCCCCCAGCATTGGAAACCGCAGCCGCTAGCTCGGGGCTGGAGACACCCATCATACCCCCTTGAATTATGGGGTACTCGATGCCAAGCATCTCAGTAATTCTCGTCTTCAACATATAAATAACCTCCTTTGGACGCATTGTGATTGCAGAATGTTCTAGGATACTATGCGAGAAGTGGCTAAGTCAACCAATACTACTATTTTAGGCCTGCCTATCCGCGTAACCTGGAGTTCGTGGCTGGCTGGCAAGCTGGCGACACATTTATATGGAGGCTTTCCACCGGAGGCGAGGCCTCTGTCGACTCTCCTGTAAGCAGGTTTGTGACTTAAGGGAGACACTCTTTGTCGTTGTGAATGAAGCGTAGAACCTCATCCAGACTCTTCAGTCGCTGCGCTCCCTCAGAATGATATGTTGGTCCCGGCCGCCCGCCCTTAGGGGTACTGCCACTTTCAACTCCATCCGGCAGAATGCTCCGCAGCTTAGGGGACAACCCCAGAGACGCTGTAAAGGGAGAGACCCCTCTGGATTTCCACTCCTGTTATGAACTATAATCCAGTAAGGATTGTACAAATGCTTAGGACTCACAATTGCGGTCAGCTAACCAGCAAGAACGTCGGTGCACAGGTGACCCTTGCTGGCTGGGTGAACCGGCGAAGGGACCATGGTGGACTCGTTTTCATCGACCTGCGGGATCGATATGGGCTGGTGCAGGTGGTCTTCAATCCCGAGATATCTGCCCAGGTGCATGAGGTAGCTACCGGGTTGCGCAATGAATATGTGGTGACGGTTTCCGGTGAGGTAGAGAAGCGCCCCCCAGGAACGGAGAATCCAAAGCTCCCCACTGGGGAGGTTGAGTTAGTTGCGCAGGACGTGGAGATACTCAATGCCTCAAAGACCCCACCGTTTAATGTAAATGAGGACGTGGAGGTGGAAGAGAGCGTTCGTTTAAAGTATCGCTATCTTGACCTGCGCCGCGAGAAGTTGAGGGATAATATCGTACTACGCCATCGCGTGGTCAAGTTCATTCGCGATTTCCTGGATGCGAGAGAATTCATCGAGGTCGAGACCCCGATCCTTATCAAGAGCACCCCCGAAGGGGCGCGGGATTACCTGGTGCCCAGCCGAGTCCATCCTGGGAAGTTTTACGCACTACCGCAGTCCCCACAGCAGCTCAAGCAGCTACTAATGGTGGCTGGCTTCGACAGGTATTACCAGATCGCCAAGTGCTTCCGCGATGAGGACCAGCGGGCCGACCGGCAGCCCGAGTTTACCCAGCTCGATCTGGAGATGAGCTTTGTCGAAGAGGAGGACATCCTGACGCTTACGGAGGAGCTTTTCACCTCACTGGTTGAGGAGGTTACACCAGCCATGCGAGTGTTGAAGCCATTTCCCCGTCTATCATTCGCTGAGGCTATGGAGCGCTATGGAACGGACAAACCCGACCTTCGCTACGGTCTTGAGATCAAGGATTTGGCGGATATTGCGGCTGAGTGCGATTTCGCTGTGTTTCGCTCCGCTATAGATGCGGGTGGTTGGGTACGGGGGATATGTGCCCCGGGCGCTGGTAACTACTCACGTCGCCAGATCAATGAGCTGGCTGAGCTTGTCCAGGCTCACGGAGCAAAGGGGCTGGTCAACTTGCCACTGGGTGAAGAACAAGGGAAATCTGTGGCTGCCAAGTTTCTGACTGCGGAGCAGATTGACGAGATAGCAAAACGGTTCGAGGCAAGGGAGGGAGACCTCCTGCTCATTGTTGCCGGCGAACCAAACGTTGTTGCTGAGGCGCTTTGCGCGTTGCGTGGGGAGATTGCGCAGCGCTTGAACCTTGCAGACCCCAACCTCCTTGCCTTCTGCTGGGTTCTTGATTATCCCCTATTCGAGAGGGGAGAAGGTGGCGGATGGGAGTCGATGCATCATCCATTTACTGCACCTAGAGATGAGGATGTGCCCCTGCTGGATGGCGCACCAGAAAGGGTGCACGCCAAGCACTATGATATTGTCTGTAATGGCTGCGAGCTTTCCAGCGGAAGCATAAGGATCCATACAAGGGAGCTTCAGGAGAAAATACTCAGGTTGTTGGGATATGGAGAGGAAGAGATCGAGCAGCGTTTCGGACACCTTCTTGAGGCTTTCGAATACGGTGCTCCGCCTCACGGTGGCATAGCTCCGGGAATCGATAGGCTGGTGATGATCCTTGCTGGGGAGGAGACCATCAGGGAGGTTATCCCCTTCCCCAAGAACCAGAGCGCGGTGGACCAGATGTTCGATGCCCCCGCTGCGGTATCTGACGAGCAGCTTAAGGAGCTTCATCTCAAGTTGTTGCTTGAGTGAGGGCATCCATAATGAACATAGACGAAGCAATTTGCTGGCTGAGGGTTCTACTGGATGAAGCCATAAGGAACGAAAAAGCTGAAGGGCTGTTGCTCTCAGGGGGGCTTGATACCAGCATCATCGCATTAATTGCCAAAAAGCATGTGCCTGGGCTGAAGGCCTTCACCGTAACCATGGAAGGCGTTGATGAAGACCTCAAATATGCCATGAAGGTGGCTCAATTCCTTCGACTTGATCATGAAGTTCACTTTTTCACCGAACAAGAACTCGCGGATGCAGCCTTGGAAGCAGTAAGCATTTTAGATAATAGAAATTACGAGGCTAGCGTCCCTCTGCATATCAAGGAAGGAGTTATTGAAGGCTATAGTGAGGTAGTGGGACCCACCACCCTTGCCCCAGCCTATATTGCAATGAGGTTTGCCAGGAAGTTCGTGGATTCTGTTTATACAGGCGATGGTGCCGACGAGCTATTTGTTGGCTATAACTCACTCAGTAGTTTTATTGACCTAATCACCTCTAGTGGCGACGAAATCTTCGCCCGAGATCTGGAGCGGGAGTTATCGTCAAGGGTATTTCAGGCATATGATTTTAGATATCCCTATATGTTGGCCGATGCGTTGGGTCTGGAGTTGAACGCTCCTTACCTAACCCTGGAGGTGGCCAAATTCGCTCGAGAAATACCCGCAGAGTATAAGGTGAGACGGGAAATGGGGAAGGTGTGGGGGAAATGGCTCCTGAGGAAGGCATTTGAAGACTATTTGCCACAAGAAGTCGTGTGGCGCAAAAAGACCACCATAGATGAAGGGACGGGTGTGATAAAGGCTCTGAATTGGAGATGAGCTGGCTCGAGAGAACCGATGAGGGTTAAGAAAGGTATTGCCATTGCCCTTGTGGCAATGGTCTTTGTTTTGTGTTTATCTGCGCTCAGTTGCGGCGGAATATCCGGGGCTGGGGTGTTGACCCTCTATGGCTCCGAGCCTTCTACTTTGGATCCTGCCCTTTGTGCTGATGCGACCTCAGGAGGGTACATTGTGGAAATATTTAGCGGCCTGGTGACTCTCAACAGCGACCTTGAGGCCATCCCCGATATTGCTCAGAGCTGGGATATCAGCGATGATGGCAAGACTTATACCTTTCACCTTCGCGATGGAGTGAGATTCCACAATGGCAAGAAGTTGACGGCGAGCGATTTTAAGTATTCTATAGAGCGTGCTGCTGACCCTGATACTGGCTCTCCGGTGGCTGAAGCCTATCTCGGCGACATTATTGGCGTTAAGGAGAAGCTGAGCGGTGAGGCTGAAGAGGTTGCTGGAGTGGTGGTGATCGATGACAGGACACTGCAACTCAACATCGATGCGGCCAAAGCCTACTTCTTGGCTAAGCTTACTCACCCTGCTGCCTTCGTTGTGGACAAAGAGAATGTTGAGTCGACCGTTGACTGGTGGCGGTTCCCCAGCGGAACCGGCCCCTTCAAGTTTCGTGAATGGTGGAGCGGGCAGAGGTTAGTCCTTGAGCGGAACGATAACTTTTATGGAGACATCGCTAAGTTAGATATAGTGACCTTCCTCTTCACCGGAAACTCAATGATGATGTACGAAAAGGGGCAGCTTGACATAACTCAAGTAGGTACCGCCAACATTGAAAGGGTGCTTGACCCCACGAATCCACTGAATGAGGAGGTGGTCATCGTCCCTGAGCTTTCCTTAGGCTATATTGGCTTCAACACTGCCATGTCACCCTTTGATGATGAGAAGGTGCGTCAGGCCATGTGTCACGCTGTGGACAGGGAGGAGATTATAGAGATATTGATTAAAGACACCGTTTCACCTGCTTACGGCATTCTACCTCCTGGCATACCTGGGTATAATGAGGATGTAGAGGGCTTGAGCTACGATGTAGCGAGAGCACAACAACTGATTGCCGAGTCAAGCTACCAGGATGGCTTGCCAGCTATCGTCCTTTCTGTGCCCGGAAGCTGTGTCGGGGCGGCTGCATCTACTGAGGCGATAGCATGGATGTGGCAGGAGAACCTCGGGGTTGAGGTAGAGATCGAAGTGGTGGACTGGGACACCTTCCTCGATGACTTATGGGAAGGGAGATTTCAGGCTTTCGAGATCGGCTGGCTGGCAGACTATCCCGACGCAGAGAATTTTCTCGACCTCTTGTTTCACAGTGAGAGTGTGGAGAACCATACCGGATACAGCAGTTCCTATGTAGACCAGTTGCTGGAGGAAGCAAGGGTGGAAAACGATTTAGATAGCAGACTGGCGGCATATCAGGAGATAGAGCAGGCCATTGTCCAGGACGCCCCATTGCTCCCTCTTTGGTTTGACAGAAGCTATTATCTGGTCAAACCCTATGTCGAGGGTTTTTCCCCTGCCTCTATGATTATCCCTATTCTTAAAGATGTGCGGCTGCAGAAGTAGCCTCCTTGGAAATAAGTCATTGCCATGCTATAATCTGTACTTGAGCAGATGAAGGTAAAAGCGGAGAGAATTGAGAATAGCCAGGTAGTTCTTGAGGTTGAGGTTGAGCCTAAAGAGGAAGAGCGCTCTCTTGAAGAGGCCTACCACCGTTTGGTGAAGAAGGCTGACATCCCAGGCTTTCGCAAGGGTAAGGCGCCACGAGTAATGCTCGAACGCTACATTGGCAGGGAGGCCCTTCTTCAGGACGCGATGGAGCGCCTTGTCCCCGAGCTGTTGAATCAGGCAATCGAGGAGCAAGAGCTCAATCCGATAGCTCAACCTGAGGTCGAGATCACTCAGACTGAGCCGGTGGTGTTTAAAGCCACCGTGCCGGTTAGCCCCACTGTAGAGTTGGGAAACTACAAAGAGATCAGAATCGATTCAGATCCGGTTGAGGTTGCTGAGGAGGAAGCTAATAAGGTTATCGAGCAGCTTCGTCAGCAGAATGCCCCCTGGGCGCCTACCGAGCGGGCGGTCCAACTTGATGACTTAGTGACCATAGACGTAGAAGGTAAAGTCGGAGAGGACTCTCTGGATAAACGAGAAGGTATTCAGTATCAGGTACTTCGGGATTTCGCCTTCCCCGTGCCCGGGTTTTCGGAAAAATTGGTAGGACTGGAGAAGGGGCAGGAGGCGGAGTTTACTATCTCATTCCCCGCTGACCATGAAAGGAGTGAGCTTGCAGGGCAGGAGTGCTGGTTCAGGGTGCTGGTCAGTGAGGTCAAGGAGAAGAAACTCCCCGAGATCGATGACGAATTTGCCAAAAGTGTCGGTGAAGAGTTCGATACCTTCGATGCGCTCCGTGAACGGGTATCCTCAGACCTTCGAAGCATGGCTGAGGAGCAGGCAAGGAGAAGCTATGAGGAGAAGGTGATGGAAGCGGTGGTGGAACAGACTCATGTGGATTTTCCTCCCGTCTTGGTGGAGCGCGACATTGATGGGCTCATCGATGAACAGGAGAGGGAGTTGAGGGCAAACAAGATAAGCCTGGAGGATTACCTCACGAGAGTGAAGATGAGCGGAGAGCAACTGAGGGAGGAACTCCGACCAATAGCTACGAAGCGGGTTGCTCGTTCTCTGGTTCTGGGTAAGGTGTTGGGGGAAGAGAGCATCCAGGTGAGTGATGAGGAGACCGATGGAGAGATCGAGAAGATGGCTCAGGCGGCGGGTGAAAAGGGAGACGAACTGAGGGAGTTTTTCAATTCCCCGATAGGGCGCCAGTCGTTACAGCAGAGGTTGCTTACCAGAAATACGGTCAGGCGATTGGTGGATATAGCCTCTGGTGAAGCTGATTCCACAGAATCATCGGAGGAAGGGAGTGAGGTCGATTCTACAGAATCCCTGGAGAAAGCGGATGAAGCTGGTTCTACAGAGTCCTTAGAGAAAGGGGAAGAGGAAGATGGATAGAATGCCGAAAGGCGTGATACCTTTTGTAACCGAGACTAGTGCTCGAGGGGAGAGAACCCTTGATATATTCTCTCTGCTTGTAAGGGAACGGATAGTCTTTATGGGTACACCTATCAACGACCAGATGGCGAACCTTATCATCGCTGAGCTTTTGTATCTGGAGCGAGAGGATCCTGAGAAGGATATCAGCATGTACATTCATTGCCCTGGTGGGATTATCAGCGCCGGTCTTGCCATCTACGATACTATGCAACTCGTTAAATGCGATGTCTCCACCATCTGCGTTGGACTGGCTGCCAGTATGGGTACTGTTCTTCTGTCCGCTGGTGCTAAAGGCAAGCGCTACGCTCTGCCCCATTCAACCATTCACTTGCACCAGCCTATGGGTGGCGCTCAGGGGCAGGCGGCAGACATAGCTATCGCCGCTAAGGAGATCATAAGGATGCAGGAGATGTTGCGCAACATCATTGTTAATCACACTGGGCAGGATTACGATAAAGTTGCCAGGGACACCGATCGCGACTTCTATCTGAGCGCGGAGCAAGCAGTGGAATACGGGCTGGTGGACGAGATCCTGACGAGGCCAGAGGCTTAGAGTACGGTATATCAGCTCTAACCAAGCTAACTCGAATACAAGAGGGATAGGTATCTTCCTTAAAGTTGATTAATTTTGATTCCTCATTCAATTTGGATAGCTTGGGCATGTTTCAGTTCCCCAAAAAAGTTTTCGTAGCGCGACCCTTCAGGGTCGCATAAAGCGAGGCTAAAGCCTCGCGCTGCATTCACAGGAATTATTATACGGATATAGTCTGCCCTCGCAAGGATACGCTCTGACATATTGACAATATTGAGGATCTTTGTTAGTATTGTAAATGAAAATTATTTTCATTTACAATTGGAAATTATATATAATGAGAAAGGTAATTGATTTACTAAGGCGGCGGGGTTATAAGATTACCCCACAGCGACGGGCTGTGTTGCGGGTTATCGCTGAAAGTCAGGAACATCTTACCCCCGCAGATATATATGAAAGAGTGCACAAAGAACATCATAGTATAGGGCTGGTCACTGTATATCGCACCCTTGATATACTCGATGAGCTAGGCCTTATCTGCGGAGTGTACGCTGAAGATGGCCGCCGCAGCTATTTGCTAACCAGACCATCGGAGCATCACCATCATCTGATATGCTCCGGTTGTGGTAGGGTTGTTGATTTTACTGGATGCCATCTTGGCGGACTGGAGAAAAGGCTGTCGCAAGAGACTGGATTTAAGATTGAGAGACATTCCCTTGAGTTTACCGGTTGCTGCCCGAGCTGCCAGAAGGCAGCTTCAACATAGTTCTATTTGACGCTGTTCCAAAAGCAGCGTTATTTTGCCTTTTTTATTGAAAATAATGTTCAGTTAGTGTTGAAAAATGGCGTTAATGTCTATCGTGATAGGAATTGACCCTGTTGCCTTCACCATTGGTTCCTTATCCATAAGGTGGTACGGGATATTAGTGGTGCTCGCCGTTCTATTTATTTGCCTGTGGGTTTGGCAGGTGGGCAAGAGAGCAGGAATAACGAGTAACTTTATTTTAAGCGCTGCGCCGTGGGCGATCGTTTCGGCAATAGTGGTATCTCGGTTGATACATGTTGTCGATAGATTGGACATATACATGTCAGACCCGCGGGCGATTATCGGATTTCAGGGGATGACTATATTTGGCGCCATACTGGGTGCTATACTAGGGGCGTGGATATACTGCAGGGTGAGACGGGTGCCGTTTGCGCCGCTGGTCGATGTGGCTGTGCCAGGAGTTATCCTGGCTCAGGCAATAGGGAGAGTCGGCTGCAACATCAATGGCTGCTGCTATGGGCAGCCGACTTCACTGCCTTGGGCTTATGTCTACATGAACCCAAATACCGCTGCTCCTTTGGGCGTCGCAGTTCATCCCACCCAATTGTATGAGTTGCTATGGGACATTACTGTCTTTGCCCTTCTTTTCTGGGTTTTCCGAGGCCATTTGAGACCGAAAGGATCGCTGTTTGCAATGTATCTGGCGTTGTATTCCATTGGTGCCTTTGGCATCAGGTTTCTTCGCGGGGACACACACCCTATTTTCGGTGGGATCCACGAGGGTCAAATCATAGCGCTCTGTATGCTGGCTATCACTGTCCCGTTTCTCATCTGGAAAACGCGTTGGGTCAGCAAGCAGGTTGAACCAAATGCGGAATCTCAGGACTTGAATAATACTACTGGTGGCTTCTCAGCGGAAGCCAGTATGTCGAATGGTTCGGAGCCCAAACTTGGATAATAGCGATGCAGACTTTTCGGGGGCAATGGTGGTTGCAGAAACATAGGTTTACTGGATTGACTTGGCTAGTTTTAGTTCTTGTGCTTGCCATAGCGCTGACGGCACCAGCCATTTCATGTGGGCCGAAGAAGGAAGGAATGGGTAACATGGGGGTGGTCGTCACCATATCACCAATGGCGGACTTTGTGGAGAATGTTGGAGGAGACAAGGTAGATGTTACCGTTATGGTGCCGCCGGGGGCCAGCCCTCACAGCTATGAGCCTAGCCCCAGCCAGATGGTAGCGGTGAGTGAGGCTGAAATGTATGTCAAGGTAGGCTCAGGGGTTGAATTCGAGCTGGAATGGATGGATGAGGTAGTCGAGGCAAATCGTGATATGCTGGTTGTCGATAGCTCAGCAGGTGTGGAGTTGATTGATTCGGACCCTCATATATGGAATTCACCGGCTAATGCCAAGATTATGGTAGAGAATATTTATGATGGGCTCGCTACAATTGATCCAGATAACGCGAGTTTCTATGCTGAGAATCGGGACGATTATTTGAAAGAGTTAGACATTCTAGATGGATACATCCACCACAAACTCGATCAATTCACCAACCGGAACTTTATAGTATATCATCCGGCTTTCGGATATTTTGCCAGCGAGTATGACTTGAACCAGATTGCAGTCGAGCGTGGGGGTAAGGAGCCAACACCGCAAGTCATTCAGGATTGCGTCGATAAGGCAAAGCAATATGACCTGCAGTATGTCTTCGTAGAGCCGCAATTTGCGACAGATAGCTGTGAAACCATTGCCCGTGAGATTGGTGGGCAGACGTTGCCGATTGACTCGCTGCCGGAGACCTACATCGCCAATATGGGTCGCATAGTCGATGCCCTTGTTTTGGAGTTTGAAGATTGAGCTTAAGGGTGATACGCAATGTCTAACGGTGGGGTAAATATGGCTACTGAAGAGGTAGTGAGGCTTGAGAATGTATGGGTGCGATTCGATGGCGAGGCCATTCTCGAGGGGATAGACCTATCAGTGTATCAAAATGATTTTCTGGGAGTAATAGGTCCAAATGGCGGCGGGAAGACCACGCTGCTCAAAGTCGTCCTCGGCCTGATAAGACCAAGCCAGGGGAAGGTTACCGTATTGGGTAGCACTCCGGAGAAGGGGCGCAAACTCGTGGGCTATGTTCCTCAATACAGCCTTTTTGACCGTGACTTCCCGGTAGCAGTGTGGGACGTGGTGCTGATGGGGCGCGTGGGGCAGGCAGGACGCTTCCGGCGATACAGCGAAGAGGATAAGAAAGCAAGCATAAATGCCTTGCAGACGGTAGGGATGCTTGACTTCAAAGAGAGGCAGATAGGGTTGCTTTCGGGGGGACAACAGCAAAGGGTTTTTATCGCCAGAGCACTGGTATCTGAGCCAAAGTTATTGCTTCTCGATGAGCCGACGGCAAGTGTTGATGCACCGATGATGAGAGAATTCTATGAGCTTCTAAATAGATTGAAACAGAGAATGGCGATAGTCTTGGTGACACACGATTTGAGCGCTGTTTCCATCTATGTGGATACAGTGGGGTGTCTCAACCGTAAACTTTTTTACCATCACTCAAAGGAAATATCGGCCGAGGATGTGGAGGCAGCATACCAATGCCCTATTGAGCTAATAGCCCACGGTGTTCCTCATCGAGTTCTAGGTAAGCACGACTGAGTTGACGATGGAAATACTGCAGTATGGGTTCATGCAACGCGCCTTGATGGCGGGGGTACTGATCAGCATCACCTGTGGAGTTATCGGCACCTATGTAGTAGTTAGGCGCATGGTCTTCATCAGCGGTGGCATCTCCCACTCGTCCTTTGGCGGCATCGGCCTGGGCTATCTTCTGGGTATTGACCCTGTATTAGGCGCCATGCTTTTCGCCATTGGCTCCGCTCTGGGCATTGGGGCCATTAGCAAGCGGACAAGGCTACCTGAGGACACGGCTATCGGCATCCTGTGGGCTGTAGGTATGGCCTTGGGGATCATCTTCATTGGCCTGAGTCCTGGCTTTGCTCCAGACCTGTTCGGCTATTTGTTTGGCAACATCCTGTCTGTATCATTTTCCGACCTGATTATCATGGTAGTTTTGACTGTGCTCATACTTGTAGTAGTTACCCTGCTCTTCAAGGAATTTCTCAGCCTCTCCTTCGACGAGGAGTTTGCCAAGGTATCAGGAGTGCCGGCGGGATGGCTATACTTCATTCTCATAGTCCTGATCGCCCTATCGGTGGTGATATTGATAAGGGCCGTGGGCATCATACTACTCATTGCGCTGCTTACCATTCCAGCAGCTATCAGCAGGCAGTTTGTCAGCAGCTTGAAGAAGATGATGCTCCTTTCAATACTGCTCAGTATGGTGTTTGTTATTTCAGGTTTGTGGCTTTCCTATGTGCTTGACGTAGCTTCGGGGGCGACCATCATTCTCTTCAGCGGAATCATGTTTTTAGCTTCTCTCGGACTTTCCCGATGGCGTCGCAGGCGTGTATCAATCACAGCATCGTGAAATGAGCTCGCAAGGCAAGCTGCTTGATGTTTTTCATATAGGTATTTACATCTTTGCTTCAAATCAAAAAGAGGGGAATCCAACGGGGCATTATCGTTGATGGTGGGGAGGATGGATAACTGATTCGCCTGAGCAGCCGCATTTCACCTAGCCTGTTTTGCCAGCCACCTCTCGGACTATTCGACGAATCCTTTTATGAATCTGTAGGGGCTCCTGGATTTCGCTGCGCCCCGCAAGCCAGTGAAAGTTCTCCCTATCTCCTTTGCCTCCAAGCCTCTCCTTTTCCCTTACAACCCTTTCCACGGCATTCCTGCTACCCTCCTGCCAGGCGTCCAGGGCAATTGCCAAATCGCCGAGATTTGTAGAGGCCAGGCCTATAGTGGCGTACGCAAGGGAATGTTCGTCTGCATTGAAGGCGACGGCGAGCCCTCCGGCATTATTCACCGCTTCGAGCATCATGGCATCGGTGATGCTGTCGCCGACGGCAACCGCTCTATCCAGGGATTTACCATGAGCTTGGGCAAACCTTTCAAGCGCTGCCAGCTTCCTGCTCCCACCCATCGGCTTCACTTCGCGCAGAGCAAGCCCGAGACTGGTATGCGGCAATTCCTGCAGGTAGAAGCGGTCGAGGCGCTTCTTGATGTCTTCATCATCCCCCGGCTCAAACGCCATGATTTCTTGTTCTAAGCCAGCCACCACATCGTGGTCCTCTTTTTGCATCAGGCTGCGATAGCGATCGATGGGGAATATGGTGCAGGCGAGGTTCTCTTGCGCAATGCCCACCCGCTCCATGATGCGGCTGGCGTATTGCTCATAGCTGGTGGTTATGCAAAAGACCTGCCAATCCTCGAGGCTGGCGATAAGCTTCCGCGCACCGGCAACAATGGCTGCGTTTTGTGCCTGCTTCGCAATATCATCGGAGGAAATACCGTGGTTAATTAAAAAGGGTACTATGAAGGCTATTAAGTCTCCTGGCTCATAGTCGCTGCGGCGTTCCTCGGTGAGGAGTCGGTCGTATTGTCTGACGACCTCGAATATCTGACCCCCGTTGGGAAGGAGCTTCATCAACTCATAGGCATTACCGTGAATCGATAGGGGGCCTTCCATGTCAAAGAAGATGAGGTTATTCAGCAAGCGCCTCTTTCACCTTTTCGTCTATCTCTTCAGTCAGGTCGTAGGCCTTAATTGGCTTTCCGTTGTGGTCAACCACTTGATCTCCCTCGAGCCTCACCCTGCCCTCGCTGAAGGCTTTGATGGTGGTAATGATAAGGGGGAACTCACGAGTCAGGCCATGTTTCCTGATCTGGCGGAAGAGGGGATTATCCTCGCCTTCCTGCTCCTTCACCTCTGCGATAGACCGCCCCTCTATTGCCTTCCACAGTTTATCGAAGGGCTTGCCACGGAGCGAGAAGGTGCAATAGGTCACTGGCGGGCCTTCGTCAAGCTGGGGGGTGGCCCGATGCATCATCACCCCTGTTTGCGATGCGTTCTGCTCCATGAGCTGCCAGATAACCTCGCGCCATGTCCCCTTGGGGCCGCCGGGGGCGGCGGGGTGAAGGTTGAGCATGGGGTAGCGCTGGCACACCTCCTCGCCTGCGATGAGCATGTATCCGGCGAGGACGCAAAGGTCGGGGTGGAAACCCTCTAGCCTTCTCATCGCCTCCTCTTCGAACTTAGGCCGCCATTCCTCGCCGAACTTGTCTCTGAATTTGCGAGATGAGACGTTGATTAGGGGTATGTGGTAACTGTTAACCAGCTCGAAGAAGGCGTCGCTTCCAGCGGCCTGCCCTGGCTCGCGGTTGCTGAAGATGAAGGAGATTTCGGCCCTTATCTCGCCTTCGGCGATGCTGCGCCATGCTGTCCGTAGAAGGTCACGTGAGCCTTCCCCCCGTCCTGATGAAAACCATCCGATTTTATACTCGTTTTTTTTGTCCATTGGCGTTTTCTCGAATATCAGCACTCTACGTAATAAACGCGTACTGCTACCCTTTAGGGTCGCCTTTGGCGAGGCTAAAGCCTCGCGCTACTGAACTTTTAGAACCTTCCGCAGCTTGGCCCAATTATTCTGCAGACGGAATAGAAGGCTGGATCTCCTACCAACTATTTTACCCTGTGTTAGAGCGGCGAGGAACTGGTCATTATCGTTGAAATCTGGCATCTCTACGTAGGCGTTGCCAACTTCGGAGGAGGTATGGGCATCGCTGCCGGCGCTCGAAAGAAGCCCGTGAGCTTGGGCGAAGTGCTCGGCCATGGCGATATAACGACGCAAATAAATACGTGAATTAAACACCTCTATGATGTCAATGTAAGGTAAAAGCTTCTCCAGGCTCTGGCGCTGAAGAGCGGACGGCCGAAATCTGTCGAAGGGGTGGGGGATGCACACTGCACCACCTTGCTTCTTAATTCTGATGGCGGTTTCCTCAGCGGTAAGTCCTTTGGGGATCTCTTCGCTGAGAAAGTATCCAATAACCTCCCCGGTGGAGGTGTAGATCTCCTCCCCAACAATCACTTTAAAAGGGGCCAGCCTTTTCATATCCAGGGCACCAGCAATGGTATTATGGTCGGTTATGGCGACGCAGTTAATCCCAATTTTAAGGCAGCGTTCGATTATCTTTGCCAGCGGTGTGTTGCAGTCGGGGGAGTAAACGGTGTGAATATGAAGGTCAGCTTTTATCAAGTGGATTCGCCCTTATTTTCTGGCTCTTGCTCAAAATCAGCCTGAAGCTGGGTGATTTTAAGCTCGGCAGAATTCAGCCGCTCGTTACACATTTTGGCAAGACCCATCCCTTCCTCAAACAGGGCAATTGCCTGTTCCAAGGTTAGTCCATCCCCCTGTAGAGAGTGCACTATTTTCTCCAGCCTGTCTAGTGCTTCTTCGAAGGAAAGCTGTTCATCCATCCCTGGAGTCCCTTCTTCGATCCAGTGACCCTGCCCTTAAACTGACCATCGCTCACCTTGATATCGATGGCATCGCCGCGCTGAACCTGGTCTATGTGAGAAATGACCTCGCCGGTGGTTGACTGCTGCACCAGGGCGTAGCCACGACTCAAAGTAGCCATGGGACTCAGCGAGGCAAGCTCTAGCTCTCGACCTCGCAGTCTCTCCCTGCTTATGGCAAGAGAATTCCCGAGATCCATTGACGCTGCTCTGGTGAGTTCGTCGGTGCGCTGGCGATAACGGTCAAGGTCCCTTGTGACGTCTACAAGCAGCGTCTTTGTAAGTGATTGAATGTGCGCTTCCAGTTCAGCACAGTCGGGCACAGCGAGTTCGGCCGCCGCTGATGGTGTCGGGGCGCGTACGTCGGCAACAAAATCGGCGATGGTGAAGTCGGTCTCGTGCCCCACCCCGCTGATCACTGGCGCTTTACTGGCGTAGATAGCGCGGGCAACCTTTTCCTCATTGAAGGCCCACAGGTCTTCAAGTGAGCCACCACCGCGAGCCAGAATCACCACGTCGATGCCCTCCATGTCGTTGAGAGCCTGTAAAGCTTGAACGATGCCATCTACAGCACCATCGCCCTGCACAAGCGTTGGAGAGAGGATCAGCTCGACCAGAGGGTAGCGTCTGCCAATTATATTGGCGATGTCATAAAATACGGCGCCTGTGGGCGAGGTAACAACGCCGATTCGCTTAGGGAACAGTGGCAGCGATCTTTTGCGGGCAGGTTCGAATAGTCCTTCCTCCTCCAGTTTTGCCTTGAGGCGCTCAAACTCAAGGTGGAGTATGCCCACCCCTTCAAGCTGCACCAGGTCAACATAAAGCTGGAGGGCGCCGGAGACTTCATAGATAGAGATGCGGCCATGTGTTATCACCGCTGCCCCATTTTCCAGGGTGATGGCTAGTTTTGGCCTGAAGAACACACACCGTAACTGGCTTGTCTCATCCTTGAGGGTGAAATATAGATGCCCCGCCGCTGATTCGGATAGATTGGAGACCTCGCCGCTGACCCAGATATCGGCAAGAAGGTCGTCTATCTCCAGAAGCTCCCTGAGGTAGCGATTCACATCAGCTACGGAATGAATCTTCACCTAGCCTGCCCTTTCAAGGTATGCGCTAGTGCGAGTATCAACACGAATGATGTCCCCTTTTTCTACGAAAAGAGGGACTTGGATGGTGATTCCTGTTTCCAGCTTGGCTGGCTTGTTCGCCGCAGTTGCCGTATTTCCCCTAAAGCCGGGGTCCGTTTCCACAACCTCAAGCTCAACGGAGTTGGGAAGCTCCAGGTTTATCGGCTCATCCTTGTAGGTAAGTATATCCAGAGTCATCCCCTCCTTGAGGTAATTGGTAGCATCGCCGACCTGTTCGAGGCTGAGGGTTGATTGTTCGAAGCTTTCCGAGTCCATGAAGTAGTAAAGGTCGTCATCGTTATAGAGGAATTGCACCGTGTTGCGATCTAACCTTGCCCGTGGGAATTTTTCGCCTGCCTGAAAGGTGCGCTCAATGGTGTGCCCTGCTCGAATATCGCGGAGCTTGAGCCTGACCTGGGCGCTGCCACGCCCCACCTTGATATGCTGCCAATCGATTATTTGGTAAAGCGTCCCCTCCAACTCGATAGTGATCCCCTTCTTTAGCTCACCAGTGCTGATCATTTTGTCTCCCTACTCCTAGATTCTTCCTGTGAGGCTGCTTCAGTTTATCTTCCTGGCTTTGGAGAGTAGCCTCGTTTTGCCATTCTTCAGAACCGCCGTATCCTCGATCCTCACCCCGCCCCACCCGCTGATATATATACCCGGTTCGATGGTGAAGACCATGCCTTCAGCCATAACATCTCTCGAGCCTTTTCCCAGACGGGGCTGCTCGTGGGGGGCTAGGCCAACGCCGTGTCCCAGTCCATGTCCGAAATTCTCTCCGTAGCCTCCCTGTTCGATGACTGCCCTGGCAAGACCATCTGCCTCCTCTCCGCTCATCCCTGCCTCGACAGCGGCGATAGCGGCAAGCTGGGCTCGAAGGACTAGATGATATATTTTATCAAAAACCTTGTCCTGGTTGCCAAGGCAGATGGTTCTGGTAAGATCGCTGGAGTAGCCCTCAATGCGCGCCCCCATATCGATGACCACTGGCTCACTCTGTTGAATGGTGCGCTCGGATGGATTGTGATGAGCGAGGGCGGCATTTGGCCCTGAGGCTACGATAATCTCGAAGGGCATGGATTCACTGCCCTTTTCCCGCATCGATTTCTCTAGCTCCCACGCCACTTCCTTTTCGGTAATGCCTGGGCGGATAGTCGAGGCAACTTCGTCTAATGCGGCATCAGAGATTTCCACTGCCCGGATAATAAGCTCCAATTCCCTATCGTCCTTTATGGCGCGTAACGACTCAGCAAATCCCTCAGTGGGCACGAGCTCTTTCTTGCCCACGTTCGCCACAAGCTGATGGTAGGTGGCAAAAGATAGGCCGTTCGCTTCAAATCCTATTCTCTTCGCCTTGATAGAGGAAATGAGTTGGGGAAACCACTTCTGCATCTCCCCCTCAATCCGGGCGATGTCAAAATCGGGCGCTTGGTTTTTCGCTTGCTCAGTGTAGCGAAAGTCGGTGGCCAGTATGGCGCTCTTCTGTGATATAAGGAGAAAACCCGCCGAGCCGGTAAAGCCACTAAGATAGCGGCGGTTCTCCCCCTGTGAGATGAGGATGCCATCAAGCCCCCCCTCAGCAAGCTTTCTGCGCA
>Ga0315532_1001416_pt1 | contig 17823 bp, 15 predicted proteins | sample SalMarWE160370MG_FD_203082 | JGI IMG/M metagenome (GOLD analysis project Ga0315532, IMG submission 203082) | Salt marsh sediment microbial communities from the Plum Island Ecosystem LTER, Massachusetts, United States - Salt Marsh Sediment WE1603-70 ... | reverse complement strand
TTTGGGATGTCCTGGCGCCTCTTTAGTTGCCATAAAGCGGGTACCCATATTGACTGCTTCTGCTCCCAGTGCCAGGGCGGCAACAAGACCACGCCCATCGCCGAAGCCTCCAGAGGCGATAACGGGAATTTCTACCGCATCAGCAGTCAGCGGAATCAGGACGAGGGAGGTAACGTCCTCCTCGCCAGGGTGTCCGGCGCACTCAAAACCATCAATGCTAACGGCGTCGCAGCCTATTCGCTGAGCGGTGCGAGCAAAGCGGACTGCGGTGCACTTGTGTATCACCTTTACTCCAGCCGCCTTAAGCCGCTCCATATATGGCTCCGGGCTTCTGCCGGCTGTTTCCACAATCTTTATTCCGGAATCGATAACCGCATCTAAATAGCCGTCAATATCCACAGGGCGAAGAGTGGGCAACAGTGTTATGTTTACTCCGAAGGGTTTATCGGTAAGCGCTTTGGTCTTTTTGATTTCAGCGGCCAGTTCCTCGGGGGTTGGAAATGTAAATGCCGTGATTATGCCGAGCCCGCCGGCGTTGGACACTGCGGCTACCAGCTCTGCCCGGGAAATCCACATCATTCCGCCCTGGGTGATAGGATATTTGATATCGAAAAGCTCGGTTATGCGTGTTTTAAACATAGTGTTTCCTCCTTCTGATATTTGTTCTGATTATAGCACCTAAGCAATTAATCCAGCATATTCACATAGGCTTATGTTCTCCTACTTCCCCTTAAAAACAGGCTCTCTTTTCTCCACGAAAGCCCGCGAGCCTTCAAGATGGTCCTCTGTTTCGGTGCAGAAACTGAAGGCTAAGGCATGGTACTGCAGTGCGAAGCACTGAGCCAGTTTCATCTGGCCAAGACAGACAAGCGTGCTTGGCTATTTGCCCTTCCAGCGAGGCTCCCTCTTTTCAAAGAAGGATACGATGCCTTCCTGGACGTCCTCCGTCTTGCAACTCAACTGGAAGCAGTAGCGCGCGGCCTCCTGGTGAGCTTCCATGGTGTGCTCAAGGCCTGTATATATCAGTTGCTTAGCCATCTGTACTGCTAAAGGGGCACCTCTGGTTAGCTTCTTGGCCATTTCTCTAGCTGTGGGCATCAATTCTGCGTCAGGCACAACTTTACTCACCAGTCCTATTCGCAGCATCTCTTGAGCGTCGATAATGTCTCCTGAGAATATCAGTTCACAGGCTTTGGATAGGCCCACGATGCGAGGTAGAAGATAAGTCCCTGCGCCGGTATCCGGTGTCATGCCTCTCAAGACGAACACCTGTCCCCACCTGGCGCTTTCAGCAGCGATTCTGATATCGCAGTGCAGTGAAAATTCGGCTGCGATGCCTACGGCGGCCCCGTTGATGGCGCAAATCACCGGCTTGGGAATACTGTTGAAGAACCAAATTGACTGGCGGTATTCTGTGGAGGTCTTCTCTTTCATAAGGTTTATCTCTACCTCCGCTGTCTGTGGCACTTCTCCTGAGATATCGGTTCCGGCAGAGAAGGCACGACCGTTTCCCGTCAGCATGACAGCTCTCACCTTGTCATCCTTCTTGATGTCTTCGATAATGGAATTAATCCTGCGGAGCATTTCGTGTGTTAGCGCATTCAGCTTCTCGGCACGGTTAAGCGTTATTATGCCAATGCTATCTTCCTTGGTGTAGAGTACGTCCTGTTTTGCCATTATGAACCTCCTTTTTTCGTAATTATTCGGTAACCTGTCAAGAGCCTGACATTTCTCTGGGATTTCCCTGTGCCTCCAGGGACAAAGCGCTATCTAAGTCAAGAGAGGCCACAGTGCTAATCATCTCTTCCTATTTAAAAAGGCAAGCAATTTTGCTAGGGGCAGAGTATTTAATATATGCTGCGGCTCACACCAGGCCCGCCGAGCGACGCCAACCCCGAATCGCATAAAGCCCAGATGAGCAATGCTATGAGCATCGGTCTCGATGGCGAGCTTTACCCCCAAATCTCGGGCACGGAAGGCGTGAATATCCTTTAAATCGAGGCGGTCAGGCATGGCGTTAATCTCCATAATCTTATTATACTTAGCTGCCGCCTGGAAGATGGCTTCTAAGTCTATGGCTACGGGCTCACGTTCTCCTATGAGGCGGCAAGTAGGGTGGGCAATTATGTTGACATCGGGATTTTCTATGGCGGTTATTACCCTCCGGGTCATCTTTTCCTCGCTTTGGTTCATGGCGGAGTGCACGGCAGCAATCACCATATCCAGTTCAGATAGAATTTCGTGTGGCAGGTCTAAGCTACCATCTGCCCGAATATCCACCTCGGTGCCCGTAAGCACATGGATCCCGCTTAAACGCTCGTTAAGAGCTCTGATTTCAGCAACTTGCTGCCTCAGCCTATCCACATCGAGGCCGTGAGCGATACCACGTCCAGCGGAATGTTCCGTGATTGCGATATATTGATAGCCCATGTCTTTGGCAGCCAGAGCTAATTCCTCGATGGAATCATGCCCATCGCTCCATTCAGTATGCATATGAAGGTCTCCCTTTATGTCAGATAGCTCCAAGAGCTTTGGTATAGCTCCCTGCTCAGCCTTTTCTATTTCACCCTGAGCTTCTCTGAGTTCCGGTGGAATATATTGAAGCCCCAGACGATGATAGAATTCCTCCTCTATAGAAAATTTTTCCAGCTTGCCTGTAGCTACAATGGTTATCCCATATTCACTCAGTTTCAACCCCTGTTTACGCCCTCTTTCTCTCAGGGAAATGTTGTGCTGTTTGCTACCGGTAAAATATTGAAGTAAAGAACCGAAGGAGTCATGCTCCACCATCCTCAAGTCAACTTGCAACCCGTCGCTGACAATAACACTGGCCTTGGTTGACCCCTGGGCCAGCACCTGCCTTACGTGAGGCAGGGCTACAAAAGCATCTATAACCTCCTTGGGGTTATCAGCAGTGCCCATCAGGTCAATATCACCCACTGTTTCTCGAAAGCGACGTAAGCTGCCGGCGGCAGTGAGATTTCTCACATCGGGGATGGAGCGGAGGGCAGCTATAATTTCCTCGACAATGGGCAAAGCTTCACCAATAGGGATGCGCTGGTCTTTGCGGCGCAATGTCTGGATTTGGTGCAGGATATTATCACCGGTCTTTTCGCCAAGACGGAAGAGCTTAGCCACTCGCCCATCATTGATTGCTCGCTCCAGTTCATCCGCCGAGCTTATCCCTAATTCGCTGGAAAGCTTGTTAGCCGTCTTGGGACCAATCCCTGGTATGGCCAGGAGATTGGTTATCCCCTGGGGAAACTCCGCCTTCAGATTCTCATAATAACCCAGCCTGCCCGTTGTTATCAGCTCGCTGGTCTTCTTAGCTATTGCCTCACCCACGCCGGGAATGCTCTGTAAGTCCTCCCCTTCGTCAATCATAACCTTTAATTCCCTGGGGTAATGCTCAATAGCTCTGACTGCCTTCTGATAAGCGCGAATCTTAAAGACATTCTCCCCTTTGAGCTCCAGAAGGTCAGCAATATCCTGAAATACCTTAGCCACCTCGCTGTTTTTCATATTGTTCGCCCTCTCTCCTCCTTTATTTATTATACCCCTGTTTCCCAAGCCTGCGATACAAGCTGCTCCAGGTCATTATCCTGAGTAGTAAGGGCCATCGGACACCTCTCCGCCTTGGTCAACGCCGTTTAAACGTGTAGTTGCCCAATTTATTGGGCTCCCTCCTTCTGTCATTGCGAGGCTGACTTTAGTCAGCCGAAGCAATCCCGGCGGGGTTGTTGTGGGCTGAGATTGCCACGCACCTTTCAGGTGCTCGCAATGACAGGGTGAGGAGAACGACGATAAAAGAGCCGACCGTGCTCAGGCACGGTCGGCTCTGGGCGTGGCCGGGATAATGTCCTATGCTGGGCTGGTATCTCACCCTAGTACCGGTGGGCGAGCTTCTCTGTATAACCCAGCACGTTACATCACCTTAATTCCGCGATATATCTCCCGTAGCTTCAACTAACCAAACAATGGGGTCAACCACGAGCTCCCTGACCAGGGTCCTCACAAAGCTGTGTTCTGATATGAAATCTGCGATAGGGGGGCTGACCTGGTAATAGAGGTCAACAAGTCGAGAGCCCACGGTGCTTTTCAGCAACACGTCATCCCGGAACTCTCGCAGCACATCAATCTGTTTAGCAGTGGGAGTTCCATAGGCTGCGGTGGCGATGAAGCACATTCCGCCGGATGATGGTTCAGGTTCGGGCTCCTCTTCTGATTTAACCTGGAAATTGGCTGTGATTGCGTAATCTCTGTTCGGGGTGATGGTCATAGTGGTCGTGGCGGCATCGACATCCGCGATGGTACTCACATCGCCAGTCCAGTTGACAAACTCCCAGCTACTGCTCTTTGGCACGGCCTCGAGGTCGACCACAGTGTCACCATTTTCGGGATAGAAGAACATATAAGCTCCAGTGCTTTCGACATTGGCGAATGTATTCTGGCCAGGAATGGTTACATCGCCACCGAGAGTGCTGCTTATTTCCAGGTAATATTTTTCCGGTGACAGATGTTTCCATATTAGTGCACTGCCGTCGATATGAGTGGTAACAGCGCCAACATACGCTGAATATAGAAGCCCGCCTGGCCAAGTATGCCCACCGCCTTCAACCTTAAACAGTATCACTTCGGTCCCGTCCGTTCCCCCGCTGTAAACATAGCGATGAACTACGGTCGAGTCTCGGCTAGTTGGTCCCCATACTGTTTCCACCGGCGGGGTGGTTATATCGTCGACCCCACACCAGTAAGCGATAGTATCATCGACAGAATAAGTCACATTGCCGCCCGAACCGCCATAGCCATTATAATCAAGGATTGGGTCGGCTGTGCCATGCATCAAAATCACGGTTATCGGACTGGTAGTGAGGTTCCCGAAACCCCATGGCATCGGTCCACAAACCGGTGCGATGGCTGCAAACGTGCCCGTCAGGTTAAAGGCCAGTAAGTATGAAAATAAGGCGCCGTCGGACATCCCCGTGGAGTAGATCTGGCTTGTATCAATGTTATAGTTATCTTGAAACCAGTCAACCATATCGGAAACAAATCCCACATCATCAATACCTGCGCAATATTGTAATGACCCTGCACCCAGATTCCACTGGATTTCTGCACCGGGGAGCGGTGGTAAAGTCTCTGCACAGGGATTGCCCTCCGGATCCAATACTGTGGCATCAGGAAACACGGCAATAAACCCTTCTTGTTCGGCAAGTACATCAAACTTGGTTAGGTCAATCTGGTCTATTCCGTTGCTGCCCAAGCCATGAAACGAAAACAACAGGGGGACTTCCTCTGAATCAGTGTAACTGGACGGGATATAGTATTCATACGTGCGGTTATACGTGATGTTATCCCCACCGAGCTCTATCATCCAACCTGTGTGGAGTCCAGGTGAGAGATCGGGGGGCCCAGGTGAGAGCGGATCGGCGACGGCAATAGAGCTCCCCACGGATAACACCATCGCCATAATTACCAAAAGGGAAATTACACAATATTTCTTTAAAGCCATTTTTCCTCCTCCCTTTTTAGATTCTTTTTACATAAAAAGCCTGATAAAACTCATAAAACCATATTTACCCTATAACCTTCACCTCCTTTACGATACGTATCTACTAAATGCCAACAACTATTGCTTACAAAATTATAAGCACAGGTTTTTAGAAGCCTGGCTCTTACGGTACCCTAGAAATTGCTGTCGATAGTATTTTTTCATTATAGAAGGACATTAGGAGACTTTTCCTCAGTTATATGCTTTCAAAAGAGTAATTATAGCAGATTTCAGCTTCGAATGTCAACTACTTGTGAGTTCATTTGTTACCTGCTGGTTCCGCTGGCGGCGGGCGGGCTGCTTTTTCGGGATAAGCCCTGGGATTATGGCATCCGCATTGGCCGCCGGAAATCGGCGATAATGCTGACCCCGGTCTGCCTTGCTGTCATGACGCCGAGGTCGTTTTTGCCTTGTTTTATCATTCACTTCGGTATCTACGCAATGATGGTCTTTTTTGCCAATTACTAGGGCGTCGGTGCAGTTCTGCGTTCTGCTTAGAATGGGAAGTAGGGGAGCACCCTGTCAGGGAACAGGAGAAGGAGGACCCCGATAACTGTCGGCCACTGGGCGAGATATATCACCAGCGGATGTCTTCCCGGAAAAGTCAGTGCTGAAGTAACAGGGTCGTTGAATTCATGAATATTGAAGCGTCTATTTCCTTGCGGGTATAGAATTTTGCCGAAAAACATCCCCACAAGAAAGAGGCCAAACCACGGCAGCAGCGGGAAGTAATCCAGCGTGTAGAAGTGATGTGGCCTCAGTCCCAGCCAGAGCAGCCAGGGAAAGTCGAAAGAAGTCCCCCACAGGTAAACGCCTATTGCCAGCAAAGCGATGCCCAGTATCAGGTTGATGAAGCGGAATCTTAAAAAGAAAGGTACGAGTATGAACGCAATCCCGAAGAAGTGAAGTATGCCGAATCGGATGTACTCTGTTCTGGAGATTAGCAATGTAATCAGGGTAAGCGCCATGCCCCATCCGAATATCTTCAAGCCTCTGAGCATAAACCCCGACATTCTCTTCCCTCTGGAATAGGTGATTGTGAGCGCTACTCCGGCGAGGAAAATGAAAATTCCAGCGTTCACCCTTCTGATCCACCACCACCAGGGCCCATAGAGCATATTGGTGGGGTAGAGGTCAAAAAAGTAAAGTAGATCGAGCGTATGGAAGGTTATCATACCTACTATGGCGATGGTGCGTAAGAGGTCTATCTCCCAGAAACGGCTATGCCTGATTGTATTAATCTGAGTGGTGCCTGCCATTTGCTTTCTGGCATGATTTTATCATGTTTTGGTCATTGGGCTTTTGATGAGAGGAATTAAATTTCTTATTTCTTTTGTTTAGGGTTTCGGTGGAGCCATAGTACAATAGGTCTACGGCAAATGGATATTGACAACTGCAAAAGTCAAGAATAATCTAAGCAGGAAGGTTATCGTGGCTGCAATCTAATCAACAAACGCTATGCCCAACGGTCGGGGGATTGATTAGGAATTCGGGGCAGTTGCTCTGCCCTCTCGTTAAAGCCAATTTTCGCCCTGAATAGTAAATGGCTAAAAATTTAAAGTGGGGCAAGCGAATTAGAGGAGGTGAATTGTGTCGCTTATACCAGCTTTTGAAATAGGTTTGTGGAACACCTGGATTTTCATGTTGCTTGAAGTATTAACTTTTCCCTTATTTATCCGTATCGCTAAAGGACGGGCTCCAGAAATCGAAGGCAAAAACCAGGTTTCTGCCATGTCCAGGACTGAAAAGATAACCCTTTATTCTTCCAAGATAATATATATTCCGGCCTTTATATACTCTATATTCCTACCCCTAAAACTGGGGACGGTGTGGTTTTATGTTGGCCTTCCTATTACTTTAATAGGTTTTATTACCGGCGTTATAGTCATATTGAACTGGGCGGCCAGCCCGCGCGGTGAGCCCGTAACCAACGGGCTTTACCGTTATTCAAGGCACCCCATGTACGTAACCTCTTTTGTATTTTTCCTGGGAGTGAGCATAGCCACGGCTTCCTGGGTTTTCCTGTTGTTCACCATTTTGCTGATAGCCGCTTCATTTTATTTTGCCCCCCTTGAAGAACAGAGTTGCCTTGAGAAGTACGGCGATGCCTACCGTGAATATATGAAGAGGACCCCAAGATATATAGGAATACCGAAATCTTAAGGAGAAAAAATGTCTCTTATACCAGCTTTTGAAATAGGTGTCTGGAACGCCTGGATTTTCATGATTTGGCCTTGGGTAGATATGCTCGCAGTAAGGCTTGTTGGGGTGGATGTATACCGGAGAGCGTCAGGGCTGCCTTCTGAAATGAAAACCAGCCAACGATACAGGGTGGTCAGCTATGTATCTATGGTAATAGATATTATGGCTGTCGCCTATTCTATTTTCTTACCACTCCAATTAGGCACGAGATGGTTCTATGCCGGTCTTAGCATTTTCCTACTAGGTCTAGTTGTGCTTACGGCTGCTACGGTTAATTTTGCTACGACACCGATGGATGTACCGATTACCAGAGGGATATACCATTATTCGAGACACCCATTGTACTTAGCCTCATTGTTGATATATTTGAGCGTTGGCATAGCTTCAGCCTCGTGGGTCTTCCTGCTGGTTTTCTTTGTACAGTCAGTCTCGATAAGAATTGCGGCAGTTGGAGAGGAACGCTACTGCCTTGATAAATACGGCGACGCCTATCGTGAGTATATTGATAGGACGCCGAGATGGTTAGGATTACCGAAATCGAGGAGGAAGTGATCAGCAGGCAATGCGGGGTGGAGCCATAGTATAATAAGGCTGTGGCAAAGGAAGAGAAGCCGCTTTTACTGCTTTTTGACGGCAATGCCTTGATTCATCGCGCCTTTCACGCCCTGCCCCCGCTGACCCAACCCAAAACCGGGGAACTGGTAAACGCCGTCTATGGCTTTGCCAGTACCCTCCTCAAAGTATTTGCTGATTTTAAGCCCACTCACTGGGCTGTCGCCTTTGACCGTCCCACCCCGACCTTCAGGCATGAGATGTTCGAGGAATACAAAGCACAGCGCCCGGCCACGCCAGAGGAATTGAAAAGCCAGATAAAAAAGGTCCACCAGTTAGTGGAAGCTTTCCATATTCCCGTTTTTGAAATCGACGGTTTCGAGGCCGACGATGTCTTAGGCACCCTAAGCAAGCAAGCTGATGAGCAGGGCGTTGAAACTATCATCGTTACCGGGGACAATGACATGCTGCAGTCTGTTTTGCCTCGAGTGAAAGCCCTTGCTCCCAGGCGAACCTTCACAGATACCATCCTTTACGATGAAGAAGCAGTAGAGCAAAAATATGGCATCAAACCAGAACAACTCGCCGACCTTAAAGCACTGGCTGGCGATGTCTCGGATAATATACCTGGCCTGCCAGGTGTTGGTGAGAAAACAGCCGCTAAATTACTTCAGCAATATGGCAGCCTCCAGGGAATCTATGACCATATTGAAGGTATAACGCCGAGCAAGCTGCAGAACACGCTACGCGAATATCGCGCTAAGGCTTTCCGGAATAAAGAATTGTCCACCATAGTCAAAGATGTTCCTATCAAGCTGGACTTGAAGACCTGCCAGGTAAGCCACTATGACAGGGACGAGGTAGCAAGGCTTTTCCAGGAGCTTGAGTTCATTAAATTGCTTCCCAGGCTGCCCCAAATGAAAGCCGAGGGCTATCCCTCCGTAGGGGCAGGTCTTGTACCCGCCCATCCATCGGCGATCAAGTGTCACATAGTGAATAGCGAGGCAGCCCTGGAACAGCTTATAGGCGAACTGGAAAAAACACAGGACTTCGCCATTGAGGTTGAAACTACTGGCGAAAAGGCCGCGACGGCGGATTTGGTAGGCATAGCAATATCACCAGCCCGGGGGAAGGCGTTTTATATACCTCTAGGGCACCAGGGCTTGAATCAGCCGCAGCAGTTGCCGCTAACCCAGGTCACTGCCAGGCTCAAAGCAATTTTGGGAAACGCCGGCATAGGCAAGATTGCCTATAACGGTAAACATGTTATAGCGGTGCTGGCTGGCTGTGGTGTGAAGCTTGAGAATTTGAATTTCGACCCCATGCTCGCGGCTTATCTCCTTGGAGAAAAAAGCCTGGGGCTTAAAGCTTTGGCCTTCAATAAACTGGGCGTCGAGATAGCGACCCCCGCTGAATTAACTGGTGCAGGGAGGAAACAAAGCTCTCTATCCCTGCTGGAGGTGAACCAGATTGCCGGATATTTCTGCGCCAGCGTGGACATCGTTTGGAGTTTAAAGGCGAGCTTGGAGACTGAGCTACGAAAGCAGGGATTGTGGCAGCTCTTCACCGAAGTGGAAATGGCTTTGATTCCGGTTTTGGTGACTATGGAGAGAGATGGCATTCTTTTGGATACCGACCTGCTTCGTGAGATGGCTCGGGAGCTGGGCCAGCAGCTGCTGAGACTGGAGAAGGAAATCTACGGCAGTGTTGGGCACCAGTTCAATATCAATTCGCCCCAGCAGTTAGGCAAGGTGCTTTTCGAAGAACTCAGGCTGCCTCAGTCTCGCAGAACGAAAACCGGCTACTCCACCGAAGCCTCGGTCATGGAGGCGTTGCGAGGCGTTCATCCGGTAATTGAATTTATACTGGAATACCGCCAGCTCAGTAAGCTCAAGTCAACCTATGTTGATGCCCTGCCCGCGCTTATCAACCATAAGACGGGGAGGGTGCATACTAATTTCAACCAGACTGGCACGGCTACCGGGCGGCTCTCCTCCAGCGACCCCAACCTCCAGAACATACCTGTAAGGAGTGAGGTGGGGAATAAGATAAGAAAAGCCATCATAGCTCCGCCCGGGGCATACCTCTTAAGCGCCGATTACTCCCAGATTGACCTCAGAGCCCTGGCTCATCTCTCTCAAGACCCCGGCCTCATTGCCGCCTTTGCCGAGGACGAGGATATCCATGCCACGACCGCCTCTAAACTCTTCGGCATTCCTGGGGATGAAGTGACCCCCGATATGCGCCGGAATGCCAAAACGGTCAATTTCGGAGTTGTTTATGGCATGAGCGATTATGGATTGGAGCAAGCCACCAATCTCAGCCGGGAGGAAGCCTCTCAATTCATCGCCCTGTATTTCGAGAAATACCCCAGGGTGAAGGAATATCTTGAGGCCACCAAGGAGCGAGCCCGGAAGCTGGGCTATGTCCAGACAGTGTTGGGGAGGAGGCGGTTCCTGCCCGAAATTAATTCTTACAACCGAATGGTCAGGGAGGCTGCTGAGCGCATGGCTATAAATGCCCCGGTGCAGGGCAGCTCTGCTGACATCATTAAAATTGCCATGATAAATCTACACCGGGAAATGGAGAGGCGGCATCTTAAGAGCAAGATGCTGTTACAAATACACGATGAATTGCTCTTCGAGGTGCCCGAGGCAGAAGTGGAGGAAATGAAGTCCTTGGTTACAGAGCTTATGCCTCATGCTTTTGAACTTTGTGTCCCTGTGAAGATAGATATCAAGCTGGGCAAAAACTGGGGCGAGATGGGATAGATAAATAAATCCCAAATCCTAATATCTAAGTCCTAAACAAATTCAAAACTCAAAGGCCAAAACAAGGCATACATCCATAAAAGTTTGGATTTTCTTGCCGGTTCGGATAAAGGAATTGTCAGTGTCTTTGTGTTATGATGTAAAGGAGGCAGGTAATGAAGACAGTTGAATCGAGGGCTGAAGTTTATTTGATGGCTTTGCAATCCCTTTCTGAAGCAGAAAGGGAGGCAGTAATTACCCGTTTGTTGGAAGACCCTCAGCTCAGGGAAGATATTCTCGATTTAGCCACTATCCAGCAGCGTCAAGGAGAGCCATCCAGGCCTTTTACAGAATACCTGGCTGAAAGAAAAGAGCGGGCTCGTAAGGCGTGAAGTACCAGGTCCGAATCATCCCTTCTGCTGAGAAGGAGATGGATAAGCTTCCAGCACTAATTCATGCTCGCATCAGTAGAAAAATCCTCTTGTTGGAAGACAATCTCAGGCCCAGAGGCGCAAAGAAGCTTAGCGGTCGTGAAGAGTATCGTCTCAGAGCGGGCGATTATAGGGTCTTATATACTATCGATGACAAGGGGCGTATGGTTACAGTCTTTGCTGTAGGCCATCGACGGGAAGTATATCGATAAACCGGTCTCGGTAGAGGCACCTGATAAAATGCCTGAGTTACCTGAGGTAGAAACGATTAAGAACGAGCTTTCGCCCTGGGTCGTGGGGCAAAGCTTCACCGAAGTCACCATCCTTGATGCCAAGGTGGTGTGCGGTGGTTCTGCTGAAGAAGTCCGCCGCGGATTAATCGGGCAGAAGGTAGAAAGCCTGGATCGCCGGGGAAAGTATCTCATCTTTCACCTAGCAAATAGCAGGTCACTGATTATACATCTCAGGATGACCGGTGTCTTGCTGTTAAATCCCAGAGGAGTTGAAAACTATGCCCGGGCGGGTTTTCACCTCTCCAACGGGCACCGCCTTGTTTTCAGCGACCTGCGCCGACTGGGGTTGATATGGCTGGTAGACGATGCCAATACTGTGGTCGGCAAGCTGGGTCCCGAGCCACTAGATGAAAGCTTTACCCCGGGCATTCTGGGGCAAAGATTAAGCCGGCATCACATCCCCGTAAAAGCAGCGCTTCTCGACCAATGTATCGTCGCTGGAATCGGCAACATGTATGCCGATGAAGCCCTCTTTGCCGCTCGGATTCACCCCCTGAGAAAAGCCGACGCCTTGTCGCCCGAAGAAGTGCAAACTCTATATCAGAGCATCGGCAGGATTCTTGAGGCAGCCATCGGCAGCAAAGGTGCCAGCGTGGATACCTACGTCCGCCCTGAAGGCGAACTGGGCACAGCTCATTTCGATTTTAAGGTTGCTCATAGAGGAGGCGAACCCTGTCCCGTTTGCGGCAGCACCATCGAGCGGGTCCTGGTGCAAAACCGCGGCACCTGCTTCTGTCCCAGATGTCAACCTTTTGGTTCCGGGCCTCTGATATAAAAGCAGGCAGCGGCTGGATTCGAACCAGCGCCCAAAGGCTTAGGAAGCCCCTGGTTCATCTAGGCGTATCTTTACCCTATGGATGGCCTTGCCAATCCCTTGAGAAAGCCTCAAGTTATCCTCAAACCTCACCAAAACAAGTCACCTTTTCCCAATAATAAACAAACATGAGGCAGGCGACGCACCAGATTTTGCTATTGCTTTTTTGACCTTCTCTCCTTCTTCCATCAGGCGCATTCGAGTTTGCAGATCTGGGTAGTTCTTAATTCTCTTGATTCCATCGTCAATGTCCTTTACGATTTTCTGAAATGTTGTCTGGTTCCTCGGATCTTCACACTCATGTTTTCTCTCGCAGAACAGGCAATCGACGGGATGCGTAGAATCGAAAATCTCCATCTCACTCAAGTTCAAACCGCTGGCAATATCGCTGATTTCCTGTCTTGTTAGTGTCTTATTATGAGTGATGCCAAGCAAGGAGTCGACCCGTGCCGACCACTCATGTTCAAGTTCATCTGCCTTCTGCGCCTCTGTCTGCTCTCCATCGCAGTACACTTCCTGAAGTATGAAATTGCCACCCTTCTTGAGCGCACGCTTCATCTCGGTCATAACCCTGTCTATACTTGCGAGATGATGCAGGGAATGGGATATGCAGACGGTGTCGAAGGACTCGTCTTCGAACCGTAGATTCTCAGCATTCATCTCAAGAAACTGCACGGCCTTTCCTTCAAACCGTTTTTTGGCAGATTCCATATCCTTTTTTGATTTGTCTGAAGGACAATAGTCTATTCCGACAAAAGAATCGTACGCCTTCAGAGTCTTGATGAGAGTATCAATGAACTCTCCTCGTGCTGTGGCGACATCCAATACCTTACCAGCAGAAATCAACCCCAACTTCTCCGCTATTTTGCCTGCGTTAGATGATGCCAATCCCTTCGGCAAATCTTCCATGTCTCATCTTTCCTCCTTTGCCTTCCACACTCACGGCTGAGGTGTTTCAGCTTTATTTTCTGATTATATCACATTGATGTCGTTTGGCAGATGGACAGCAAGATAAGTCACGTATTTGAGGTTGAAAATACTGCCTTAATATCGGCCTTCTGTTTGAGGTTGGTGAAGGGTATAAGTAAATCAATAGGAGGCGAACTCTGCCCAGTTTGCGGCAGCACCATCGAGCGGGTCCTGGTGCAGAACCGCGGCACCTGCTTCTGCCCCAGATGCCAACCTATTGGCTCCGGCCCTCTGATATAAAAGCTGGCAGCGGCTGGATTTGAACCAGCGACTAAAGACCTGTTGAATCCATGGCCTATTTGAGCCTAAGATTATCTACCGGGCTTATACTTCTTATGGCTCTCTACTGGCCTTACATAGACTTAAATCTAGCGTTTGGCTTGTAGTTAAAAGAGCAAATTAGGGGGTGGAAGATCAGGGTATATAGACGAAATCTACCTTAATGAGCGATATAATCATCGGGGCAGGCAGGTTGGGTTTAGGCCTTTATCTGTGGTAAGTTAGGGAACTTAACTCTAGCCCATTCAAGTTCCTCTATACAACTAGCGTGAGAAAATGTAGTTATGTGTTGCTCTTCCAATCTACTCCAGGTGACAATTCCAATAGTAGCACCAGTTCTAATATTTATTAATGGTCCTCCAGAGTTTCCAGGGCCAACGTAATTATCAAATTCCAATGTAAGTGCACCTCTATCAGGCCAAATAGCACTCAAATGAGCATAGGTCAGTCTCTCAACAAAACGTACATCTCGTCTTCCTTCTGTAAACGTCCCCTCATAACCTATGAACGGATAGCCGATTGTGCAAACTTCGTCGCCAACTCTCCTATCACGGCTAAGTGTGAGTGGAGTAGGCTGTTGGGTGTAGAGTGTTTCAGGTGTATTAACATCAAAAATGCAAATATCCTGATCTTCGAGACGCACAAAATCAATGACATCTAGGTAAGGCACAAGGTCATCTTGAGATACTTCAAACGGACACTTCATAAAGTCGGGGACTATAACACACACTTCTGCGTTATCACGTTGCAAGTCGGGGAATGCATGGTTAGCAGTAACGAATCTTGTTCTGTCGTAATCGATGGAAACTAAGAATGCTGTAGCGCAAGGGAATATATTAATAGGTAGGCCTTCGTGTCGGGCTTCCAACAACATGTTTCGGCGGATTGGCGTTTGATTTGCGTCGCCATGATATGCCCAACCGATAGGTATTACAGATTTAGCATAAGTATAGAAAATATCGCTTAAATTCAAGTGTCACCAATCGAAGTACGAGAATCTTACTATATATACCATTGTAGGATTGCATGTACTATCAACGTGATTCATTATAGCAGAACATCCTAGCCGCAAATTTGAACGTAGGACAATGCGCAAGAGTACAGGCAATCAGGCCGGATTAAATTTGAACAAAGGTTTTGCAACCCCTTTTGCCATCTTGACAAGATAGTTATGTGCTCACATAATTCCTTTGACATAAATATGCCTAATTTAAGTCAATTTGCGGGGAATATCGCATGGCATTGGAATTTGTACAAGATGCAATTAGCCTTAGTGGGCTGACAGGGTCAAGACTAAAGTGTGAGGTCATTGGCCTATACTACCCTTTTTGGTGGAAAATTACATCAGGGGGGCGGACAGCAAATCATGCCTGGCATACAGCTATCGTGGAATTAGACGCAGGGACAGGGGAAGTCTATATTAAGGAAACGAAAGTGACTATTCTTGGGTCTTCTGGGCACGCTCTTAACCTCAAACGCAGCAATCCAAATACACGAAACCTAAAAGTTGTTTTAGTCGAGCGGGATGTCGCCTGTTACGAACACCTAAAACGGGTCATGGCCAGACGATGGGGCAATGTTGGATTTACTGAGGGGCCAGCACGGTATAATCCCTCTAACATTTACCCTCTTAACTCAGAATTGGATAATGCGCTCAACTTCATCGACAACATAAAGCTCGGCAATGCGCTATTCTTCTTTGACCCTCTCAGAAGTGTTGAGTATCAGGCGATAGAAAATGTTGCCAGAAAGAGGATTACCGAATATTACAGGGTCGGAACGGAGTTCATAATCTTCGTATTCACCTCCGACTGGTTCTTGGGAAGGGATGAGTTTGTTGGTTTGCCTTCTAAAATCGATGAATCAGCTTGGTCTGTTGAACAAAGTAGAGCAGTCGCAGAGGCGGATGGTCTTTTTGGAGATACGGGATGGCGCGAGCAGACCTTAACTAATGCCCCTATTTATGAAAGAGAAGAACGGCTCATAGAACTGTATCGAGACAGACTTCACAAATGGTTTAGGTATGTCCTTCCAATGCCATTCAATCCGAAGAGAAACCAAATATTTCATCTTATACTATGCTCTAACTTCGAGATTGGCGTAAGGGCCACGAGAAATTTCTACTGCGGCATAACGGGAAATCCTGTTTATGCACCTGATAATAAAAGAACATTCAATGAGTTCAAGAAGCATCATCCCGAGACGTTTCGAGGATTACGTGGGAATAGAAGACCCATACAATGGCTAATGCTCTGGCGCATAATTACCGATCATGAAGAAGGTATTTGCGATTATCTGTGTAGGGACTTTGAGGGTATCGAACAAGATGGAGTCATGAGACAGGCGGCCCTTGAATGGTTAGAAAACAAAGGCTATCTTATACGACAGAACTACACTAACGCATGGCAACTTCCGATACAACAATATAGACTGAACTGGACTATGATAAAAGACAAGTTGGGAATTGACCCGCCAATTCCGTTTAAACCATTATCTTTGAAGCCTCGGTCGTTGAAGGAAATTAGCCAATGACAACAACGGGGGTGATACCTATCAAGAGACGTAAGATAACGTCAGGTACAAAAGAATGGGCAGACCATAACGTAAACTGTGTTAAAGGCTGCTCTAATGATTGTCGGTACTGTTATGCGAAGATGATGGCTAAGCGTTTTGGCCGGTGCCGGGACCATACTTGGAAGAACATGATCATCAATAAGAGTGCTGTGGATAGAGATTATGTGAGATATAAGGGTCGTGTGATGTTCCCGAGCACTCACGATATAACTGATAACCCTGAAATCCAAGATGCCTGTTTTATTGTTATACATAAACTACTTCAAGCTGGCAATGAAGTATTAATTACCACCAAACCGAAGTTATCTATCATAGAAGAGATAATTAAACGATTCTATGTATTTAGAGAGCAATTACAGTTCCGATTTACAATTACTTCTGCTGATCAGCAACTCCTTTCATTTTGGGAACCAAATGCCCCGAAATTTGAAGAACGCTTTGCTTCTTTGAAATATGCTTATGGACAGACCTTTAAGACAAGTGTCTCCATAGAGCCCTTCCTTGACTATCTGCCTCAACCCCTTGTACACTCGCTGTCACCTTATGTTACTGAGTCGATATGGTTAGGCCCAATGAACTATATACCATCAAATAGCATTCCCGAATCAGATAAACATTACTATGAAGACATTCGTTACAACTACTTGCTAGAACACCTCCAAGAAATATATGAAGACCTTAGAGACAATCCAGGTATTAGATTTAAAGACAGTATGATCAATAGACTCGGTATCGCGAACTGCATTTGATGCTATCCACAAGTGGATGCTGAGAGAGGAGCAAAAATATGTCTTGGAAATTGCGGAAAAACCCGAATCATCCAATGTGGGGCGTGAGACCTGTTCAACCACTAAAGCCGGTTCAACCAGTAAAACCTGTACGGCTGGTTAAACCTGTACGGCCGGTAAAACCTGTCGCACCTGAGGGTTATGAATACTATTGGGTGGACGATTAGCCTTTCAGTCCATCCACAAGGCTATACCTTTTATGCGCCTCTACCGCATCATAGCATCCCACAGCCTGACAATATCGGTTAGTCATCATTAGGGTAGTGTGTCCCAATAACTTGGTAGTCCCATGGCTTTCTCAAACCCTTGGAAAGGGGCTATGTCAGTCTAAGAAAGTGACTGGCAAGTTGGCGCTCGGCTTGTTTGTATATATTTCTAAGCCCGTACTAGCCTTAGCAATTCATATCTATGTCGCACCATCAAAGTTGACATTTCCGAAGCCAATTGGCAACTTCTCAGAGGAGCACTTCACAGCATATGACCATAGGCATTCCTGATCTAGTTCAGATAGATAGGTGACACATACATGGGTCATGAAAGGACGTTATAATGGTTGCACTATGAATGTTTATTGCACAATGCCGGGATATGGACGCCTGGCAAGTATCCCGGTGCTATCA
>Ga0315532_1001407_pt1 | contig 17863 bp, 19 predicted proteins | sample SalMarWE160370MG_FD_203082 | JGI IMG/M metagenome (GOLD analysis project Ga0315532, IMG submission 203082) | Salt marsh sediment microbial communities from the Plum Island Ecosystem LTER, Massachusetts, United States - Salt Marsh Sediment WE1603-70 ... | reverse complement strand
CTGCTGAGTCGCCTGCGTAACCTGAAATTATCCTGAATCCTTAGATGTATCCGGAATATGCCAATGTCTCCGTTGCTCCAACTTACTTATTCAACTTGAGGTTCTCTCTGCACGGGTCCAATAGCTCTTTTGTAGTAGGAATTACGTTTACAAACCTCCATGCAGAGCCTGCAATTGTTACACCTTTGGGTGTTTCGCTCGATGGTGCCATCTCTCCCAATGGCAATAGCGCCAACAGGACATGCATCAAGACAGTAGGCAAAACTGCACCGGCGGCAGTATCTCCTCTTCCATAGCCACCAGTATAACTCGAAGTAAATGTGGTAAAGCAGCACTACGATAGCAGAGAAGAAAAGGATATCGTGAATGAACAAGGATATATAGAACACGTCGGATGATACCATCTCTTTCAGGAACCACTGTATCGTCCCCGTCAGTGCAAAAAGGAGGTAACCCGCCGATATCAGTAGCTTGTGTCTCCTTCTCCAGGTGTTGAGGACATATGGTGCCACGGAGGCACTTTTATTCCAGACTGCGGCTTCACGCAGCCACTGCCGAGCGGCCTTGCGGTTGAGCAGGGCATATATTACAGGGGCACCTACCAGGATCACCGCACCAATGCGGTGAACAAGGCGGGTCCAGCTACCGGAAGCCAATCCAGAGAAGGTTGGTGTGTATATAATCAAGCCGGTAATTAACATGGTGAGGAACGCCCCGGCTACTACCCAGTGAAATATGCGCCTGCTGCTTTTCCGACTTGTTTCACCGATGTTCTTGTTGGTCATAACCTACATCTCTTTTATTGACGCGATTAATGATATATCAGGAGATAGAGTCTGTATGCGACTTTTGTTACATTTTAAAAGCGAGGGTGGAAAAGGGAGGGATTGATACGGAAAATGATGCTAGTACACCTTCGCCTCGCCTAGCGAACAAAGGTAAGAGGTTATAGCGCTTTGCCTATAGCTGGTTGACTTGTGGGCGCCGATATTGTAGGTCGGTGGCAAAATGATCGACCCCACCTTTAGTAGGTTTATACTGGTGCCTCAATCGTTACCGTGGTGCCCTTGCCGGGCTCAGATTCCACCTTGGCGCTACCGCCAAGCAAGCGGGCTCGTTCTTGCATCCCCGCCAGACCAAGCTTACCATTCCTTGCTAGATCGCCTGCTGAACCTGGAAGCTCAAAACCTTTACCATTGTCTGAGACGGTCAGCTTGGTCTTTCTGTCATCGAATTCCACTAGGATCTGTGCCTTGGTTGCCTCAGAATGACGCCAGACATTACTCAATGCCTCCTGGGCGATACGGAACAGCAGTAGCTCTACGTCAGCGGAGAGTCGGCGTCCAGCGCCATGCACGCTGATGTCTATAGCTATCCCTGAGTTTGTGCTCATGTTGGAGGCCAGCCATTCCAGCGCTGGCAGCAGGCCCAGGCGATCCAGTGTGGGGGGCCGAAGGTCCTGGCTCAAGCGCCGCACACCCTCCATTATATTATTGGTCTGCTGCCGCAGGTTCTCCAAGAGCTCTCTTTTGTCCTCAGACAGCCCTTTGGTCATAGAAGCGAGATCGTCTAGCTGCCGGGAGAGGACAACGAGGGCCTGGCTGGTGTCATCATGAAGCTCGCGAGCAATGCGCTTTCTTTCCTCTTCCTGAGCCCTTGTAACCTGCCCCAGGTAGAATTGCAGGTTCTCCTTCATTCGTTTTTCTTCGGTCATGTCCCTGGCGATATGCTGAAAGCCTATAAGTTGGCCTTCCCTGAACACGGGACTGGTGGACAACTGAATAAACGCTTCAGCCTTGTCCTTCCTAATCAGCGTCGCTTCTGAGAGGTTGCCTATTGCTTCGCCTTTGAGCATTGGGTCTTCGATATCCTTGACGCTGTCTAGACAGCCTTCTGCTATCAACTGGCTCGCCTTTATGCTTCCTAACTCCTCCGGGGCATATCCTGTAAGCCTGACAAAGGACTCATTGGCTGCAACGATGTTTCCCTGCAAGTCATGAAGCCAGATAGCATCATAGGCGGTCTCAAATAGCTCTCGGTACCTTTCCTCAGACGCCCGCAGTTGCTCGGCCACTTCCCGCTCCTGTTCATAGAAGCGCGCATTCTCAATAGCAACGCCAACCTGATTGCCGATGGCGGTGACCAACTCTAATTCTTCTGGACGAACGTGGCGCTGGCTGCGTGCGGCGACACAAAGGGTGCCCATAACCTTTCCTTTGGATTTCAGGGGCACGATGAGCTGAGATCGTATCCAATCCGCAGCCAATGTCATTCCAACAGAGGTGGTCTCCTTAGAGACATCCTCTATATAGAGCGATTGCCCCGTCTCTACCACTCTGCTGTTGAAGTCTTCCCCCAGTTTGAACTTGCCTGACTCTCGTACAAACTCCGCTGACACACCTAGGTGAGCGGCAAGAGCGAGCTCGCCAGCTTTTTCATCCAGGAGAAATACCATTGCAGCATCAACACTCATGACATCTATGACGCTGTCAATGCTGCTCTTCAAGACCTGACTCAATTCTAGAGACTGGGAGATGACTCTTGAGGTCTGGTTGAGGGCCGCAAGCTGGGTGCGGCGCTCCCGCTCCCTGCGCAGCGATTGGAAGGCAATGACCAGCACGTTGCCAACAATGAAAACGGCCGCCGTCTCGAAAATGGCATCCGTAGGGGATGGCGAGATGAATATAGCACGGGGGAGCATACAGGCGAGAGCAGCAAGCGAAATGAGCAGGGCACCCCTTCTCCCGAAAAGGAAACCAGCCCAGACTATAGGTGCTAGATAGAGGATTCTCTCGATAGCGTGTCGCTCCAGGCCGAGGGTGGCCGTCAGTTGGGTGAAAAAGGCTGGCTGCTCTAGGACCTCCCCATAGTGGACAAGAGTAATAAGCACCAGTATGGCGACGATAAGCCAGAAACCCGACCTACGAACAACTATTTTCAGCCAGCTTGTCGAAAGTCGCCCTAACACTTCAACACCCCATACACTCCGGCGCAGCAAGCTTCACGGTATATCGTCGAGAGTGACCCAGCCCTCTTTCAGAGCGCGTATGACGGCCTCAGTTCGGGAACTGACCTGTAGCTTGTTGAAGATATGCCCCAGATGGCCCTGAATCGTGCGCATACTGAGACAGAGCTCCTCAGCAATATCCTGGTTGCTCAGACCTCTGGCTGCTAACTTGAGCACCTCCATCTCCCGTTGGCTGAGCACATCCAATGTCTCCTCTTTAGTGGGCTTGCCAGAGCTGGGCACAAAACGGTTTAGGACTTTACGAGCAATCGCGGGGTGAAGCACCGACTCTCCGGCGTGTACCGCTCGCACGGCATCGATGAGTTCACGGCCGCGAACGCTTTTTAGCAGATAGCCAGCAGCCCCTGCTTCCAGCAGGCTGAAGATAAACTGGTCATCGTCATAGGCGGTAAGGATCAGCACGGTTGTGTCAGGGCAAAGCGCCTTGATTTGCCTGGTGGCTTCGATACCATCGATGTTGGGCATAGCGATGTCGATTATGGCAACATCGGGTTTGAGATTGGTAGCCAGCCTTATAGCCTCCTCCCCATCGCCGGCCTCAGCCACCACCTCTAATTTCTGGTCCTGCTCCAGAATCCGGCGAGTGCCCTCCCGCACTACTGCATGGTCATCAGCAATTAGAATTTTGATCTTGGCCAAATCGCTTCTCCTTTGTCGCTGCCATTATACCATACTTATTCCTGGCTGGACTCGAGCACAAGTGCTAACTCGACTAAGTAGATTCGCTCAAGTATTTGCTGTTCCAGCTAGGCATAAATGCTTACCGGTGCTTGGGTTAAGTAGGTGTTTTGGCAAGCACAAACAGGCATCATGGCGGAAGCCGGTTTAGCTATGAGCGTGGTAGCATTATATCGGAGGTAAGAGGGATGACAATCATGGAAGAAAAATCTCTTCGATTTAATCCAACTCTTACTCAATCCGGCCAAATGGTAGCCCTGGGGCTTTTAAGCCAAGGCAGGGCATAGAGAGGGGGTGTCAGTGATGCAGTGGGAATTCATAGTTGCGTTGGTGGTGGCGGTACCCATCATCCTCGTCCCGGTGGCCTTCTTGTGGTACCTGAATATTGGCGGCATCTACGCAGCCGTTCAGGGGGCGCGAAAGAGAAGGGCTGCCCGCGAGGAGGATATCAGAGCGGTGGCTGAGGAGCATCCTGCCGACGAGGAACTCGTTGGTACTAGGCGATAACACAATCCACCTAGCAGAAGCAGGTGGCAACCGTAGAAAGGAGCTATTGAAATGGAATGGCCGGTAATACTGGCGCTGGTAATTGCGATACCTCTCATTCTTTTCCCAGTGGCCTTCTTGTGGTACCTGAACATGGGCGGCATCTACGCAGCCATCCAGAAGGCACGAGAGAAGAAGGCTGTCCATCGGCATGAAGCGGGAGAGGTCAGACATGTAGCTGTTGTTGGCAGGAGAGTCAAATCGGGCATCTTGAGCAGACCAGTGCGGATCGTCGCTGGTGTTGCCACGCCGGTCGTCATTTATGGCGTACTAATATGGCTGGCTCTTGCTGGACTTGGGTGGGTGGCTGCTCTTGTCGTGGGGTTGGCTATACCCATTGTACTCGTTCCAGTGGCGTTCCTGTGGTACCTGAACGTTAGTGGCCTGTATCGGGTCATGCGCGTTACGCGGCAAAGGCAAAAGAGGCGGGCAGAGGTACGGGCTGAGGCGGTAAAAGAGGCGGAGGAGATTGTTCGCGGCAGGACAATGGTGGGCATGGCTGCTGGGAAGGAGGAAGGGGAATTGGCAGAACATCAGCTCACAACCTTCCTTGATGAAGCTGAGACGAAGGGAGGGACTTTGTGAAATGTTTGAGTGTGAATCAAGTAAGGGGGGTAATGGGTAATTGCCCCCTTTTATTTTGTTTGATTAAACTAAATGGGTAGAAATATAATGGAGTTAAGATATTATGTTATAAAGGTGGGTATGCGATGGAGACAAAAGTGCAACGCAGTAACACTTTTGTAGAAGAAATCTGTGCCATACCTGGCGGCGAGCGCATCCGTGATTGTATTCAGTGTGGTACCTGCTCCGCATCTTGTCCCAACGCTGGCAGGATGGACCATACCCCCCGGATGCTCATTGCCATGGCACGGGCTGGCATGCGGGAGGAGGTCTTGTCCAGTAACGCCATGTGGTTTTGCGCCTCGTGCTATCTCTGCACAGTGCGTTGCCCTAGGGATGTCAAGCCGACTGAGCTGATGCATGCCCTGGAATGTCTGGCTGTCAGCCGGCGCCTGAGCAGTGAGCGGACACGTACGCCCACCATGTACAGAAGCTTTAGCGACTTTGTATATAGCATTGGAAGCGTCCCCGAGGTGGGGTTCATGATGTGGTTCTATCTCCTTAGCAATCCATTGCGTGCCCTCAGGATGGCACCTCTGGCGCTCACTTTACTCAAGCATGGGCGCATGTCTGTCAAAGCAAGAAGATTGAAGCCGGAAGCAGAGCGCCAGCTTAGAGCCATTCTGGACAAGGCTGAAGTACTGGGAGGGATGTCGTGAGATACTACACTTATTTCCCTGGCTGCTCGGTATCACACGGTGGGGCCAAGGCATATGGCTCGTCTGCACTGGCCGTCTCCAAGGCTTTGGATGTGGAACTCGTCGAGCTTGAGGATTGGAACTGCTGCGGTTCTACACCTTATACCTCCGTTGACGAACTGGCTTCCCTTTGCACCTCAGCTCGCAACCTGGCGCTGGCTGAGAAAAGGGGGCTTGATCTGGTAACACCCTGCAGCGCCTGCCATGTCATCTTGAGCAGGACTAATTCATACCTTAAGGAGTACCCTGAACTTAGGGCCAAGGTAGATGATGCCCTGGCAGTCGGTGATCTTGAGTATCATGGCACTGTTAGGGTACGGCACCTACTTGATATATTTGTGAATGACATTGGCAATGACGAAATCGCATCCAGGGTTAAAAGAGATCTTAGTGGTCTAAAAGTAGCCGCTTACTATGGCTGCCAGATGGTGCGGCCCGGACCAAGCTTCGATCACCCAGAATCCCCTCAATCTCTAGATCGCCTGATTGAGAGCCTGGGGGCGGAAGCTACGCCATTTCCACTCAAGGCTCGCTGCTGTGGGGGGTCACTGATTATATCCGAGGAGGATGTCGCTTTAGGGCTGATAAACAAACTGCTCGATTCCGCTGTCGCTGGCGGCGCAGAGTGTATTATCACTGTCTGCCCACTGTGCCAAACGAACTTGGATGTATACCAGGGGCGAGTCAACAAGAAGTTCAAGACCCATTATAATATCCCAGTCCTTTTCTTTACCCAACTGATGGGTCTGGCCATGGGAATGGGAATTAAGGAGCTTGGTATAGAGAAAGGGATAGTCTCGGCCGAGAAAATGCTGGCCAGATACATTGAGAGATGACAAGGGGGATAGAATGGAACGAAGAATAGGCGTCTATGTCTGTCATTGCGGAGCTAACATTGCTAGCGTGGTAGATGTTGAGCAGGTGGCTGAGTTTGCCAGGGGTTTGGAAGGTGTCGTGGTGGCCAAGGAATACAAGTTTGTCTGCTCAGACCCCGGGCAGGATCTTATCAAGAATGACATCAAGGAACAGAACCTAGATCGTATAGTAATAGCTTCTTGCTCGCCACGGCTCCATGAACTGACCTTCAGGCACACCATGGCTAGTGCGGGCTTGAACCCATATATGATGGAGATGACCAACATCCGAGAGCAGGTAGCGTGGGTGACTGAAGATCGTGAGTTTGCAACTCTGAAAGCCAAGGCGTTGGTTAACGCTGCGGTGAAAAAGGTCTCCTATTACCAACCGTTGGAGACCAAAGAAGTACCCGTCAACCCTAACACCTTGGTCGTAGGTGCCGGCATTGCCGGCATCCAGGCAGCCCTTGAGATAGCCAACTCTGGTAACCTCGTGTACTTGGTAGAGAGGGAGCCATCTATCGGGGGCCATATGGCCCAGCTTGACAAGACCTTCCCAACACTCGATTGCTCAGCCTGAATACTCACACCGAAGATGGCCTCGGTGAGGTCACACGAGAGCATAGAGTTGATGACATATAGTGAGGTTGTGGAGGTTTCAGGCTACGTGGGCAATTTCAAGGCTAAAATCAGGAAAAAGCCGCGTTACGTGGACGAGGATAAGTGCACCGGTTGTGGCGTCTGCCAGGAGAAGTGTCCCTATAAGGCAGACAGTGAGTTCGATGTTGGGCTCGGCTCTAGGAAAGCTATATTCACGCCTTTTCCGCAGGCAGTGCCTAACGTCCCAGTCATAGACCCGGATCACTGTGCTTACTTCTTAAGGAACAAATGTCGTGCTTGCGAGAAATTCTGTGAAGCTGGTGCCATCGACTTTGAGCAAACAGAGAAGTTTGTGGAGGTGGATGTCGGGTCCATCATAATTACCACCGGTTTCGACTCCTTTGATCCGTCACCAATAGTCCAGTATGGTTATGGGATTTACGACAACGTCTATACAGGTCTCCAGTTCGAAAGAATGAGTAACGCCTCAGGCCCTACTGGAGGTAAGCTACAGCTCAGAGATGGCTCGCAGCCAAAAAGCGTGGCCATTTTACACTGCGTCGGTAGCAGAGATATAAACTACCATGAGTATTGCTCCCGCGTATGTTGTATGTATTCGTTGAAGTTTTCCCACATTATAAGGGAGAAGATCCCTGATGCCGAAATCTATCAGTTTTACATTGACCTTCGCTGTTTCGGTAAGGGCTACGAGGAATTTTACAATCGGATTCAGAGAGAGGGAGTCAACTTCATCAGGGGACGCGCCGCTGAGGTCACTGATTTAGCGGAAACGTTAGAGGAAGAGGGAAAGCTCATTGTGCTATGCGAAGATACTCTCATCGGCCGTCAGCGGCGCATCCCCGTTGATATGGTAGTTTTGAGTAGTGCTTTGGAGCCGCGTGCCGATGTTATGGAAACGGCCAGAATGTTTTCGCTGAGCAGGACAGCCGATGGCTTCTTCCTGGAGAGGCATCCCAAGATGGATCCGGTGGCTACCATGACCGATGGCATCTTCATTGCCGGTTGCTGCCAGGGACCCAAGGACATCCCTGACACAGTGGCTCAGGCCTCAGCGGCAGCGGCGCGGGTGCTGTCCATGATCAGCAAGGGCGAGGTCGAGATCGAGGCTGCCACATCGGTTGTTGATGAGGAACTCTGTTCTGGCTGTAAAATATGCATAGAGCTTTGCCCCTACACTGCAATCTCCTTTGATGAGGAGAAAAAGATTGCTTCTATTAACGAGGCTCTGTGCAAGGGTTGCGGCACTTGCGCTGCTGCTTGTCCTAGCGGCGCCATAACGAGTAAACATTTCACCACGCAGCAAATGATGGCACAGATTGAAGGTGTGCTGGTATGAGCTTTGAACCAAAGATAGTCGGCTTCTTCTGTAACTGGTGCTCTTACGCTGCCGCTGACCTAGCTGGCACCTCACGGAAGAAGTATGCCCCAAATGTGCGGGTGATAAGAATAATGTGCAGTGGCAGGGTAGACGAAAGGCTAATCTCGAAGGCATTCACTATGGGAGCCGATGGTGTGCTGGTTTGCGGCTGTTTACCGGGAGATTGCCATTACGTAAAGGGCAACCTGAGTGCTAGAAGAAGAATTACTGGACTTAGGCCTTTCTTTGATGCGATAGGCATCGGGGGGGATCGACTCAGGCTAGAATGGATCTCCGCTTCTGATGGGCCGAAGGTAGCGGAGACGGTAAACAGCTTTACCGAAAGGATAAAACAGCTCGGCCCAAGTCCGTTCAACAGGAGGCAAGATGAGCATTGAATATGTGCCTACTATATGTCCCTATTGTAGTTGTGGGTGCGGTCTCTACCTGGTAGTTGAAGATGGCAGGATAATTGGGCAGGAGCCATGGAAGGAGCACCCCATAAACGAAGGGACGAACTGCCCCAAAGGCAAGAATGCCTACGAGTACCTCTACAGCGAGGAAAGGCTTAAGACGCCTCTCGTAAGAAGAAACGGCGATCTCAAGGAGGCTTCCTGGGATGAAGCGCTTGACCTGATCGCCTCCAGACTGAAGGAGGCCACACCGGATAACTTTGGCTTCATCGCCTCGTGCCGGGGTAGCAATGAGGATGCTTATGTGATGCAGAAGTTCACCCGCGTAGTAATGGGAACCAATAACGTGGAATACTGTGGCAGATTATGCCATTCTTCGGCGGTGGCTGGATTAGTTCCCATGATGGGCTCCGGAGTGATGCAGACCAGCCAGGAAGAGATTGTGAATGCTGATTGCATCTTTCTTGCCGGCGTTAACCTGAAGGAGACTTTCCCCATGATCGCCAGGAGGGTGGCACGTGCAAGGGCCAAGGGCGCCAAGGTGATCTACACTGACCCCAGGAAGACCAATACGGCGAGGTATCTGGCCGATATCCACCTGCAGTTGAAGTCGGGGACGGATGTAGCCCTGATAAACGCTATGATGAAAATCATCCTCGACGAGGGCCTGGAGAATAAAGATTTCATTGCATCGCGCACCGCGGATTTCGATGCGCTGCGCGAGTTCCTCTCCAAAGTGGACTTAAAGCAGGCAGAGGAACTCACTGGTGTACCAATAGAGAAGGTGAAGGAAGCGGCCATCACCTATGCCAAAGCGGAGCGGGGCTGCATACTCTATGACCAGGGCATATGCCAACATATAGTAGGCGGCGACAATGTTAAGGTCCATGCAGACCTGGCGCTTCTGTGCGGGCATGCTGGCAAGCCAGGCAGCGGGGTAAACTCCATGAGAGGCCAGATAAATGGTGAAGGCGGCGGTGACATGGGCTGCCTTTGCGTTTTCTACCCCGGCTTCAAGCGCGTGGGTGATGATTCAGCTAAGTTCTTTGAAGAGGCCTGGAAGGTGGAAAACCTGCCTACCAAGCCCGGCATTACCTACATCGACATGCTGTACAACCTCTCCTACCTTTACATTGTCGGGGCAGACCCCCTGATGGTGATACCTGATGTTAATAATCTGCGAAAGGTATTGGGGAAGCTCGATTTCTTAGTAGTTCAGGAAATATTTCCCACTGAGATAAGCAAGATAGCCCATGTAGTCCTGCCCGCCGCCACCTGGGTGGAACGGGAAGCCACCCACACCTGGATAGACCGGCGGGTGCAGAAGATAAACAAGGTCATCGATCCCCCTGGTGAGGCCAAGCCCGACTGGTGGGCTATATGCCAGTTAGCCGAGAGGATGGGCCAGAGCGATAAATTTGGCTTTACCTCGGCTGGGGAGATATTTGAAGAGATAAGAAGCTGCGTGCCCTCATATAAGGGTATAACCTATGAAAGGCTGGAAAAGGCGATCGCTGGCATCCACTGGCCCTGCCCAGCAGAGGACCACCCGGGGACGCCCACCATGTTCCTGGAGAAGTTCAACACCCCAGATGGCCTGGGACACTTCATGGCAGTGGAGTATAAGCCCCCGGCAGAGCTGCCCGACGAAGAGTATCCTTACTTCCTGACCACTGGGAGGAGCATCTTCCACTACCATACAGGGCACATGACACGGAGGACACCTAAGCTACTCGATGAGGTCCCGCGTGGCTTTGTGGAAGTCAACCCCGATGACGCGGCTAAGGAAGGGATCAAAGAGAAAGATGTGGTCACCTTAACCACCAGGCGGGGCAGCATTGAGGCAGAAGCTAGGGTGACCGACCGCGTACAACCGGGATTGGTATTCGTCCCGTTTCACTTTCCCAATTCCCTCGCCAATGTGCTCACCAACCCAGCCCTAGACCCCGGCTGTAAGTGTGCAGAGATGAAGGTATGTTCGGTTAAGATGGAGGTTAAGGAATGAAGGGAGACATGTGTATTGCTCGCTCCACGGATCAGGCGATAGTGGATAAGGCGGAACACGGGGGTGTGGTTGGCACGCTGCTCAAATTTGCCTTGGAAAGTAAATGCGTAGATGCAGCACTGGCGCTAAAGGCCAGAGGTGGCAACAGGTATGATGGTATCCCGGTGTTAATCACCGATCCAGAGGAAGTAATCGGGACTGTGGGGTCGCTACACTGCGCCTCCCCCAACATTGCCCGCTTCGTCAAGGAGTATCTCGACGGTGCTGCCAATCTGAAGATAGCCGTGGTCTGCAAACCGTGCGACGCCAAGGCCATTATCGAGCTCGCCAAGCGAACCCAGATCAATCTTGATAACCTGCTGCTCATCGGCCTAAATTGCACCGGCACCCTGCCCTCGGCGAAGGCGAAGGTGATGATGGCGGAAGAATTCGGGGTAGACCCCGCTGATGTCGTCAAGGAAGATATCGAAGATGGCAAGCTCACCATCAGCTTGAAGGATGGCTCCGAGAAGCAGAGGGATTTAGCGGAGCTGGAAGAAAAAGGGTTCGGGAGGAGGGACAACTGCCGCAGATGCCACACCAATATCCCCACCATGGCAGACATCGCGTGTGGCAAGTGGGGGACAAAGGATGGGAAGACCACTTTCGTCGAGGTCTGCTCCGATAAGGGGTCTGATTTCGTCGATGAGGCGGTGAAGGCTGGCGTCATCAGCATAGAAAAGGCAGATGAGTCCGCGGTGGAAATGCGGAGAAAGGAGGATGAAGCAGCGGTCGAGGCGGCACGCAACTGGCAGGCGAAGGATTTCGCTCCCTTTAGACAGATGAGTTGTGATGAAAGATTCGACTACTGGTTCGGCCAATTCAACCAGTGCATCAAGTGCTTTGGTTGCCGCGATGCCTGTCCCATTTGCTATTGCAAGGAGTGCATCTTGGAGGCAGATAGAGGCATGGTGGCTGGTGGAGAGGTGCCGCCCGACCCCTTGTTCCCCATGATCAGGGCAACCCACGTGATGGACTCCTGTGTTAACTGTGGTCAGTGTCAGGATGTTTGCCCCATGGAGCTTCCTCTGTCTCTCTTGATCTTCATGCTCAACAGGGAGCTAGCTGACATCTTTCACCACGAGCCGGGAATGGATGTGACCGATATGCCTCCGTTGCGAACGGTTACGGATGGAGAGCTAACACTGGACGCAGTTGATTTTGCCCTGGCGGCGCCATTGTGAGCAAACATTTCACTACTGAACAAATCTTAACGCGAGTAAAGGAGGTTCTGATATGAGCTTTGAACCAAAAATTGTGGGGTTCCTGTGCAACTGGTGTTCCTATGCTGCCGCTGACCTGGCTGGCACCTCGCGAAGACAGTATGCCCCAAAACGACTTTGAAGACAAAGCGAAGAGCCTGGTAGAGTTTGCCAAGTTCGGGCTGAAGCTGTTCGACGACCTGGTATTGGCTAACAAGGAATATCTCGATTTGATCACGGGTGGCATCTACACAATGAATAGCTACTACATGGGCCTTGTGGATGACAACAACAAGGTGAACTTCTACGAAGGCGATATTCGTGTAGTTGACCCAGACGGTAAAGAAACCGCAAGGTTCAAGGCAGCCGACTATCTTGAGCATATATCGGAGCATACTGAACCATGGTCCTATCTAAAGTTCCCCTTCCTGAAAAAAGTGGGCTGGAAAGGGCTGGTTGATGGTAAGGAAAGCGGGGTCTACCGAGTGAACTCTCTGGCTAGGCTCAACGTAGCAGATGGAATGGCAACCCCCCTGGCGCAGGAGGAATATGAGAGAATGTACCAAACCCTTGGAGGTAAGCCGGTTCATCTCACATTGGCCTTCCACTGGGCGAGGCTTATTGAAATACTATATGCTGCCGAGAGGCTGCTAGAGCTGTGTCAGGACAAGGAGATCGCCGATCCCAATGTTCGCACCATCCCTACAGCCACTCCGGATGAGGGGGTGGGAGTGGTTGAAGCCCCTCGTGGCACCCTCTTTCATCACTATATGACCGATGATAAGGGCATTGTCACAGGGGTGAACCTGATTGTTGCTACAGTGCAAAACAATCCTGCCATGAACATGTCGATCAGAAGAGCAGCCCAGGGTTTGATCAAGAAAGGGCAAGAAGCGACCGAAGGTTTGCTGAAAATGATTGAGATGGCGTTCCGCGCCTATGACCCGTGCATGGCCTGTGCCACCCACACCATTCCTGGGCAGATGCCGTTGGAAGTGGTAATATATAATAGCAAGGGAGAGGTGGTGCAAACGCTGTGCCGTTTCGCAAACTAGCGGTGGACAAGAGCAAGGATCATAATGCTTGACAGGCGGTGAGAATGAAGACACTGGTCCTGGGGCTGGGCAACCCAATCCTAAGTGATGATGCCATTGGCCTTCGCGTAGTCGAAGAACTAGAAGGCAATGTTGGCCAGCAAAAGGTAACACTTAGAGAGGCCAGTGTGGCTGGCTTGGGTATGCTTGATCTGCTCACTGGCTATGATAGAGCCATCATCATTGACGCCATTCAAACAATAGAAGGAGAAGCGGGACGGATTTATCGGCTTGATCCTGAAGAGCTTGATTTCACCAGGCACGCTGCCTCGCCACATGACGTCAACTTGGCTACTGCTCTTGAACTTGGCAAAAGGTTGGGACTATCATTGCCCCAGCAGATCGTTATCTTTGCCATCGAGGTGGCAGATGCAAGCACCTTCAGCGAGGAATGTACGCCCAAGGTGAGAGAGGCGATCCCTGTCTGTGTTAGCATGATTATTGAAGACCTAAGTGGGCATCAGGATGCATGATTAAACAGATTAATCTTCGTTTGGTAAAATCTATATAGGAGGGCAAAAATGAAAAAAGCTGATGTTGTTATCGTGGGAGGAAGCGCTGGTGGCCTTGAAGCAGCGGTCACTGCTCAAAAGCTGTATAAGCTTGATAAGATTATCGTCATTAGGAAGGAGCAAAAGGTTCTTGTTCCTTGTGGTATCCCTTATATCATGGGAACATTAGAGTCTATAGACAAGAATGTGATGCCTGACGCTCTCCTCGGAGATGCTGAACTGATAGTTGGCGAGGTTACTTCTATTGATAGGGGAGCCAAGACGGTGACCACTGCTAAGGGTGAGACTATTGGCTATGACAGGCTGATTCTAGCCACTGGTTCACGACCGGTGGTGCCGCCTATACCTGGGAGCGATTTAGCCAATGTCTTCGCCATCAGAAAGGACCCGGACTATCTCCAGAAACTACAGGACGCTCTGAAGCAAGCCAAGGATGTCGTCATTATTGGTGGTGGCTTCATCGGTGCCGAATTTGCTGATGAGTGTCACAAGATGGGGTTGAATGTGACAGTGGTCGAATTATTGGAGCACTGCCTCCTTATGAACTGCGATGATTACTTCTGCATTCGAATTGAGGATGCGCTTAGAGAGCATGGTGTGCAGGTGCATACGAGTTGTCGGGTGGAATCAATCAAAGGGGATGGGAAGGTGGATCATGTGGAGTGTGAGAAGGGTCTGCGGTTCAAGGCAGATGTGGTAATTCTTTCCATCGGCGTGACCCCTAACAATGAGCTGGCTCGTGATGCCGGGCTTGGCATCGGTGAGTTTAAAGGGATAATGGTTGACCAGTACATGAGGACCAGTGACCCTGATATTTTTGCCATCGGCGATTGTGCTGAGAAGTTCTGCTTTTTCACCAGGAAAGCTGTCCCGATACGCTTGGCTTCGATAGCTACCAGAGAAGCTCGGATTGCTGTCGCTAACCTCTTTGGACTGCAGCAGAGCAACGATGGGACTATGGGCGTGTTCGGCACCGTGATTGGTGATACTGCCATTGGAGTTGCCGGGCTCACCGAGAGAATGGCAAAAAAGGATGGTTACAGTATCGCTGTCGGGGAGGCATCCGCGATAGACAAGCACCCGGGATCAATGCCAGGTGCCAGAGAAATGCGGATCAGGCTCATCTTTGAGCAAAGGTCGGGAAAGATCATAGGTGGTGAGGCCTGTGGTGGTGTAACTGCCGGTGAGGTGTCAAATGTAATGGCTTCGGCTATTGCCAACGGCATGACTGCGGAAAGGATGGTTACTTCTCCAATGGGTACCCATCCCATGCTCACTGCTTCTCCTCTGGTCTCTCAGATTGTAAACGCTGCCAGAGAAGCTGATTTGAAGCTGAAGGAGAGAGCAGTCGTAGCACGCCAGGAAGCAATAGGAAGGGCTGCCGAACTGAAACCAATACTGATAGTGGATGATGAAGCGATTCTCAGGGAGGCCTTAAGAGATTGGCTAACTAACGCCGGCTACACTGTAGAGGCTGTGGAGCGAGGTGAGGAGGCGTTAGAAGCGATTGAGGAAAGAGACTTCGGCGTGGCGATACTTGACTTCAAGTTGCCGGATAAGGATGGGATTGAGGTATTAAGGGAAGCCAGAGCACGAAGACCACAGCTGCAAGGGATACTAATTACTGCGTATCCCTCGTGGGAGACAGCAGTTGAGTCGATGAAGTTGGGGGCTATTGACTACCTGTCCAAGCCATTTAGCCTGGATACCCTGGAGAAATTGGTTCAGAGGGCTCTTGTGCCAGTTGAACCTCGGGTATGAGGTTGTTGGATAAAGCTAACAAGCAGGTGCCTTGAGTTAATACTCAAGGCACCTGCTTGTGTGGAGACAGAAGATGGCCAGAAAGCCGATTTTGATTGTGGATGACGAGCCGATTGTGCGTGAGTCTATCGGGGATTGGCTCAAGGATGCTGGCTACCAGGTGGCAACGGCAGAGACCGGAGAGCAAGCGCTGGAAATGGTGCAGAAAGAGGACTTCGGTGTCGTGGTCCTGGACGTGAGATTGCCGGGGAGAACAGGGCTCACCGTGCTGAAGGAGTTGAAGGCGACGAAGCCACGGATCAAGGCTATTGTGATAACGGCCTATCCCACAACAGAGATGTCACTCGAGGCGATGAAGCTGGGCGCTGTCGACTATCTAGTCAAGCCTATCGCTCCTGATGACCTGGAAAGACTGATAAGGGAAACGCTCGGGTTGGTAGCCTTGGAGCCAACGGCTCGAGTCGAGGTGGAAGTGCGTCCCAGGCCTCCTGTCGTGGAAGTAGTCAAGGTCAGGAAATCCCTCGTTATTACCAGAGAGAGCTTGAAATCCATGGTGGAGAGGCTGGCATAACAGATAGAGTTGGTCGGGGTCAAAGCTAGGTATGGCAAGTACGTCTATGATAGGATAGCCAGCTCCGGTGAAATCTGTCTCGACCACGATGTAACTGTCATGCCGCCCACCAAGTATCTGCTGCCGGCAAAGGAAACCCTCCTTCGGTTCAAGGTTGGGGATGGGTCGCAGGCCGAGCAGGTGATCGAGGCGCAGCCCAGAGCCATCATAGGCGTGCATCCCTACGATATCAAGGCCATCGAGCTGCTGGACGAGGCGTTTGTCAGTGCTAATCCTGACCCCAATTACATCGCCCTGCGCCAGAACACCATCATCATCGGGGTCGATTGTCTCAATCCATCTCCCAAGGCCTTCTGTCCCAGCATGGGGACTCAAGGAGGAGGCGAACGAAGTCAAACCGAAGGCGGGGAGGGGTGTGGGGGTGGTGGAAGCGCCGCGAGGCATCCTGTTCCACGACTATACCTATAATGAGGACGGGATACTGACCAAGGCTAACTGTGTCATCCCGACCAATCAGAACCACAACAACATACAGAAGGACATGGAAGGTCTTGTGCCCGTGATACTGAGTCGGCCTGAGGATGAGATCAGGCTGACCCTGGAGATGCTAGTGAGGGCCTATGACCCCTGCATCTCCTGCTCGACGCATATGTTGAATGTATCCTTCAAGTAAGTGCTTCATTGAGGACGCTATTCCAGCAGCGCCGTCAGGTCGCGGGCCTCTGAGTGGGTCTGGCAGAAACGCATTTCTGCCGGCAGCGTGGAGTGACAGTCTACGGCTGCGATGAGACCGGTGGCGTCTCCCCGCCGCTGTAGGCTGGCAGATGAACGGTGAAGGTACTGCCCTTGCCTAGAGCACTCTGAACGTCGATGCTGCCGCTATGTCGCTCGATGATGCCGTGGGATACAGCCAGTCCCAGGCCCACCCCCTTCCCTTTTTCTTTGGTGGTGAAGAAGGGGGTAAAAAGCCTCTCCAGATTCTCGGGAGCTATGCCAGAGCCAGTGTCCTCAACGCTCACGCTGACTTGGCCGTCCTCATCAGCCGAGATACGGATGGTCAGCTTGCCTCCATCGGGCATTGCCTGGATGGCATTGATCACCAGATTCATCAGGACTTGCTGAAGCTGGTCGGGATCAGCCAGAACGTCCAGTGACGGCGACATCTCCTCCTTTGTTACTTCCACATGGTTCATGTCCGCCTGGTGGCCCACAAAGGTCATGACGTTGTCGATGACGTCAATCACTGCCACCTTCTTTAATACGGGCTTAGTCTGGCGGGAGAAATCGAGGAGCCCGCGTACCATTGTAGAGCAGTGGCTTACTGCCGAGTCAATCTTGGACAGATTCGTAATCGCCTCCTCCTTATCAAAGGAATCGCTGCCCACTTTCTTTGACAGGAGCTTGGTATAGACCAACACCCCGGCCAGAGGGTTGTTGATCTCGTGGGCTATGGAGGCAGCCAACTGGCCCAGAGCGTTCATTTTCTCCGCCTGGATGAGTTGGCTCTGAGTGCTCTCCAAACGCCCGATATAGTCATGCAACTCTTCACTCAGGGATAGGATTTCTTGATAGGCTTCAAGCTGCTGTTCCAGGTAGTTCAACTGGGTCGCGACCAGGCCAGTGATGGGAAAAGCAAAGGCAGCGAAGAGAAGCGACCTTGCCAGCAGATAGGGGTCATTGGAGAAAAGGATGGCGTGGGGCAATAGAATACACAGGAAGAGCAGACAACTGATCACCGAGCCTCGGAGCCGGTAGACGATGGCAGCATAGATTAGGGGGTAAAAAAAAAGACCGCTAGTACATCGTGGAAAGAGGTAAGAACGCCGTAGTACACGTAGCCGAGGCCTGCCATGAGGGTAA
>Ga0315532_1001406_pt1 | contig 17878 bp, 15 predicted proteins | sample SalMarWE160370MG_FD_203082 | JGI IMG/M metagenome (GOLD analysis project Ga0315532, IMG submission 203082) | Salt marsh sediment microbial communities from the Plum Island Ecosystem LTER, Massachusetts, United States - Salt Marsh Sediment WE1603-70 ... | reverse complement strand
AAATGGAGATTAATAAAAATATTGCTATTGGAATTATGAAGGAAGAATTAATTCGTTTTATACTGGAAAAGGATAAGGGAAGGAAAAAAGAGATGTTTGATAAAATTATAGTAGAAATATCAAGTAATATCCTTCCGGTACGTAATGGACGACATTATAAACGCACTAAGGGGCAATTATCTGGTACTTATTCAAATGTAAACAAAAGAAGTTTTTAGAATATTCAAACAGAATTGAAGAATAGATACAAATGACAAACTCCTTCCAAAAGTATGTTCAAAAAAAGTAGGCGTTTTGAAAAAACCATTACGGATTATTCAAAACGCTTACTTTAATCTCTTAGGGTTTAATTCCCCGCACTCTGCTGCGATCAATTAGTTTGCTTTAGAGAGTAATAGATACCCCGTAGCTCTGCTGCGAGGAGATTCATTAATACGTACATCTTAAGTTAATGACATTGTATATAAAATAAGGCTTTCTGGAAAAAAAATGGGGACAGACTGTACTTTTTATTTGGCATTAAATGAGGGAAGATAATATATTTTTCTTTCTTAATCTTCTTTTACTTCCCATTTTAGAGACCTACTGACTGCTTTCTTCCAGCCTTTATATAATTTTTCTTTTGTTTCTTCATCCATGTTAGAGGAAAATTCTTTATCCACTTTCCATTTTTGAGCAATCTCCTCTTTGTCTTTCCAATAACCAACCGCTAAACCAGAAAGATATGTTGCTCCCAAGGCAGTAGTCTCTGCGATTTGAGGTCTTACCACCGGGACTCCCAAAATATCAGACTGGAATTGCATTAAGAAGTTGTCTCTAACTGCCCCGCCATCAACTTTTAATTTTTTCAAATTAATCCCTGAATCTTTTTGAATAACTTCCAGGACATCACGGCTCTGATAAGCAATTGATTCCTCTGCAGCTCTTAGAATATGTTCTTTCTTTGACCCTCGGGTTAGACCTACAATGATACCCCGTGCATACATATCCCAGTAAGGAGCTCCAAGACCCACAAAAGCAGGGACTAAATAAACCCCGTGAGTATCTTTAACTTTTCGGGCATATTTTTCAATTTCAGCTGAACTTTTTATCAGCCCGATTTCGTCTCTTAACCATTGCACTACTGCTCCGCCGATAAAGATACTCCCTTCTAAGGCATATTCTACTTTACCATTAATCCCCCAGGCAATAGTAGTCAAAAGACCATTCTTGGAGGAAACGATTTTTTCTCCGGTATTCATCAAGATAAAACATCCGGTTCCATAGGTATTTTTTGCCATACCCGGCTCATAACAGGCCTGGCCGAAAAGAGCGGCCTGCTGGTCTCCGGCATCACCGGAGATAGGAATTTCTGCTCCGAATATTTCCTTATCCGTAGTACCATAAATATAACTTGAGGGTAAAACTTTGGGGAGCATCTCTCTTGGGATATCCAGTTCTGCTAATATCTCCTCATCCCAATCAAGATTATGAATATTAAATAACATTGTGCGAGAAGCGTTAGTATAATCGGTTACGTGAGTTTTGCCTTTAGTTAGATTCCAGATAAGCCAGCTGTCCACTGTACCAAATAAAATTTCTTCTTTTTGGGCTTTCTCCCTGACCCCACTTACATTATCTAAAATCCATTTAATCTTGGTGCCGGAAAAATAGGCATCAACCACCAGCCCGGTCTTTTTTTGAATAATCTCCGCCAGCCCTTTTTTTTTAAGCTGGTCACATATAGGAGCAGTCCTTCGGCATTGCCACACAATAGCATTATAAACCGGCTTATGGGTTTTTTTATCCCAAACAATAGTAGTCTCCCTCTGATTAGTTATACCGATAGCAGCTATATCTTTGGATTCTAAGTCAGCCTTATCTAAAGCAGCTTTTGCCACTTCTATCTGAGAAGACCAAATTTCCCTGGGGTAATGTTCTACCCAACCCGGCTTAGGATAGATTTGTTTAAATTCTTTACTGGCAGTACTTATAATAGATCCGTTATGATTAAAGATTATCGCTCGAGAACCGGTAGTCCCCTGATCCAGAGCCATGATATATTTTGCCAACTACAACACCTCCGAATATTACTCCGATATTTGTTTCATTTAAAATATAATAACATTTTTTTAAATTAAATTATAAAAAAGCCCTTTAGTGTTTAAACTAAAGAACTATAATTTTCTTGGCTCCGCATACAAGCAATATATTAATTAACTCTATTTTGAGGTTCTCTTCCTTCTAAAACATCAATTAAATTCTGTGCAGCTTGAATACTCATATTTTCTATAGCTTCTTCGGTATAGGCACCAATATGTGGAGTCATTATTACATTATCCAATTCCTTCAAAGGAGATTCTCTGAGGGGTTCATTATTATAGACATCTAAAGCTGCTCCTCTTAATTTATTATTCTTGAGAGCATCATAAAGAGCTTCCTCATCTACTATTCCGCCACGTGAAGTATTAATCAAAAATGCATCTTTTTTCACCTTTTCTAATTCTTCATAGCTAATCATGTTTCGTGTAGCATCATTTAAAGGAATATGAATTGTGATATAATCTGATTTTCGAAGAAGTTTTTCCAAATTAACATATTTAATACCATATTTTTGTACAAATTTTTTGTCTTTAACTATATCAAAAGCAAGAATATTCATTTCGAAACCTTTGGCTCGCTTAACAAGTTGTCTGCCTATCTTTCCCAGACCGATAATTCCAATTGTTTTTTCCCAGACTGACTTACCAATAATTTTTCCCCACTTACCACTTTTTGTTTTTCTATCAGCTTCAGGAACTCTTCGGGCTAAACTCAATATCAATCCAAAAGCCAAATCTGCTACAGCATCAATATTAGCTGTAGGAGTATTCGTTACTACAATTTTCTTATTTGTTGCCATATTTATATCAATATTATCTAAACCTGTTCCATACTTGGATATTACTTTTAATTCATCTGCTTCTTCAATTATTTCAGCACTGAGTTCATCTATTCCAATTATGATCCCATCTATACCTTTTATAAGTTTTAACATCTCCTCTTTTTTATAAGGTCTACCAGTATTATTTCTTTTTATTTTATAATCCCTTTCTGTAAGCATCTTTAAGGACTTATCTGAGAACGAAGCAAAGGATCGAGGAGTAATTAATATTTTCATATAAACAAACCTCCTGTTTTCTAAATCCCAAATAAACTTTTAACAAAATATCATTAAATAAAAGTTATAATACTAATTAATTCTATAGACTATCCGCCTGAAATCATAGGCATAATTATTAGCGTATTACCATCTTTAAGGATTGTATTCTCTTTCTCCAGCTGATTAATTGATCTATTATTAACCATGACAATTCCCGTAGACACAACTTTCTTATATTCTATCTGATATTTATCATCAAGTACTTTAAATATATCCTTCACATTTACTTTATCATTCTTAAAGAATAATTCTTCTTTTGAATGTCCACTAATCTTTTTAAAATTCAGAAAATATTTTACTTTAATCTTCAAAATAACTCACCTTTTCAAGTTAAAATATCGTCTATACTTAATTTGCGTAATCTTTTCTTAGTAGGTCTACCGTTCATATCCCAGCCTCGAACTTCATAATACTCATCAAGCATTGTATTGTAAATTTCATCACTGACAACATGACCCTTTGCTTGACCTTCCGGCATTTTCTCTGTTCTTAATCGTTCTGGAATCATATCATCTTTCCTAAATCTACCTTCCCTATTGATAATTAATCTTTCTAAAGTATATATTCTTTCACCAATAGTCATAAGTTCTGGAGTAAAATCATAACCTGTTAAATATTTTAAGACTTTACCTTTAGGTTTATTAGTAAAACCATATCCGCTTCTAACAACGGTGCAAATACCCAGTGAATCTATATAACCTCGGGTATCCTGAATAGATTTTATTAATTTCCCTTTTCCTTCAACAGCAAAACGATCATATTCACCTGATAAAAGTTCATCTCGAATACTCCAACCCCCAACATTATGACAAGCACCTCGGCTTGAAGTTCCATAAGTCAATGCATTACCATAGAAACCCCTCGGATCATAAGCTGCTAAGGGCAATCCTTTTACATGCATCATATATTTTTTCATTCTCGGCATTTTCTTAGCGATACCTAACATGCCCTCTGCTAATAAATCTCCAATATCTTCTCTTTTCGCTATTTTCTCAATCATACTTACCATAGCTACTCCATTACCAAACTTAAGCTCAAGTCCCCCAGTATCTTCCTTGGTAATATATCCCCTTTCAAATAACTCCATCGCAAAACCAATTATAACACCAACAGACATAGTATCTATGCCCAGCTCATCACAAATTTCATTTCCTTTAATAATGGCTGCAAAATCACTAACCCCACAAACAGCTCCCAAAGTACCTATAGTTTCATATTCTGGATCTGATTTCGCTCCTTTAAAATTGCCTTCTTTAACTTTACATAACTGGGAACAGGCTACTGGGCACCGAAAACAAGCCTGGTTTTTTACAAAGAAGTTTTCTTTCATATATTCTGCTGTTATAGTGTCAATCCCATCAAATACGCCTGTTTGGAAATTACGTGTCGGATAACAGCCAAGTTCATTCATAATAGCGGTATATTGAGCAGTGCCATATTTAGTATGATTGGCTTTACTTTTACGTACGTAAGAAACAGCATCTTTCATAACTTCTTTAAATTTATTAGGTTCGTTTAAAGTTATTTTACCAGTTCCTTTTACAGCTATAGCTTTTAAATTTTTTGAGGCCATAACAGCTCCTGCACCACCTCGCCCAATGCTTCTTTCACCAATTTGAATACATGATAATTTAACTCTATTCTCAGCTGCAGGGCCACATGAAAGAATTTGATCTTCTCTTCCTACTTTATCTTTCAGTTTTTTATTAACTTCTTTGGTGGTTTTACCCCAAAGATTTCCCCCTTTTTCAATTTTTATTTGATTATCCTCGATCAAAATATAAACAGGTGTATCCGCTTTTCCTTCAATAACAAGTCCATCATACCCACTTTTCTTAAGATGCGGGCCAAAAAACCCTCCACCATTTGAACATAAATATTGCTGGGTTTCAGGAGATTTTGTAGCCAATCCAATTTTTGTGGTAGATGGTCCCGGTGTACCAGTCAATGGGCCGGTAAAAAAAATTAACTTATTATCAGAAGATAATGGCTTAATATCATTACTAATTTCATCATAATAAAATCTTGCCGCTAAACCCCGCCCACCTAAAAAATTTCTCTGCCACTCAGGATTAATTTTTTCCTCTTTTATTGTTCTATTAGTCAGATTTATTCTTAAGTACTTTCCTTGGTAACCTCCGGAAAACATTTAATTAACCTCCTCTACTTCGAGTAATAAGGGATTTATTCGCTATCTATCAATTTTTCCTTTATTCGTCTTTCCTCTTCACTTTTTGAAATTCTTCTACTCTGAATAATTAATCAATTTTTTTTATTTCTACACTTTGCAACTTGCGAAAATCAGAATAAATATCTAATTTTTATACAGCAAATCGTCTCCTTCGCCATTGATCAAAAACAACCACACCAATAATGATTAAACCTAAAATAACTCGCTGCCAGAAAGCAGAAACATTGAGTAAGTTCAAACCGTTACCCAGTATGCCCATTATAAATGCGCCAATGAGTGAACCGACAACACCACCTTCACCACCAAAGAGATTTGTTCCGCCAATGACTACAGCAGCAATGCTCTGCAATTCCGCTCCTTCTGCCATTAAAGCATTGGCTGAATTTAGACGGCCGGTTAGGACAATGCCTGCAACTCCAGCCAGTAGTCCCATAATAGTATAAGTGATGATTTTGGTACGCACAAAGCTTATACCTGAAATTCTAGCAGCTTCGCGGTTGCCTCCTACAGCATAAATAGCCCGGCCTAACGTAGTACGGGTCATAATCATCCAACCCAGGATAGTTATAGTTACAGTAATTAGAGCTGGAACCGGTACACCTAAAATGTCACCGCTACCCAGCCAGATTAGTCCTGCGGGTAAATATCCTACAAGTTTAAGGGCAGTGAAGTGTGAGGGAACCGGCAGGCCCTGCGTCAAAATCAGTGCTAAACCTCTTGCTGTAGTCATCATGGCCAGCGTAGCAACAAAATCGGGTATCCTTCCTTTGGTAATGATGACACCGGTTATAAATCCCGTTAGTGCCCCTGTCCCCAGACCCAAAAGTATACCAACTGCCATATTGAGTCCCCAGTATGACACTGCTACCGCAGACATTGAAGCTGAGAGAGCAAGGACAGCGCCAACAGATAAATCTATACCTGCACCAATAATAACCATGGTCTGACCTATAGCAAGGATGGCGTTGATGGAAGATTGTCTTGTTATATTCAAAAAATTACTCACGGCAAAAAAATACGGTGTAGCAAAAGCAAGATATATAATCAGGAAAAGCATTGCTACAATTGGACCTCCTTTTAGCAAAATTTTCCTGATTACTTCACCCCCCATAGAGATCCACTGATTCATTAAAGATAATGTCGAAGGCGCTCTTGAGGGTAACGTGCTCTTGGGATTATTTTTTATAGTAGATAATTTTTTTCTTTGTTCCCCCATAGTTTTTCCTCACTTTTTCCTAACATTTTTATATCTTAACTGACACTTTTTAACAGTTTCTCCTGTGTTGTCTCTCCTCTTCGATATTCCGCAGTAACAGTTCCTCTTCGCATTGCGAAAATACGGTCCGCCATAGCTAAAATTTCTGGTAACTCAGAAGATATCATAAGGATTCCTACTCCTTCCTTAGTCAAATGATTAAAAAGTTGAAAAATCTCGGTTTTTGTTCCTACGTCAATACCCCGTGTGGGTTCATCAAAAATCAAAATCTTCGATCCACTACACAACCATTTGGATAAGGCAACTTTCTGCTGATTACCACCACTAAGATACATGAGCTTTCTAGTCAGGTCAGGAGGATGGATACGCAGTTCATTAACGTATTTTTCTCCTACTCGCCGCTCTTTTCGGTGCTTGAGCAGACCTAACTGTGAGATTCCTTTCAGACTGGCTAAAGTTATGTTTGACACTACGGACATTGGGTGTATGAGGCCATCTTTTCTATCTCTGGTGAGATAACCCAATCCTAACCCGATTGCCTTTTCAGGAGAAGATATAGTAACTCTTCTACCATTAATATAGATTTTACCACTATCAATCTTTTCCAATCCAAATAATGCACGGACAAGGGTAGTACACCCAGCTCCTAGCAGACCAAAAATACCCACTATCTCCCCTTCATGTAAGGTGAAGTCCACATGGTGGAGAGCCCCTTTTATCTCCAGGCCTTGCACCTTCAAGATAGGCTTACCAGGGCACGTTTCCACTTTGGGAAACTGTTCTTTAAGTTCTCTCCCCACCATCATCTGAATAATAGTGTCCTCGTCGGCTTTATTCACAGGTAATGTAGCAATCTTCTTCCCATCTCTCAGAACAGTTACTCGCTGGCCCACTAAGGGGACCTCGGACAAGTGATGGGAGATATAAATAATAGAGATCCCTCGTTCACGCAATTCATTTACGAGGTTAAAAAGTTGTTGCCGCTCCTCTTCTGATAGAGCTGATGTAGGTTCGTCAAAGAGTAGAATCTGTTCATTTAAAGATAAAACTTTAGCGATTTCTACGAGCTGTTGCTCAGCCAGACCAAGATGCCTCACAGGCACAGTAGAGTCAATATTTAAGTTCAGTCTCTTCAAAATTTGTTGAGCCTTTTTATATATTCCTGGCCAATCAACAAAGAAAAACCTACGTCTGGGTAATCTACCTAAAAAGATGTTCTCAGCTACACTCAGGCTGGGAATGAGACTCAACTCTTGATAAACCATACCGATTCCCAATGAACGAGCATGATAAGGGCTGGTTATTTCGACTTGTTTACCTCGGAGGATGATACGGCCACTATCTTTGGGCAAAGAACCGCTAAGGATCTTCACTAAGGTAGATTTACCAGCACCATTTTCACCCAAGAGAACATGGGTTTCTCCTTTATAAAGGTCAAAATCAACATGATCCAGAGCATGAACACCCGGGAAACTTTTATCAATGGCTTCTAATCGTAATAAAGGCTCTCTTGGCATTCCTCTCCTTCTCCTTTCAGAAAAATAAGCATACTGCACTATTATAGGTCCACAAGATAAACGAGTAACTATCCATTTTTATGGAACTTAGCAGTGTTCTCTATTAGAAAGCTACCCGTTCACTTATTCTGCACAGCAACATTATAGAAAAATTATAATATTTCATATTTATAAGAGCTTTAACACTAAAAGTATAATAAAAAAGATTATAGAAATTAACTTATATCAAGTTTGTTATAAAGACGTAGAAGGGGGCCCTTTATAGAGGAACCCCTTCTTGCCATAGCTTATTTTGCCAGATATTCAGCCTTGATTGCATCCCAGTCTATAGGCTCAAGCTTTGGTTCAGGATAGAATTCATCCGCATTTTCCTTATACATTGTCCTGGGCCTGATGTCGAAAATCGGAGGGACATCTAATCCTAGAGCTGCCCTAACCGCATATTCGACTCCGTACCAACCCCAGTCCGCAAATCCATGAGTTGTTTCTGCCACCATTCTTCCTTCGCGCACCCTCTCCGCTGACTCCGGTGTAACATCATTGGTGAATATTTTCACCTTATCTTGCCTGCCCGCAGCCTCAGCAGCTAACATTGCACCCATACCCATCTCATTAGACGCCGCCCACATAAAATCAAGCATTCCTTTCGGATTGGCTGTGAGAAAGTCTTCCGCTGCCTTGATACCTTTCTCTCTATTCCAGTCTGCTGCCAAGGTGCCCACTATTTTGATACCTGGATACTCATCAATCACTTTGTGAAAACCGACCAATCGAGCTGTAGAGAAGAAACCACCAGCAATCCCCTCGATAATGGTTCCGGTTGCTTTTATAGCTGCTTTTTCTTCTGGGGTGACAGTAGCATATAGGTCTTGCCACCATTTTAGGTCAAGGTACTCTCCTGGCTCAACCGCAACCTTTCTCCCTGTACCTAACACACCCGGTCCACCAAAGTAATCCAGCACGGAATAGGCAGAGATTTCAGCTGCCATGCCATTATCGAAGCCAATATAAGAGGCTACCTCAACTCCTGCAATGGGCTCTAGTAAGTTTACAATTATCACCGGGATACCTGCTTCATTAGCTTTACGAATAGCAGGAATAATCACTTCAACTTCTATAGGCGAGATGGCAATTACATCTACATTCATCTGAATAAAGTCTTCGATAATTGACACCTGATCCCCAAAAGCAATATGTGAGGCCGGAGCCCGATAGAGGAGAGTAACAGGAATTCCATTAAGACTAGCATCGTAAGCACCTACCTCGAAATAATGTGTTGCAGTTCTAAAGACTCCGGTGATATCAGGTGGTGTCCAACCTATAACTATTTCCTTGGGTAATTCTTTTGCAAATACCCCAAACGAACTTATAGTTACTAACAAAGCAACAATAAGAATTATTAATAAACCTTTCTTAATCACCTTCTAATACCTCCATTTAATTAAAATTAGGTTAATCATCTTCAAACAAACTAAATATGTTTTATTTCATAATCACCCCCTTCTTTTAAAATTTGTATAGTCATACGTAATCACCCCCTTCTTTTTTATATTTAAAGCGAGATTATAATTATGAGCAGTTTCCCTATATTCTCTTTCTGATATATATTATTTTGCCTCCATTTCATCCATTTTCGATATTATAATATTTATTTAATAATTAGGATTGTCTATAACTTTAATTTGCCCATTTCTCTCCACGATTAGCTTACAAAATCCCTTATTCTCAATAATTCCATAATTATGCCCGGCTTCACCAGGATAAACCGCAAAAAAGATTAATGGTGTATTCCCAGTATTTATTGTCCTATGAGCCCAATATGGGGGAATATAGGATATACTACCTGATTGCATATCAAGGATCTTAACTTCTGTATCTTTCTTCTGCATTAATAATTTACCTGTTCCCTGTAATACTAAATATATTTCTGCAGTATCTTCCTGTGCATGAAAATGTCCTTTGGTCATATGGAACTCATCGCCTACTCGTCCAGGATAGATAATGCTAGTGCAGTGCTGTAGATGTCCATATTTCTCAGGGACATCTATATTGTAGACTTTATATATTACACGATCGTCTTCATTAATTATCTTTTGGGTAGCTTTTAAATCATAATACATTCCTTTCATATCGCTCAAATGACGAACTATTATATTACAATTTGCAAGAATTTCACCCGTATTAAAATTTAAATAACTATTAAAAGGTTCCATTAAATCTATGTCTATCCTTCCTTCCAAATTTCACTATTAAAAGTTATCTAACCTTCCTAAATTTAGATAGAAGGAGACTCCTTCAATTGTGCAAGTCTTTGAAAAGTATTATTAAGATTATCAATTAAATCAATATAAATTTCAGCATATTGCTTATAGTGGTCGTGATATTCGGCACGGGCTTCTATCCGATCTTTAACCTGAACAAATTTTTGCGAAGTTTTGGCTAAGTCATCAAATAGCCCCACAGCATAACCGCCAATAATTGCACTACCCAGAATAGCTGGTTCTTGTTGAGTCACTATAGTATACGGAATATTAAGAGTGTCTGCCTTTATTTGGTTCCATAACTTACTCTTCGATCCCCCACCTAAAGCTCTAACCTCCCTAAATTCAACATCAGGATAAAGATTTTTCATAATTTTTAAGTAATAGTAATATTCATAAGCTATACCTTCAAGAATTGATCGGTAAAAATGGTTTTTACTCTGCCCCCAACTAAACCCAACCCAACTCCCTCTCAGATTGGGTTGAGCTGGTAAGACTCTTCCTCCCAAATGAGGTATAAAGAGCAACCTATCACTACCAGGTGAAACTTCGGAAGCCAGCTTATCGAGAAATTCATAAAAATCCTGCCCTTTAGCTTCAGCTTCCTTTTTCTCCTGATGGGCTATTTCATCTCTAAACCATCGTAAACAAAGACCTCCACCATTTATAAAAGCAATAGGATTCCACAGGTTTTGAATAACTGAACGGGAACACATTACAGTTTTATATTTTAAATCAGGGGAAAATTCATTAGTACAGCTAGCTAAAACCGATGCTGTACCAGCCACATCAAAAATAATACCCGGTTTAACTATTCCTGCTCCTAAATAACTTGTTGTTGTATCCCCAGCTCCAGCAGCAATAGGAATGCCTTCAACTAAACCACAATGATTAGCAACTTCCTTACTTAAATGTCCAATGATATCCCATGGTTTAACTATTCGTGGTAATTTTTCCTTGGGAATACTAAACATATCACATAATTCATTATCCCAAACCATTTCTTGAATATTAGCTACACCAGAATAATGGAGATAAGTATAATCTACAAAAGCATCAAAAGTATTCAAATCTGCCATCTTCCCGGCAACATAACAACCTGGGACAACAAATTTAGCTATCTTTTTAAAAACTTCCGGGCACTCCTCTTTCCACCATAATATTTTCGGACCATGGGCATATGTAGGCGGACAACCGGTCTTCTTCAGTACTTCCTTTCCTGCTCTTCTCTGCATTAATTGAATATAAGGTTCGCAACGAGTATCAAGCCAGGAATCATAACGAGATACCGGATTCCAATTTTTATCAATCATGCCAATCCCAGACATCTGACCATCTACTGTTATTGCAGCAACTTTCCCCGGTCTTATATTTGATTTTTCTATTACCTGGCGGATAGTTTTTACTGCTGAATTGTAAAAACCCTCAGTTTCCTGCTCAACCCAGCCAGGCCTTGGATAGAGCAATGTAGACTCTTCGTAGGCCTGAGCTAACAGAACTCCTTCTGTGTTAAAAAGACCTGATTTTGTTCCTGCGGTCCCTATATCTACACCAATTAGATAGTCTGCCATATAGTCAACCTCCTTAAAAAATTGACTTTCTTTGCTATTTTGCGGTATAACCACCATCAATAGAAAGGACAGAACCAGTTGCGTATCCTAAATTATCAGAAGCCATGGCTAAAATTGCTGCTGCTATCTCTTCTGGTCTTCCTAATCTATTTAAGGGGCGGCATTCTTCAAGTTTGCGTCTTTCCTTTTCTGGATCTTTAGAACTTTTTAAAGCATCCTTAACTAAAGGAGTTTCTGTTGTTCCCGGACATACTGCATTAACCCTTACACCTTTCCTGGCGAAATCTACAGCCATACTTTTAGTTAGAGAAATAACTCCTGCTTTAGAAACATTATAAGCCGCCTGACCGGCAATTCCTACAAGACCAGCTTCGGAAGCAACATTAATCACTACACCACCATTCCCCGCAAGCATAACGGGTATAACATAATGGGAACAAAGATACATACCTTTTAGATTTACAGCTATCACTTTATCCCATTCATCTTCCGGGGTTTCAATTACATCACCCTGGTAATATATTCCAGCGTTATTAACTAAAATATCTATCCTTTCAAATCTATTGGTGATTTCTTTAACCATATTTTTCACACTTTCACTGTTGGCTACATTTATTTCAATAAAAAAGGCGTCCCCACCAATTAAAGAGCTAGTCTGTTTACCTTTTTTATTATCAATATCAGCTACAACGACTTTGGCATTTTTTTCTGCAAAAGCTATCGCTGTGGCTTTGCCAATTCCCACAGCAGCCCCTGTAACTATAACAACTTTATCTTCAAAGCTCACGGGTTTTACCTCCTTTAATACAAATCGTTTAAGTATTTATACAAAAGAATGTTAATTATGCAATCTTTAAACTTATTGAACCTCAGGTAATAAGCTCGAAATATTTTAAGCCCATTATACTTTCGGCAGCATATTGATCAAAAACATTTTCTGAAACTCCTTCTTCAAGAGCAATATATGGATCAGAAACTGGCGGTAATGGCTCTAAAGTCAATGCATATTGATAATTTATTTCCTTCAATGCTTTAATAAGCGCTTTAAAATTTATATGTCCTCTTCCTACTGAACACCGATTGCTATCTGCTATATGAACATTAATCAGGTTGTTACCGGCCATTCTAATTGCTTCTGGTATATCTCGCTCCTCTATATTCATATGAAAAGTATCAGCCATAATTTTTACATGACTTGAATTTACCTCACGGGCATAATATAAAGCATCCTGAATGCTATTGACCAAATAAGTTTCATACCTGTTTATCGGCTCTATTGCCAGCAAAATATCTTTTTTCTCCGCATATTTCGCTACTTCCCGAACTGCCTTTACAGAATTTATCCAGTCTTCTTTTTTACTTAGAGAGAGAGTTAATTTAGATACGGCAGCTGGAACAACAATAACAAGTTTCGCACCCATCAACCGGGCATAATCTATACACTTAAACAAATATATAATAGTCTGTTCCCTGATCTTCTTATCTGATGAAGCCAGATCCCTCTTTATCTCTTCTTTCCATAGATACATTCCAGCAATAGAAGAAACTTCAAGCTTATATTGCCGTAACATTTTTTTAACCTTTTTAGGTTCATATTTTTCTTTATCGGGTTCTCCTTCAAGCTCTACCGCATCATATTCGTACTTTGCTAATCTTTGAAGGCTCTTTTCTAAATCTTCCGTTGCATATATCCAGTTACTGATAGAATATTGCATATTTCTACCCCTCAAAGCTAACTACAATTTTCATATTATTATTAAAAACTGAAACATCCTCAAAAATAGTACTTAGTTCTTCAACACCTATTTTTTTAGTTATTATTTTTTTTAGATTACACCCAGCATTTTGAGATAGTTTTACAGTTTGTCTAAATTGTTTTAGAGAAGCCCCGGTAGTTCCAGTAATTTTTAGCTGTTTATAGTGAATTATATTTGAATTCAATTTAATTTCTTCTTTTCCTACAGGCAAACCAGCAAAGAAGTTAATTTTGCCATTTATTCCTACTAATTCCAAAGCTTCTTCTTGTATTTCTGGAACTGAAGCAGCAGTAATTATATTGTCCACCCCAATTCCATTGGTTAAACTCATTATTGTTTTTTTTATCCCGGAGTCACTCTTAACTATGTAGTCCGCTCCATATCCCTGACTAAGTTTTAGACGCTTCTCATCAACATCTGTGACAATGGTCATTCCAATTCCTAAGTGCTTATTCAAAATTAAATGCAGGATTCCCATTGGACCGGCTCCAAAAATCAATAAACTCTCTCCCGGCCTTACATTTAGGGACTCATAAGCATTATAACAACAAGACAATGGTTCAATTACTGCAGCTTCTTCATAACTAAGCGATTCCGGTATTTCAACTAAATTCCCGTGCCTGACTGCAATTTCAGGGATTTTCACATATTCAGCAAACCCCCCAGGCCAACTAATACCAAAAGCATTATAGTCTAAACATAATTGTTCAAGACCTTTTCTACAGACTTCACAGAAACCACAACCGACATTTGGCGCTAAAGCAATACGCATTCCCTTTTCGTAGTAATCTACTTTTTTTCCAACTTCTTCAATTACTCCTGATATTTCATGTCCTAATATCTGCTCATTTCTTTCTTTAATTTTAAAATGTCCGTACTCATATATTTTTCGATCTGTTCCACAAATTGAGCAAGCCTTTACTTTTAATAGCACTTCATTATCGCCTATTTCTGGTTTAGGAATATTCCTTATCTCAATGTTTTTCTTTCTATTGTAGATTGCGGCTAACATAATTATCCTCTCTTTTATAAAATTTACGCTAATATAGGTAATTTATAGTTTAACTGGTTGACCAGTCTTAATAGATTTATTTGCTGCTATAACTATTTCAATCGCTTTTTTCCCATCCTCAATATTAACTTTTGGTTCCTCATTGTTTAATATACAATTAGCAAAATGCTTATCTTCCTCTAAGTATGCATCTTTAAATAAAATCCTCCAGCTTTTATTGCCTTCTTTAATTAGTTGACTCTTATTATTCCAAACCAAGACCGAGTAAGCCTGTTGAGAACCTATTTGTAGCATTCCCTCTGTTCCTAAGATTTCCATCCTCGCATCATAACCATATGTAGCAGGACAACATCCATCAATTAGACCTAGAACTCTATTTTTAAACCTTAAACTAACTGCAGCAGTATCATAGAAATCAGGATATTCTTCTTTATATTGGGGGCATTTAAAATTATCAGCTATAGCATATACTTGTTCATAATCACTGCCGACCAACCACCTCATAGAATCAAAATCATGACTGTTAACCTCTGCCAGAAGTCCATTGCTTCTTTTTATATCACAGTACCACATCGGCGGTAAGCCTGGTCCTCTTCCTACGGATTTTACAAGAATAGGAGTCCCTATTTCTCCTTGTCCAATAATTTCTTTAGCTTTTAAGAAATTTTGATCAAATCTCCTCATAAATCCAATTTGAAACTTCACCTGATTTCTTCTTACTGCTTTTTCCATTTGATTTGCTTCTTCCAAAGTGGAAGAAAGCGGTTTTTCGCAAAATATATGTTTACCGGCATCAGCGGCTTTAATAACAGTTTCAGCATGAACGAAAGTCGGCGCTCCTATACAAACTGCATCAAATTCTTCACCTGATAAAGCTTCTTCAAATTTAATAAAAAAATTGTTAGCACTTAATTCTTTTGCAGCTTCCTCAGCAACCTTTTTATTAGTATCAACAACTGCAACAATTTCTGTATTAGATATTTCAAATTCATAATTTCTTGCATGAACCATTCCTGCTCTACCGGCTCCGATTAAACAAAACTTAACTTTTTCCATTAAAACACTCCCTTAATTATATTTCGTTATAAAGTACAACCCTAACTTTCCCTTTGTCACCTCTAAAACGCGATTCAAAATAATCCATTGCTATATTATCCTTTGTATAAGTAATATTTTGCATTAAGTGCATTGGAGCTCCTAATTTAATCTTTAAAATTTGAGAATCATATTCTTCGGCCACAATCGGCTCCAGGGTAATTTCCGCTCTATAGGGTTTTAATTCATACTTATTAATAAGCATACGATAGAGTGACTTATTCTCTAAATCTTCATTTATTAAATCCGGACATAATTTATAAGGAATAAAACTCATTATACTTACTACGGGTTCATTCTCAACAGATCTTATTCTGTGCAGAAAAATAATCTTTTCACCTTTCTGGATATTTAACTTTTTAGCTATTGCTCCTCTAACCTCTTTAATTTCTTGTTTAACGATCTTTGTTTTTGTTGTGTAACCTTTTTCTATCATATCATCATAGAACGTGGTTAACCTTTGGATAAATCCATAATCTATTTTGGGTTTTGCTATAAAAGTCCCTTTCCCCTTTTCACGATAAAGTAAACCTTCGCTAACTAACCCTCTTAATGCTTGTCTAACAGTAGGCCTACTAATCTGATATTTTTCTGACAATTCTTTTTCCGAAGACAGCAAATCTCCTGGTTGTAATTCTCCTGTCTCAATCCTTTCTTTCAAGATCTCTTCCAATTGGAAATATAATGGTATGGGTGAATTTTTATCTAATGTATCTACATTTATTTTTATCATTCTTTAAAGCCTCCATTCTATTCATTTTTAGTATAAATCCTAGATATTTTTTAAAATAAGTTTTAACTGTTTTCAATTTGATCTTTAATTTCTTTATATTTATTAATAAATTCTTGTGCTTTATCTTTAACAATTGCATAATCACCCTTTTTAATCGCATCTTTTGTTAAACTACTACCAACCCCTACACAAAATACTCCTGCCTTAAACCATTCTTGAAGATTATTTAAGTTTATACCACCAGTAGGCATCAGTGGAGCCTGAGGCAATGGACCTTTAATTGCCTTTATTATTTCTGGACCAAATAAACCAGAGGGAAATATTTTAACAACATCTGCACCGTGTTCCATAGATAGGATAACTTCTCTTACAGTCATTGCTCCCGGTATAACTACTTTTTGATACCTATTAGCAGTTTTAATTATCTCAATATCAAGATGGGGACTAACTATAAATTCTGCACCAGCCAAAATTGCAAGTCTTGCAGTTTCAGAATCTAAAATTGTACCTGCACCAATCAACATTTTAGGTGAAAATTTACTAGAAATATCCTTAATTACATCTATCGCTCCAGGAATAGTCATGGTGATTTCTATAGCCTTTATACCACCTTGATAGGCAAAATCAACAATTTTTAAAGCTTGTCCCTTACTTTTTGCTCTAATAACAGCGACTATACCATTTGTTTCTAACTGTTCTAACAATTTAAATTTATACTTCACTTTATATCCCTCCTCACTTTCCTGTTTTTATATTTATAGTTCTTTACCTCTTTACATGCTTATGTAAATATGTCTTTACATTCTATATATCTGTATACGACATTCATTTAAAAAATCCTTCTTTTTTTAATATTTTTTTAAATTTTTTTTAAAATCCTACCTTTATAAGTTATAATCCTAGCTTAAGAAGGTAGAAAAAATAAGAGGTGTAGCCATTTATAGGACTATGAAAACATTTTGGAAAAGATCTAAGAATCAGCCGATAATTTCCAGAATTATTGACCATGATTTAAAAGACATAGTCAAGGTAATAAAAGATGCAGAAATAGGAAAGGATATATAACAAAAAAACTCATCGCAGGATCTCGTATCCCTTAAAAGAACAGATTGTGGAATGGACATAGGAAGAATTGACTGGGGTTACGAGAAAGTACGCGATACTACTCGAACCGTAGTTCGAATCGCTTTTCAGCCTTTTCTCTAACCCCATCTACATTATCCAAAATCCATTTAATCTTGGTGCCGGAAAAATAGGCATCAACCACCAGCCCGGTCTTTTTTTGAATAATCTCCGCCAGCCCTTTTTTTTTAAGCTGGTCACATATAGGAGCAGTCCTTCGGC
>Ga0315532_1001400_pt1 | contig 17947 bp, 13 predicted proteins | sample SalMarWE160370MG_FD_203082 | JGI IMG/M metagenome (GOLD analysis project Ga0315532, IMG submission 203082) | Salt marsh sediment microbial communities from the Plum Island Ecosystem LTER, Massachusetts, United States - Salt Marsh Sediment WE1603-70 ... | reverse complement strand
GGCTAACCCGCGCTGCACCTGACGCGGCTACCGCGCGCGAAAATTGAGAGTTACACCCGCATTGTGGGTGCTGAGGTAGCGAAGTTGAGGGACACGCACCCGGCGCGCAGGTGAGCTAGGCCGTTAGCCGGATTTCGGAGCGCTTGCTATGTCGAGGAGTAAGAATGGAAGCTGAACCCTTCTATGACGAGTTTGCCCCGAAGGAGTGGGGACGGCTTGAGAGACACCGAACCGAGTTTGCGGTGAGTCTGAGAGCAATCAGCGAGTTTCTGCCCAGGCCCCCCTGTTCCGTTCTTGATGTGGGCGGAGGGCCTGGTCGTCATGCAATTGAGCCCGCGCGACAGGGGTATAGCATCACGCTGCTGGACATATCGTGAGAAAACTTGAGGTTGGCCCGCCAGAGGGCGAACGAGGCTCAAGTGTAGTTGGCTGACGTAATCCACGCCAATGCAGTGGCCTTGGGTAAGCTTGGTTCAGCCAGTTACGATGCGGTACTCCTGATGGGGCCACTATACCATCTCTTGTCACACGGGGAAAGGGTTCAGGCGATACAAGAGGCAATGCGTGTCCTCAAGTCAAGAGGGAAGCTGTTCGCAGCGTTCATCACGCGGTTCGCACCGTTTCGGTATGTAGCCAACGGAGAACCATCCTGGCTTGTGGAGAATCCGGAGTATGCACTCCAACTGCTCGAGACGGGGATACACGACCGACCAACGCGGTTTGCGAAGGCGTACTATGTCCACCCAGACGAGGTAGTGCCTTTGATGGAGAGTTGTGGTCTGAGAACACCGAGTCTCGTTGGCTGTGAGGGAGTTGTGGCGGGTCACGAGGACAAGGTGAACGAGCTAACGAAACGCCTCGAATATGCCGAGATGGTATTACGAGGGTATCGTTCAGTTCCCCGCCCCGTGTAGTCTACCCCAGGCAGTTCACCAGGCACACCTTTGTCTCAGCACGCGCAGGATGAAGAGCGGGTTGCCAAGCAGGTAGCGACGCCACAGCCGGGCGGGGTCGCTGAACAAGCGCCACAGCCACTCCAGCCCGTGGTCGAGCATCCAGCGCGGGCCGCGAGGCTGGACGCCGGCGACGAAGTCGAAAAGGGCGCCCACGGCCCAAACGACCGGCACGCGCAATTCGGCGCGGTGGGCGGCGATCCACTTCTCCTGGGTTGGGGTGCCCATACCGACCAGGAGGACGTGGGGGCGGGCGGTGTTTACGGCGGCGATGGCGGCTGTGCCCCCACCCCCCCAGCCCCCCTCCCCCAACCCTGGGGGAGGGGGGTGTAGGAAGCCGTGGTGGGCGCCGACAATACGCAACCCTGCATGACGAACCTGCAGCCGCTGGGCGGCGCGGGCGGCCACGCCGGGCTGACCTCCCAGGAAATAGAGCGTGACCCCGTCGGCGGCACACGTCTCACACAGGGGCTCGATCCAGTCGGCGCCGGTCATGCGGCCTGGGAGGCGATGGCCCAGCAGCCGTGCCCCCAACACCACCCCCGCGCCGTCGCAGTAGACGATGTCGGCACCGTTGAGGATAGCACGCAGTTCGGGGTCGCGGTGAGCGGTGTTGAGGACGTGGACGTTGGCGTAAAAGATGCTGCTCCTGGCCCCGCTTCGTGCCCGCTGCACGGCCCCCCAGATCAGGTCGCCCACGCTCAGGCGGTGAACGCCGACGCCCAGGATTTCTACCGCTTCGGACGTCCTCGTCAGCAGCGGGTCATACTCCGCAGCGTCGTTCATTCCCCTACCTGTGGTCGCCTCCCCGCCGCCCGGCGCACCCGGTCGCCGTAGCGGGCAAAGTGGCGCACCAGGTAGCCCCGGTCCCCTTCCACCTGGATCGCCTCCTCCGGGCAGACCTGGGCGCAGTAGAGGCAGCGCAGGCAGGGAGGGCACTGGAAATTGAAGCCGGGGGCGAGGATGTCCAGGCCCAGGGGGCAATAGTCGAGGCACAGGCCACAGCGGGTGCAGCGGCCCGTGTCGAGCCAGAGCCGCTCGATGCGGGCATCCTGCGCCTCGTAGACGTCCTGCAGAATATGCAGGCGGTGGAGCAGCCGCCGAGCCCACTCCTGCCCGTGGACGGCGCGGGTGGCGTCGCGCAGGGGGGCCAGGGCGGAGTGGTCGAGCAGGCGGGCGAGCGCGCTGCGTGGGGGAGCGGGGTCGAGCCACAGCAGGGGCTCCAGCCGCGCCACAGCGTCGAAGCCGGCCTCGGTAAAGTGGCCCCGGCGGGCGGCGACGCGCAGGTAGGGAATGGCATTGGGGTTCAGGCCGAACAGCCGGGCAGCAGCCAGGTCGAGAACAAAGGGATCGGTCGCCGCCAGGAGCATATCGGCGCGGCGGGGGATGCCGTCGCCGGGGCCATTGCCCTCCATGGCGATCAGCGCGTCGGCGATGATGAGGTGGGGATGGATAGCCTCGTTGAGCGCGACGATGTTGGCGGGCAGGTCGGCGTGCACCAGCCGCTTGTCGGTGCCGGAGACACAGCCGATGAGAGATTTGAGCGCCAGGCTCATCCCCGCCTCGGCGTGGGTCTTGAGTTTGGGCAGGTTGAGAAAAAAGCCGGCCTCCAGGCAAAGGCGGGCGACGCGGACAGGGCCGGTCGCCAGGCGCACCTCCGTGGTCGGGGCGTGGTTGAGGTCCACGCACTCGACGCCGTAGTGAACACACAGCGCCCGTACCCCCAGCCGCTCGAAGACGTCAATCTTCTTGCGGTAGACACCGACGTTGGGGCCATCGCCGACGACGATGTGAGTGTAGCCGCGCTGTTGGAGCACCTCGATGACGGCGGCCAGCAGGCGCAGGTCGGTGGCGTTGCCGGTGAGGGCGGAGAGGTCGTTGTTGAGGTTGGGTTTGAGGAGGATGAGGGCGTCGGGGCGAGGGGACAAGGCAACTCCGTCTAACAGTTGGCTTACCGCGGATACCACCTCGTCTCGACTCTGGCAATCTGTCACCAGACGAATCTGGTCCGAGAATGCCGCTCGTTGCACAGTCAGCTCCCCCGTCCACCTGATGCAAGCTCATCCAGCACTCGGCGATACTGTTGATACACGTCCGCCCAGTCGTAGTGAGCCTCGGCGTAGGCACGACCTGCATGGCCTAGAGCATCGCGGCGGTCCTGGTCATTCAGCAATGCCGTCATTGCGTGCGCCAGGGCATCAACGTCACCGGCCGGGACCGGCACGCCCATTCCGCCAGTCGCCTCACGGATCGCCGGGTAATCCGAGTAGATGACTGGCTTCCCACATGCCAGCGCCTCCGCGGCCGTGAAGCCAAAGCCCTCTTCCATAATCGTTGGAAAAACGACGATATCGGCCATCTGATAGTAGGGTACAATATCGTCCACGTTTGTATGTATCTCCACCGGCAAACCCATTGCAGCAGTCTTAACGTGCTCTAGATACTGAGCATCCTGGACGTACCCCACGATGACCAACTTCGTCTTGGCACGCAGTGCCTTATTCAGCCGCCGCAGTGCCTCAATGGCGATGTGCTGCCCTTTGCCGCGAACGATGCGCGAAGGGTAGACAATGACCAATTGCGTACCACCCATCGAAACTGACGCTGGGCGAAACAGATCCAGATCCACTCCGTTTGGAATAACCGACACCTTGTCGCGGCTGATCCCCACCGCAATGAGTCGGTTGGCCGTTGCCTGACTAACGGCCACAACTCTGGTGAAGTGATGCAGCCGCCAACGGACAACGGCGCGACGGAGCATCTGAGAACCATGTTGGTTGTCAGCCTGCCCGAAGTTCAAGTCGTGGACAATGACTGCTGACGGACAAGCCAAAAGTCCCAGTTCGATAGCATTGGAGAGCACCACGTCGGGCCGCAGACGCTGCATAAGGCAAGTACTCTGGAAGAAGAAACGCGCGTAGTTGGCGATGCGGTTAGAGGACGATTGGTCAATAGGCAGAGTGCCCGCTGGCAGATGGTACGGGCTATGATGCCAACCACTGATGAGTGTCACATCGTCTTGCTGCGCGGCCTGGCACCACAGGTTATGTATGACTGTCTCACGCCCGCTGGTGACGTCGGGCGGGAAGGCGCGAGTAACAATGGCGAGGTACATTCCACGTGCAGACATATCTTCGAGTTAAATCAAACTACCTTGGCGTATGCTTCAAGGGTCTTGCGAGCCGTGTTCTCCCAGGTAAACTGGCGTGCACGGGCTCTACCTTTCTGAACGTACTGGATGCGTAACGTTTGATCCATCAGCAAGGAAACAATGGCATCCGCAAATAGCGACTCCTCATTTAATGGGACCAAGATGCCTGCATCGGCGACGACCTCTGGGAGTGAGGAGACGGCATAAGCCACCACAGGAGTGCCGGCTGCCATTGCTTCTACACACGGCAGGCCAAATCCCTCATATAGGGACGGAAAGGCCAGCACCTCCGAAGCCTGAAACAGGGCATATAGGTCTTCATTCGAGACTGCCCCTGTCAGACAAATGCTGTCCTCTAAACCGTACTTCTGTATCATTCCCTTGATTTCCTGGGTGTACGTAGGTGCCAGTCGTCCGACAGCGACCAAAGTCATTGCGGCATTGACTTGTTTACGCACGCGGGCGAATATGCGCACTAACCCGGCAAAGTTCTTGCGGGGGTCGAACTCGCCCACGTATAGGACAAAGGGATTCTCCAAACCATATTTGCGCTTCACAGCTTTGATATGCTCCGGCGGACATTGTCTACAGAAACCCCTATCCACGCCACAGCCTGTGACCGTGATTCGCTCCGGCGGAACAGACAGAAACCTGATTATGTCCTGCCTGGTACACTCGGATATTGCAATCACTTGCTTTGCTCTACGGATTAGCCGAATCTCGCTCATATATCCCAATCGCCACATAGGATTGCCAATGTAGGCCTCGGGGAAATGCAAAGGTATCAGATCAAACACTGTGACCACAGTGGGAAAAGGCAACGCGTAGGGGATGCTCAGGCCAATCGCATGGTACAGATCCGCCCGCAGGCCCAGCATAGCCAGTGGCAATCGAAATGGGTCCAATATCCAGCTATAGACCAGTGGTAAAGGAGGTGTCCACAGATAGAATCGCCTGGCCTCTGGTGATGCTGAAAAAACAGGGAACGGGGCCTGGCCATATCGGAAACCTACCAATATGTATTCATGGCCAGAGGATATACGTCCCAGCCCTTCAATCAGGCCCCTGGTATAGTTGCCGATACCTCGCCCCCGCGTCCTATTCAGCTGTAGCGCACACACGTCAATGCCGACTCGCATACAATATCCCCCTCGTCACTCAAACTCACTTTTGAAATCGTCGTCTGATACGGGAAGTGCGTTGAAAACGCACTAAATGGGGCCGTTTTAACCCGTTTTAACGGGCTTCGTAGTATCAGCGGGGTGTTTCAACGCCCCGCATCAAGGCTGGCCTTACCCAGTTTGGGATGATTTAAGTTCTGGAACTCCCTTACGCGTGGCTGCTATCACGTGCTCTTTACGGCTGTATCCCAACAAGAGACGAATCGGGCGGACTAGAATAAACGCACCTAAGCCAGTTAGCTTGCCCAATACGTCAACTAAGGCCAGTGGCACTAATCTGGGAGTACGCAAAGCCTCGGAGAACAGACGTCGGGTGTCGCCCAGAAAGTACGAGCGCCATGCCTTCCACGTGGCCAGATTCTTGCACAGAAAGTAGGTATGATTTCGGGAGATGGAAAATCGGTACTTAATATCGTCTAAGCCACGGCCGTAACTTTCCTTCCATGCCGCCAGATGGAGAACCAGGGCGTCGGAATCGTACAACACCTGGAAACCGGCATGTTTCAGGCGGATAAACATATCCGTCTCTTCACGGAAGTTGGAGCCAGTGTACATAGCATCGAATCCACCAATGCGCCCAAGCGCGTGTCGGGCAAAGGCCATGTTGCAGCCGCGCAAGTGATCCACTGGCCGGGGAGCATTGACCATCGTGCAAAAATTCGTCAAACATCCGCCGTCGGGTAGGATGACGCCAATGCTTACTGCCCCATCGTCGGCCTGGGGTACCTCTCCCGGATCAAGTACCATTCCCCCTGCCGCTCCAACTGTGGGATCCAAAAAAGTAGGCACCAGTGCCGCCAGCCAGCCCGGCTGCACCATGCCGTCGTCGTCAATGAAGGCGATGATCTCCCCTCTAGCGTGCCGGAGCCCCAGGTTGCGAGCCTGTGGCATCTTGTTCTTGCCGCGGGGGAAATAGATGTACTGGACACGGGGAAACTCGCTCGTGATCACCTCCTGTGTCCTGCTGTCGGAGGAACTGTCTACCACAATGACCTCGAATGGTTTATACTCCTGAGCCAACAGGTGCCGCAGGCAATCGCGGAGCATTTGCGGGCGATTGCGGGTGATGACGATGACGGAGACGAAAGGAGAAGCCATCCGAACAACCATTGCTCAGTGCTCTAGCCAACCCAACACCAGCAGGTAACCGGAGCGGAAATGCTTGGGCAGCCGGTCGGCCAGCCGCCGCATCAGTGCCACATCATCGGGCTCGACCACACGCAGCATCCACAGCCCTGCCGGGTAGACCAGCTCGCCTGCGGCGATGGCCGTAACGAGCCCCATCCCCCCTGACCAGGCCGACGGCATGCCCCAGGCCACCAGTGCGCAACCAGCGACAACGAGGCTAATTCCTCTCATTCCAGATATCCTAGTGCCCTTAGCCGAGCTTCGATCTCTTGTGCCTCACTGGCCGAGAAATCTGCGCTGCGTTGAGGGATGACAGGTGATTGATAACGCACAGGCCGTATGCTCGATGTGGCATTGGAACGAAACAAGTTGGTCACCATTCGTCCGTCGCAATTCTCTGGAATGGGAACTCCTAAGACGTGTAAGATCGTTGGTGCAATATCCCGAATGCTGGCCCCCGTAATAGAGCGACCAGGGGCAATCTCGGGTCCCCAACAGATCAGAATGCCATCTCGCCGATGATATGATATTCCCTCTTTGGAGAACACGATGCGCGGCCATAGATCAGGCATCGCTAGATAGCACTCATCGCGGAAATGCAACAACAAATCCGGTGCATCAGCAAGATACGGTCCCTCGTACACCTCTTCGCGCCTTGATATCTCATCCATGACCGGCAATCCAGTCTCTGGGTCGATCAGGTCCTTCAGGTGCGCAATCACTTTGTCTCGTACAGCTTGATAGTCGTTCGGCTTGACGACGCCATAAGGCTCGCGCCCCTTCAAATTGATATTGACAGCCTGAGACTCAATGGTGGGCATGTAAGCAACGGTACAGGACCAGTTGATGGCGTACTGACGCTCTGGCAGCGGTGAGAGCAAGCGCCGCTTCCAAGCGAGGGGCAGCCGTCTCGTGATATGGTGAAGCCCTAGACGGCGAACCAGCACTCGCAAATCTTCTCCAGTGAAGACGCCGTATCTGTTATGAGCGGGGGACGCCGCTGGGCCGGGCTGTGTGCCATAGCGTTCCTCCATCCAGCGCCGCAGGTTTTCCTTTTCAGCAACCTCTCGCTGGAGGAACCCTTGTTCCTCCAGCCAGACATTGAGGTAAACTCGTTTCTTCATCCAGCCAAAACCGTGGTCGGACATAACAAGAAGCATGACACTCTCGTCGAGCCGATTGAGCAATCTGTTCAGCGTCGCATCTAGCTGCTGGTAGTGGTCCAGAATGACATCCGACGCCTGCCACAATTGATGCTGAAGGCGATCCGGGCCGACGAAGACGACTACGAAGAAATCCCAGTCCTCAGCATCTACTAGTTCCATCACCAGTTCAGTCCGCTTGTGCAACATAATTGAGGCCAGTTGCCCCATACGCTCTGGCTCCATCTCTTGACCATAGGTTTGGTCGTTGAGATCCACCACATAACCGCGTTCCCGCAGCATATCGCTAAACTCTGGTGGGTAGGTGAACAGACTACCAGGCGGGCTAAGCATTCCCGACACCATGACACCATTGATTAGTGAATCGGGCGGGTAGGTAAGTGGTACATTGATCACCACAACCCGTTTGCCAGCCCGGCTCAAAGTTCGCCACAAAGTCTCGGAGCGAATGGAGGTACTGTTCACCAACTTCCCATTGCGTGTTACCCAATCATAGAGGCCGTGCCGACCCGGGTTCTGACCCGTCATAAATGAAGCCCAGGCCGGCGCCGATATCGGCGGAATTGTGGAACACAAGGGCCCCCAGGCCCCTTCTGACATGAGACGAGACAGCGTTGGCAAGTATCCAGCCTCACACCATGGCTGTATCAGGTCAAACGTTGCCCCATCTAGGCCAATGACCACTACCCGACGTTTCATCGCATACTCCATCTGGGAGACACTGCCGCACTGTCCTGCTTCTTGACTATGCCTCCAATGTTATCCATGACTACCGACTGCGCGTCAGCACCACGGCAGAAATCCTCGAAGGCCGGGTTCCACACAACGTCATGGCTGAGTAGAATACCACCAGAGGCCAAATGCGGCCAGACCGTTTCATATTCCCACAACATGTTGTCATACGTGTGCTCACTATCGTGAAGGAACAAATCCAGGCCAGGCAGAGTAGCCAACAGCCCCGGGAGAATCTGGCGCGACACGCCCAGATGCAGCGTCCAACGACGATACAGCCCTTTGGGAATAATCCACCCGCTCTCCTTGCCTGGCGGTAGATAGGCATCAAACTCTTTGTAGGGAATCTCATTGCCAGGGTATCTAGGGAGGTCAATAGAGTGAAGGTGTCCCATAGCATTATCTTCCAAGGCCTTCAAGATGAAAGCCGAAGACCGGCCGCTGGCCACGCCCGTTTCCACGACAACCCTGGGCCGGAGAGCCCTGACCACTAAATAGAGCAACTCTGCTTCAGGCATCGCCCCGGCTCCGAAGTCAAACTCCTGGTACTCATCCAACGCTGCACTGATATGAGTCAGGAAATCACGCTGTGCATGAAGATCTCGGTCGAAGCGGCGAACGTCACTGACAGCCACCGGTACCAGGCAGGCCACGAATCGGCGTGTACACCACCTATGCCAGAAGGCAGTCTTACGCAATGGCCCTGTGATGTGGTACAGAGTTGTGACCAGCATACCGCGCAGCCTTGTCGTTTGTCGTCCAACCAGTCGTGCCATCACCTCATCACAATGCTCTCACCAATTGCAGCACTGTTCTTGTTACTTGAAGTCCCAGGTACCAATCCAAGATCCCGGCAACTACAGCGTAGACTGCCAGACCACTGCTTACGACGATCAGAAACGTGCCGATGGTATCTGTGCCCACCGTGGTGCGTCCAAGCATGAGAACTACACACAGGATACCTCCGCTGACGACGGGTAGGACCAGAGCCCGGTTCAATGCACGTGTGTCTATTCCCAGCCATCTGACCAGTAGCAGGTAGTAGGTCAAGGGATTGATGACCAAGTCACTGATGACCACGCTCAGCGCCGTCCCAACAATGCCCCACCTGATCGTCAATGGGTAGATCAACGCTGCCATCAAGGCAAACTTGAACACACCAATCTTGGAGGACAAGTCTGGCCGGCCAAGGGCATGGAGTACCGGGGTGTTGGCCGCACTAAATCCCTTGAGAAAGAATTCGCCCGCTAGAATCTGTGCGACGGGCACTGCTGACAGCCACTGTTCCCCCAGAAAGAGATGGGTGAAATCCCTCATCATCAACACCACACCAGTCACAAATGGCACCATCACGAACAGAGTAAGACTCAAGGTCTGGAGATGAGCACGCCGCAGACTGGGCAGGTCGTGCTGTAACCGGGAGTAGGCAGGAAACGTGACTCGCGAAACAACCTGGATGATCTCTGTTGCAGGAGCGTTGGAAACCCTGTAAGCCAATTGATACAGTCCCAGTGCAGTGATCCCCAGCAAGTGCCCCACCAGCCAGTCGTCCCCCTGGTTGTTCAGGAAATAGACTGCCGCTGCCGCGAACACCCACACGCCAAAGCGACCGAGTTCCCGAACTCGCGCTGCCTCCAAACACAAAGAGGGGCGATAGGGGTGCAACACGTATGAGAGAATCAGACACACCAGGTCGTGGACTAGAAAGCCCGCAACCAGCGCCCAGGCACTCCGCAGCAACCAGGCCAACCCCACAGCCGTGACCAGTTCCGCAACGACACCGAGGGCCTCGTAGAGAAACTGTCGGAATAGAAAGAGATCTCTCTGAAAAAGGACCACACCCACATTCGTCAAACCACGCAGTGCGAATGAGAGTGCCATCACCCGAACAACGGACGCGACCTGCGGTTCAGCAAAAAAGCTCACTACCAGAGGCGCAGAGAGGAATACAGCCAAACCCAGCAATCCGGCGCGGATCAGGCCGACCGTCCAGACAGTATCGAGGTACGGGCGCACCTCGCCCTCTCTCTGGATCAGCGCCTCTGCAAAGCCGGGTTGGGTCAAGGTTTCCAGTGTCGCGATCAGCAAGAAGCCCACACCCACCAGCCCAAAGTCGGCAGGCAGCAACAGATGTGCCAGGATCACAGTCTGCACCAGGCGCAGCAGGCGAGCCAGCACACGGAGGGCCAGACTCCAGATGCCACCCCGACCCACTCTCTGCACCAGGGTCACTCCCGGCTGGGACAGTCTTTTCAGAAGATTCAGCATCGGCAAAACAGACAACCGGCAGAACCGACAGCCAGCACCGACCTCATCATCGCTGCCAGTAGAAAGCCAACACTGCTGTCCTACCGGCAGCGCTGACAGCAGTGCTGGCTTCAACCAGCCTTTACCTACGCCCACGTGCCGGCAGCACTGTACAGGAATTACGAAATGCGTGCTTGAGGCTAGTAGTTCCGCATGACCAGCGGGAGGTACACGTGAGGAGATTCAAGCATCACCGCGTTGCTGTCAAAAGCATTGGACGTCACAACTACATAGCCTGATGCCGGGCTGGATGGAACTGTGATGATGATCTCGTTGTTACTCCATGAGGTCACGTAGTCCTTTCCCAGCAGTGTGCCGCCGAGTGTCACGTGGAAATGCACCGACTCGCGTATACTGTAGCCAGGGTCGTTACCAAAAGTCGCGCCGCAGATTGCGACCTGGGTACCCGGTAATGCCTGGTTCGGTTCCAGGTGAGAAATGTACGGTTCCAGCAGGAAGGTGCGATTATCGTTGCTATCGTTGCCATCGGCAGTGACCACGACCGCCCCCTGTACCGGCCCGGCGGTGCGGTTTCGGATGGGGTCATGCCATACACTCGTGTCATCAGGGGGACGGAAAGTGATCGTGGTATCGGTCCAACTTTCAATGGCATCATCTGGCAACCGAAAGCCGGCAATGGTCACGTGATTGCTGCCGGTATCCCGTTGACCAGCGGCCACATTGCCAAATCCCTCGCCCGTGATCGTCACCAGCGTGCCGGCCGGCCCGTGGCCGGGCGATACGCTGTAGATCGGGTTGTCAGTCACGTACAGTCGGAACGTGGCTTCCCGCGCGGGTTTCATCAAAATCTCACCGGACTGGAAGTTACCCTCTCCTCCGACGACGATGGTGTAGACGCCGCTCGGTGTGATGCCTGAGGTCGTGATAATCATCGTAGCGCCGACGCCCGGTTCGATTGTGAGGCTGGAGAAGCCTATCTCTGTGCTGGGCGGCGGCGCGGAACGAACCGACAGCGTGATGGCTGGCGAGATGCCACCGATGGACATGGCTGATACGGTGCTCGTTGCCACACCACCAGGCCGTATCGCCTGTGCATCCGGATCCAGGTTCAAGAGGAAATTGGGGTAAGGATATTGATAGATGTGGCCGAACTGCCCCACGGAGAACCCAAAGGTGGAGGTGTACATGGAGACTGCATTGATGGGCTCATGAAAAACGCCAGCGAAGGAGTGCTGGGGCAAGATGTAGGCGCTCTTCATCGGGTAGCCCAACATCTCAGGATCGTAATGCACGATCCACGCTGATTGCATGTCCCAATCACACGACCAAAAGCCAACGAACCAGGCCATGTCTGGTTCGTCGAGCGCGAAGACGTCATTCAGACCCGATGGCGCACATTGTGAAAGATGGCAGCAGGGGCCATCAGGCGAGCCGAAGTTCCACGGGGCCCATCCAAGACTGGCAGTGTAGGTGTAGATCTGGCCGCGAGTGGAGGAGGAGGTCCCCACCGCCCACCCGCGATCGGGTGCGAGCATGTACACCGAATTGAGAACGCTGCTTCCATCTTCACTACAATTGCAATTGCAGGACACATCGCCGTCCCACCGCCACCTATTGACACCCGAACACTCGCCGAAACGGATGAACCAGTACGGCCCGCCCACTACATCGAGATTCCGTCCCACCGCCCAACCGTACCAATTGCCCCAGGGATGGGTTATCGTATCCGTCACCAGCGAGACACCGTCGAGATCGTAGGTGTAGTTGTCGCAGGCAGCGAACCCTTCCCAGTAGTCACCCTGACTACGGTCGTAGCGCACCACTGCCCGGTCACCGGCACCGCCGGCCCAGCCGAAGGCACTACTCACCATACTTACGTCATTGATATCCACGTTGATCGGCGACTGCAACGGCGGCGGTGCCCAGCGGTAGCCGTCCCAATAGATGATGGCCGAGGCAGGAGAAGGGGTGCCAACCGCCTCCCCCATGGCCCAGCCATCTTCTGCCGACACCATGTCGAGCGCCAGGAGATCGGCATCAGGCAACGGCGGGTCGCTCTGGAAAATGCGCCCCCAGTACTCTCCATTCCAGTGCAGTACCGTCGCTCCCACTCCATCCTCACCGTACACTGCATCAACAGTTCCATCCCGATCCTGGTCGCCCACGGCCCATGCATCGTTCTCCGTCAGGACATTCACCTCATTCAGGTCATTGATCGTTGGGCTGGTGATCGCAACCCAGGCATCATCACCAGGCACGTACTTCACGATCACGCTACCGTAGGACCAGAACTGGTCTGGCCCCACCGCCCAGACTGTCCCACTGCGAGCATCCATCGAAAGCATATAGAAGGCATCCGTCAGACGCCTGGGGAACAGTTGCCAACTGATGCCATCGTAGTGCAGGAAGAGGCCATTCTCCCCTATCGCCCATCCCTCGGTGCGCGAGACCATAGCAACGTCACGGAGAAAGGCCGTGGTAGGGCTGGCAACCGGGGACCAGGTGCCATCCTTGTAGTGTAGGATGATGCCACCGGAGCCGACTACCCATCCCTCGTCCCCCTCGGAGAACATATAGAGGCCGGACAGGTGCCCCCATGATGGGTCGTCTTGGTAGACTGACCAGTTGGAGCCATCGTAATGTATGATGGTGCCGTTGTTGGGTGTGTCTCGCTCACCGCCGACGGCCCAGGCATCGGTTGGCGAGAGCGTCTGAACGTCCCACAGGTCACGGGGTGGGTTAAAAGGTTGAACCTGCTGCCAGGTGAAGTCATAGCGCAGCCGGCCACCGATGGGATGTTCGTCGGCCCAGCCCTGCACCAGCGCGCCATCGTCTCCCACCGCCCAGCCCACCAGGTCGCGAGCGCCCGTCGTCGTGGTGATGGCGGAGATGGCGCGCATCCACTCGCTGAAAGCCGGAATCGGGTAGCGCGCCCAGACGTAGTCGCCCACCACGGTGTCCCAGTCGTAGGTAAGCACCGTGCCCCACCTGCCTACGGCCAATCCCAGAGTGGCCGAGATGGCTTGCACACCCCACATGTCGTTGCTGGTCGGGGTGGAGATCTGCTCCCAGGCCCCGTTGGCGTAGCCCAGGATCAGACCGTCGCTGCCCATGATCCAACCCTCCAGACAGGAGCCTGCTTCCGAAGGACGGGGACAGGTTGCACCCTTGCGGATCAGGCCGGGGGGCAGCATCGAGATAGTATGGAGTTTGGCCGTCGTCGGACTGAGGTTCCGCCAGTAGCCAAAGGTGTAGGTCTGGGTGGTAGAAGCCGCAATCTCCATGTCCGGCCTTGCTTCGGTGCCTCCCGCCTCCTCCCCCGGGCCAGGAGGCCAGGGAGACGGCAGGCCGCGTTCTGGGGGCAACGCAGGAACACTGCTTCCGAGAGAAGCAGTCACCCCGACCACACCCATCTGGGCCGATGTCGCAGCGAGTAAAAGGAAGGAAACCAGCAAACTCAACACTACCTTGCGCATTTTGCTACCCCCTGTTTTGCGAATCTGACGCCGGATGCCCGACCACATCTTTGGGACCGGAAACACGTCCCTGGAACGCGCGCTTCAATACGCCCCCTTCCCCCGCAGCACCGCCCCTGTCGTCAGCCACAAGATCTTCAGGTCGAGCCACAACGAGTAGTTGCGAATGTAAAACAGGTCATACTGCGTATTCAAATGCATGGGCAGGTCACTGCGGCCGCTCACCTGCCACCAGCCGGTCATCCCGGGCGGCACGGCCAGCCGCTGCCGCTGCCAGGGCTCATACTGCTCCACGACGAAGACCTGTTCCGGGCGCGGCCCCACCAGGCTCATCTCGCCGCGCAATACGTTGATCAACTGCGGCAGTTCGTCCAAGCTGATGCGGCGCAGGATACGTCCCACCCGCGTCACCCTCGGGTCGCCTCGCACCTTGAAGAGCATCCGCCCCTGCTCGCCGGCAGTGCTGACCCAGTCCTGCAGCCGCGCAGCGCCGACGACCATGGTGCGAAACTTCAGAATCTGGAACCGTCGCCCGTTCTCGCCCACGCGCTGCTGTCGGAACAGTACCGGCCCAGGGCTGTCCAACTTAATGACCAGGGCGATCAGCAGCATCAGCGGCCACGCCACCAGCAGCCCTACGCCTGCCAATACCAGGTCAAAAGTGCGCTTGATGGCCCAGTCCACACCGTCAATGATCGGCTCGCGCAGGCCGATCATCGGCACACCAAACAGATCCTCGGTCTTGACGCGCACCAGCGCCAGGCGGAAGAGATCGGGGACGACGTGGATGTGCACGGGCTGGCCCAGCAGATCGTAGACCAGCCGCTCGACGTCCTCGTGGCACGTGCCCGGCAGCGCGACGATCACCTCGTCGCATCCCAGTTGCCAGGTCAGTTCTGCGGTCTCGGCAATACGACCCAGCACCGGCCACTCCCCCACCCTGCCCGTGGCGTCGTCGTCCACGAAACCGACCACGTCGTAGGCCGGTGACAGTTCACCGGTCACGATCTGCGCCACTCGCCGCCCCGTCTCACCGGCCCCCACGACGAGCACGCGCCCCGTGGTATGGCGTTGCGGGCGCAACGTGCGTAGCATACCCACCGCCGCCACCCGCAACAGCGCCAGCAATGCCCAGTCCAGCAGCGCGAAGTAGACCACCAGCAGGCGGGAGATCTCACGGAAGGTGAAGTAGAGCACTCCCCCCAGGACGAATGCGCTCACCGGGACCGCAAAAGTCAGACGGCGTATCTGGACGCCGGCGCTGGTCGCATACTGCGAATCGTACACGCCCAACGTCTGGAAGATGACGGGCCACAGGAGCGCCACGATGCCATAGACCGCGAGGCTGACCAGCGGGTCGCCGGGCGCGATGAACTTACCCCAGAGCAACGTTCGTCGCGCCAGGGTCGCCAGCCCCAACGCCGCCACCGTGAGCAGCACGTCGGCTATCGCCAGCAGCATCAGAAAGCGACGGAAACGCCGGAACATTCTGTTGTCCTTCTCGGTTAATGATACGTGGGACGTAACTACCCAGGCCCTTCACCAAAACAGGCACAAATAGCACACGGATACACGCAGATGAAACGGATTCTCACGGATTTCTTATCTTTATCTGTGTACATCAAAGTCTGCCCTACTTTGCCTCCGTCCGCCGGTAGACCTGCACCCGCCCCCCGTCCAATTCGACCATCAGCGCCCACCCTGCCCCCCCGCGCCGGGCGGAGAAGTCGGCCAGCGGCGCCGGGCGATTCTGGTCCAGCACCAGGTAATCCACGCCGTAGCGCCGGGCCACCGCCAGCAGCGTTTCCTCTCCCCCATTGGGCACGACAACGGAGGGCCTGCCCACATGATACCAGAAAGAAGGCGGATTGCCAACCAGGACGATTGTACTATCCGGGACATCATATGCATCCAGCCAGGCGCCGACTTCGTCGTAAACGGCATCCGTCCTGTTCCAGGCCGGGATGTAGCGTGTGCATAGATAGCCGCTCAGAGCGACTGCCAGCACGACGAAGCCAACGCTGAAGAAGACCCGAGCCGTCCGCACGTCCCACCCCCGCCGCCGGCGGGCCACCCATCCCACCGCCGCGTCCAGCCCCTCCATTGCCGCCGCGAAGAGGAACGGCAACGCGGGGGCGCTAGCGTGAAAGAAGCCGCCTCGCGGGCCGGGGAAGGTGAAGGCCAGGGAGTGGGCCAGGTAAATGAGGAAAAGGTAGGCGAGGGAGAGGGTGAAAGGAGGGCGGCGGCGCAGACGGTAGAGGCCGATGAGGACGAAGGGCAGCAGGAAGACCAGGCAGTCCTCCGCCAGGAACCGCTCCAGGTTGACCCCTGATGCCCAGAGTTTGGAGCGCAGGATGTTCCCCCAGCCCCAGGCCAGGTAGGAGCGCAGCGAGAGGTCGCAGCCATAGCAGAACAGGTCATCGTAGGTGCGCAGCCAGAGGGTCCTGGTGCCCGCCGGGGAGAGTGGCGTGCCAACTACGCTCAGGTTGCGGAGGAACCAGGGGGTCATCACGAGCAAGTAGCCGAGAATAAGGAATGAACAATGAACAATGACTGATGAACAATGACCAATGACAAAGCGTGGTGCAGGGTGCGCGGTGCGTGATTTGAGCCGGGCCAGCAGGGGCAGGATGGCCACGGGTAGCAGCAGGATGCCGTCGGCGCGGGTCAGATGGGCCAGGCCGACCAATAAACCAACAAACAAACTAACTAACAAACTAACCAACCAACTAACCACTTCCCTCCTGTCTCCTGCATCCCGCATCTCGCGCCCCGCGAGCCACAGCGCCAGGCTGCCGAAGAGAGCGAAGGGGGCAAACGTCTCCGGGAGAGTCCAGTAGGGGAAAAAGAAGCCGCTGAAGAGGGTGAGGAGGGCGGCGACCCAGGCGTGGCGGCGCTTCCCCGCGACCTGCCAGGCGACGCTGTAACTGACGAGGGGGAGGAGAACGGAGAGGAGGGCAAAGGGAAGTTGAAGGGCGAGGAAGGAACCGGGGAACAGGGCCGCGAGCGGAGCCGCCAGCAGCGAGGGCAGCGGCATCCAGTAGAGGAAGCCGGGGTGAGGGATACCCGCCGGGTCGTCCAGGTAGTTCCAGAGGAAGGGCTCGCTGAGGCCGCCGCCCTGGGCCAGGTGCGAGGCCCCGGCAGCGTAGTAGGCCGCATCCATGTAACCAGGACGGGGGATGAAAGCGGCCACGGCCAGCCGCACGACCAAGGACAGGGAAAGCAGCATCCACAGATCCCGCCGATAGATGGGCCTCATTCGGCGTACCCCCACATGAAGAAAATCCCCATCAGGAACAGATAGAGAGTCAGCGAGGGATAAAGAATCAAGCGATGGAGCCAACGGCGTCGGCCAGCCGCTCCCAGGAGCATAAAGCCGGGGAATATGACCAGCACATGTCTCGACGCTGAAAGGAGAACACGCCCGGCAAGGTCATGGCGGCTCAGGCTATAAAGCAGGATGCTGGCCATATAGAGTCCGTACTCAGTCGGTAGCCGCCGGAAAGCCACGCCTGTCAAGATGAGAAACAGCATCGTCAGCCCAAGTGACAGAGCATGCTGGAAGTTCAAACCCCCGGCTAGTAATGTACGCAGTGCTATAAACAAATCTGTCCCCGGCACGGTTAATGTGGAGTACCAATGCTGCGCGAACTCTACCTGAACGGAAGGAAGCCCACGCCAGGCCAGGTACAGATTGTATCCGAGGGCTGCTACTGGCGCGGCAGCCAGGGTTAACGCTTCCGGGCGCATAGCGCGCCTGGTAGAACTAAAGCGGCGCAGGTAGATATACGTTAGTGGAAGAATTAACACCATTGCCTGAAGCCGGGTAAGCGTGGCCAAGAAGGCAGCAATCCCCGCGAGCCACCACCGTTCCTGATGCGCCCATCGGAAAGCA
>Ga0315532_1001398_pt1 | contig 17983 bp, 12 predicted proteins | sample SalMarWE160370MG_FD_203082 | JGI IMG/M metagenome (GOLD analysis project Ga0315532, IMG submission 203082) | Salt marsh sediment microbial communities from the Plum Island Ecosystem LTER, Massachusetts, United States - Salt Marsh Sediment WE1603-70 ... | reverse complement strand
AGCCGTAGATTGGCTCCCAGCTCACTGTCAAACTGTTAACGTGCTTGTCCCTGTTGGTATCTCATCACACCTGGGTAGGCATTTCACCATCACCAACAGACCTGCCCCAACTTATTGAGATGATACGAGCGTACCGTCCTCGTCATCGTGGTGGTAGGCCACCCAGCGACCGTCGGGCGAGACGTCGGCCACGCAGAACCAGCAGTCGGGCCGTTCGTCCAGGGGTATGACTGTGCTGACCTCGCCCGTCTCCACATCGAGCCGGTAGAGGTTACCGTAACGGCCCTGGAATGTCGGGAGCACCCCGCCGTTTCCCTCAACGACCAGCCATCGCCGTGCGAAGAAGAGCGCATCGCCGGCAGGCGTCCAGGCGACGAGCAGGATGTGATACAGGTCGTCGTAGTGCTCGTCCAGCACTTTACGCTGTTCGCTGCCGTCCACGCGCGCCAGAAAGAGGGTGCTACGGCTGGTGCCAACGCCGGTCTGCCCGACGCTCCAGGCGATCCGGTCTCCGCCGGGGGAGACGAGGAAGTCGCCATACTGGTAGCCCGGCGCCCTGGTGAAATCCAGGCGTTCCAACGTGCCACTGCGGGCGTCAAGAACGTGGGTAGCCTCGGCGGCGGTGATATCGGACCGGTAGTAGATGTGTTCCCCGACCACCTGGCACCTCTCGGATGACCAGGGAACGCCGGCCGGGGTCAGGGTACAGCGCGCATCCCCATCCGGGCTGGTGAGGGTGAAGCTGGCGGGATCGGTGCGCTGCGCCGGCGATGGGATCAGCACCAGGGCCGGGCGGCCGAAACCGGCGCAGTCCGATGGAACGACGCTGGGCACGGACGTGGGTGTGGGGGTGCGAGAGGCGGCGTCTTGGCTTTCCACGGGCCAGGCGGCCTGGTGTTGGGCCAGCCAGGATGGGTAGTTGGGATAGCCGGTGACTTCTTCCAGTGTGCGACCGCGCAAAGACCATCCGACGCCTGTGGCTTCCAGGGCGTACAGCCACCCGCCGATGGGCTCGTCCTGATGCAACACGACCGTGGCTGCGAACTCTGCGTCAGCCATACTTGCCAGTTCATCACGCAAATCCACCACATCCTCCCGTGCGACGCGGAACCTCATCAATGTCACGTCCTGGCTCAGGTAAGGTTCCAGGCTCAGGCCAACGTCGGTCGAGAGCGCGTCCCGGATTCCCCATGGGGGTTCACCTTCGACTATCCGCAGGCTATCTGGCAGGCGGACGACCTGGCGCTGGATCTCTCCAAGCGATGTCAGTCCCCATAGCTCAAGCAACGCAAAGGCGTTCACGCAGGTGGGATCACCGGCACATTCAATCACGATGGGCATAGGCGTTGCCGTGGGTAGCTTCATCCCAGAACTGCCGCAGGCGGCGAGGAGCAGCGCTAACAACAGCGACAGTAGCAAAAGTGATCCATTCAAGATTCTAGCCATCATAGCGCCTCCTTCAATCATCCTCAAGAAGCCGTAGGGTCTCCACCATCCGGTCGAACAGAGCCGGGTCTTGACGGGTGGAAAGCAGCAAGACCCGGTCCGGCAACTGCACCAACACCCCTGCTCGCATGACCGACCATCCGCCAGGTTCCAGACGCAGCGCAGGCAAGCCGTTCACCTCGATGTCCTGTTCCTGTGCCACGGGGCCAAAACCAGCTCGCGCTTCCTCCAATGTGGTGACGTGTTCCGTCGGAGTGGGATACAGTCGCACGCGATAGAGCGATGGATCATTCCCGGTCAGCGGCTCGAAAACGTCGGCGTTATGGAAGTTCTGAAGATAGACTGCCGACGCGTCAGTGTCTCTGCCGAGCTCGGCTGCCCAGCCGGCCGGATAGTTGATCGTGATGCCCAGGTGGGTGTCGGTATATACCTCCGTCAGCGGCAGTGTGGGGTTGAAGGGATCGGCTGCCCCGCTCTCATGCAGCACCATCAGCGTGGGGGGATCCAGCGAGGTCACATCTCCCTCAAGGGCCGTGAAGGCACACTGTTCGCACGGCCCCAGGAGCGGGCCGGCGCGAGCCCTTGACCACCTGGGCCTGGCCCGTGGCCGGGTCGGCGGCCAAAAGCGCCATAGTGTCCTCCTCGCGCTGGACGTAGTACAGGATCGCACCGTCGCCGCTCCAGGTGGGGGCGTCCTGGAAAGTCTCGGTGTCGTTCAGTCGCCAGTGCTGGCCGGTCGCCGGGTCCAGCAGGTAGACCCGCCGCCCGGCGATGGCGGCGTTCTCGAAGACCATCCAGTCGGCCAGGTCCGGGCCGGTCTCTGCGGCCGGCACCGCAGCGTAGGCGATCTGGTCACCCCGGGGCGACCAGGCGACGATGCCGGGGATTTGTTCGGTCTCGCTCACCACCGTCGTGACCCGGCCGGAGGATACGTCGAACAGGTTGAGCCACTTGTTCACCTGGGCGGAGCGATACCCACCAGCGGTGAAGACCAGGGCGGAGCCGTCCAACGCCCAGCTCTGGTACCTGGGATTGAGTAAGGTCACGTCAGCCAGAGGAGTGACCTGGCCTGTCTCGACGTCCAGCACCCACAGCGCCAGTCCGTCGGCCAGGATGGACGCTGACAGTGGGCCGAGCCAGAAGAGCACGTAGCGGCTGTCCGGCGACCACTGGCCCAGCACGATTTGCTCAGGAGTAACGGCGTGCTGCGAGCCTGACTGAAGCACAGGCTGGAACAGCAGAGTGGGTTGTTCAGCCCGGTCATCTTTGACGCGAACCCGCCAGATTTCTACCGGTCCGCTGGCCTGGACGCCCGCACGAGGCTGAGGAGGCAGCCAGTTGGTCCGTACCACGAGCAGGTGGCGGCTGTCGGGCGACCAGTTGACTGTGCCCACGGTGCTGCCCGCAGGGAAAACGGTGCGGGTCTCGCCCTCTGCGCTTTCTAGGTCGAGGCTGCCGGCGGTCTCATTGACCACGGCTGTCCAACGGCCATCGGATGCTGGAACGCGACGTAACTGATCAGGCTCGCTTGGCGCCGCCGTGGCCACCGGTGTAGGTGTTCTGGTCGGTGGTAGTGTAGCGGTTGGAGCCGGCGTGTTGCCTGGCGACGGTGTGGGCATCACCGTGGCCGGTGTGCAGCCGGCCAGCAGCCACACCACCACGAGCAGCCCGCCTAACCAAGGGTGAGGGTTGTGCTTCTTCAATTTGCCTCCTTTTCCCTGCGGACGGCCGCGGCCGGCGAGAATGCGTAGGCGGTGAGGAGAGCAGCGGATAGCAAGACAGCAACGGGTTTGAATGGTCGCTTCATCTATTCCTGTGCAGTGAAGACCAGTGTTCGCCCGTCGCCCGTTTCCAGCCAGAGCTGGCTGCCATAGATGCGGTAGGCGGTCGCATCATCGAGCAAGCCCAGGTAGCGCTGCTCCTGCTCCATGACGCCTGCCGGGCCGCTGCAGGCCATCTCTGTGGCGATGGGAGGGTCAAAGGTGAGGAAAGGGCCATGCAAGGTATAGGTGGCGTTGTAGGCGTTGCAGCCCGCCGACCCGCTCGCCGAGCCGTCCTCGAAGGTTGCCGTGATCCTGGTCTCCGCCAATACATCCGTGGGCATCAGCAGAGGTATGTCCATCCCCTCGGCCGTCTTTTCCTCGATAAAGGCGGTCAACACCCAGGTGGTCCCCTCCAGGCTGGCATCACCGTCCTCTGGTAGCGGTTCAAAGACGAGCACCTCACCCCGCGCGGTAAGGATCTCCAACTGCCCTTCGCTGAGGCGGTAGTTGGTCGCCCACCCGAGGCTCGTGGTGTACTGCCCTTCCTGCTCCAGCAGCGATTCCGGCCCGGTGCAGATGTCCCCCATCATCGCGAGCCAGGAGAACCTGATGTCGTCCCCGCTGGCCTCGTAGGTGGCAACGTAGCCTCTGCACCCGGCAGATCCGCTGACCTGGTTCTGGTTCTCATCGTGAAAGGCGAAGGTGATGGTTGATCCCTCCACAGGGCTGCGGCCGTCCATCGAGACGAGCTGCCACGCAGTGCCCACGAGGTCACGGGGGTCCATCAGGAAGTTCTCTTTCATCGCGAAAACGAGGGTCGTTTCGCCCGCGGCATTGGTGATCTCCAGGCGACCATCCAGCAACCGATAGGCAGCAGCGTTCCTGAGCGCCTCGGTATAGGCATCCTCCTGCTGCATGACGCCTTCAGGCGACGGGCAGAGTTGACAGGTAATCATCGTCTCGCCGATCGTCAGGGTGCCCTCGTCTGCCGCTGTGTATTCACCGCCATAGGCGTTGCAGCCCGCGAACCCGCCGACTTCCCCTCCAGCAAAATTCAGAGTGATATTGGAGCCTTCGAGGAGACTGCTGCCGTTCAGCGAGGTAAGCACCCATTCGGTGTCGTCGAGGGCGGGGTCTATCGAGGGTTCCTCCTTCATGGCGAACGTCAGGATCGTCTCGCCCGCAGTATTCTTGATCTCCAGGCGGTCACCCATCACCCAATAGGTAGCAGCGTTCCGCAGGGCCTCAAAGTAGGCATTCTCCTGCTGCATGACACATTCCGGCACGTTACAGTCCATATCCGTCTTATCAATGCCCCGCGCGGAGATGTTAAAGTCATTGCCGCTGCTGATATAGCGGGCGCCGTAGTAGTTGCAACCTGCATTCCCGCTGATCTCGTCCTCGTTGTGAAAGGCGAGGGTGATAGTAGAGTCCTCCACGGGGCTGTTGCCGTTCAGTGACGTGAGCACCCACTCTGTACCTTCAAGGGTGGTTCCCTCACTGGCGGGTTCGTTCCTGTTCCCTCCGCCGGGCGGCCCGACAGGCTCACCGGATCTGCCGCACGCTGTGAGCACAGCCGCCAGCACCAGCGCGATGAGCGTGGTTAGAATTGTTTGCCTGCTGTACAGCATATCTTCTTCTCCAGAGCTACTTCATGCTTGGCGTAGCGGTGACCTGACCCCCGCCGCAGGCGGAGGCTTCATTGTGTCACCGGCGGCGCCAGGTGAGACGCGCCAACGCGACGCCGGTGCGCTCAAAGTACTCTAGCCTCACGGTGTGTGTGCCCTCGCTCAGGCTGAGCGTACCGCTGCGGTAGCCACGCATAGGCCGCCAACTGTCAATCACCAGTTGATCGTCCACGTAGAGCCGCACGCCGTCGTCGGAGTAGGTGGTGAAGGTGTAACGCCCGCCGCCGAACTCTACTGAGCGCGTCCAGACGGCGGAAAAGTTGTCGGCGGGCACGGCGGGATCGGGCGAACCCCGGCCCCAGTTAAAGTCCAGCGCCGCGTCCTGGCGCGTGAGGGCTGGACTGCCGGAGAGGTCACGGTTGGCGTAGTAGGCCACGTCCCACGGCCCGCCCGCGCCCTGGTCGCCGGGGGCGACGGGGCCTGGTGTGGGGGTCGGCGCCGGCGCTGTGCCGGTTCGCTGCCAGGTCGCGCTGGCCTTGGCGGCCTGGGTGCGTTCAAAGTACTCGAGACGCACCGTGTGGTTCCCTTGCGAGAGAGTAGCGTAGCCGGTGCGCGTGCCCCGCATAGCACGCCAACTGTTGATGATCAGCCGGTCGTCCACGTAGAGCCGCACGCCGTCGTCGGTGGTGGTGGTGAAACGGTAGCGACCGCTCTCGAAGGGGAAGTCGCCGCTCCAGCGCACGGAGAAGTCGTCACGGTTCACCCCCGACGCGGGGGCCTCCCAACGCCAGTTGAAGTCCACGGCGCTGTCGCTGCGCACCAGGACGGGCGAGCCGCTCAGATCGCGGTTGTTGAAGTACTCCCCTCGCCAGGGGCCGGGCATACCGGGGGCGGGAGTGACCACTGGCGTAGGGACGGAGGTAGGCGCAGAGGGAGGGGCGGGGGTACCGCTCTGCTCCCACCAGAAGCGGATGCGGGCCCCGCCGGCACGCTCGAAGTACTCCACCTTGAGAGCGTGCGTGCCTGCCAGGTAGGTCCCGTCCACGTAATGCCACTCGTAGTCCATCGGCTCCCAGAAATCCATAATCAGTGACTGGTCGAGCCAGACGCGCGCTCCGTCGTCGGAGCGGATGTTGAAGCGGTAGTAGCCGGGGGTGAAGTAGACGTCGCGCGTCCAGACGACGGAGAAATTGTCGCTGGGCATCCAATCGGCGGGAGCACCCTCGCCCCAGTCAAAGTTGATCTCGGTCTCGTCGCGGATCAGCGCCGGGCCGCCGCGCAGTTCGGGGTTGTCGTAGTAGCGGCCCTCCCAACCGCTGAAGGCGCCCAGCCTGTTCCACCACACGTGGGCGCTGGCCTCGCCACCGTGCTCGTAGTACTCGACGACGACGGTGTGCAGGCCGCTGGCGAGGGTGACGTCGCCCCAGGAGGTGTTGGGCAGTTTCTGGTCGCGCCAGGTGTCCACGACGCGGTTGCCGTCCACGTAGATGCGCACGCCGTCGTCGCAACTGGCGTAGAAACGGTAGGTGCCGGGGGTGAAGCCCAGGCTGCGCGTCCAGCGCACGGAAAAGTTGTCAGCCGGGACGGCGGAGTCGGGGCTGCCGTTGCCCCAGTCGAAATCAATGGCCGGGTCGTAGCGCACCAGGACCGACGCGCCGGAGAGGTCACGGTTGCCAAAGTACTCGGCCCGCCAGGTGTCGCCGCCGCTGACCCGCTCCCATCCCACCTGAATGGCCGCGCCTCCGTCGTGTTCATAGTATTCGACGCGCACGCGGTGGGTGCCCCGGGAGATGACGTGGTCCACGGAGGACCAGGCGGCCTAGCGGTCGCGCCAGTCGTCCAAGACGAGCGTGTTGCCGACCCAGATACGGATGCCGTCGTCGGAGCGGTAGGAGAAGCGGTAGGTGCCGGTCTCGAACCACTCGTCGCGGGTCCAGCGGGCGGAAAAGTTGTCGGAGGGGACGGGGTCTCCGGGGCTGCCGGTACCCCACTCGAAGTGCAGGGTGTCGTCGTAGCGGGTGAGCGCCGGGCTGCCGCTGAGGTCGCGATTGGCGAAGTACTCGGCGTACCAGGCGCTTTGAGCGGTCGCCGTAGTCGCTGCCGGCCCGAAGCTCAATACAGCCAACGCAACGATGACGGCGATGACGAGACTCCATATTCGATTTCTCATTTCATTTCCCTCCACTCGAATTGTATTTGCCATACTGCCGAACTGGCAAGTGAAAACGGACGTCTCCCCATCTTCCCAAGGGAGTGTCTCTAGCGTAAGGATGTCTGACCGCATTCGCCAGCGGTTACCTTAGCGCGGCTCCCATTTCACGGCGTCAAATCCGATCAGGCGCGTCACACGCGGCTCAAAGGTGACGTCGGCCAGCGAGACGTAGTCGGCGCGCGTGCCTCGGAAGCGGTACGTTCCCAGCGACACCCAGCGGTTCCCGTTGACCGACTGGCTCACGATGCGCCGGCTGAAGCCGCCGGCGTGTGATATCCAGTAGCGCGCCTGCGAGGTGGTCGTGTAGCGCTCCGGAATGTACGCGAAGACTTCGTATCGCCCCGGCGCCAGGCTGGGATACCAACGCGCCCAGTTGTAGTTCGGCCGTACCCGGTCGTTGTTGCGCGTCCAGGTCAGGTGACCTCCGTAGCCTTCGAGCGCAGTGCGCCAGCCGGCTGGTGCTCCTCCTTTAACAAAGCCTGCGTCGGTGTCGTCAACGATCACCGCGTCTGACGGTGGCGGTGGTGGAGTGTCCACGCGGTCCCACGAGAGTTGGGCGACGGCCCCGCCACCGTTCTCGTAGTATTCCATTTTGATCGGAATAGCGCCGCCGGGCAGGTAGATGTCACCGGTGTACGTCGTGGGGGCCTGGTCCTGCCACTTATCAATGAGAAAGTGGTGGTTCACCCAGAGACGTCCGCCATCGTCCACTCTCATGGTGAAGCGGTACATACCGGCCGGCAGGTTGAGATCCCGCATCCAGCGGACCGAAAACCTGTCCGCTCCTATGACACCCGAGGCAGGTGAGCCGATGCCCCAGTCGAAGTTGATGTCGGCGTCGTCGCGCACCAGGGCCGGGCTGCCGCTGAGCGTCACGGTGTTGAAGTACTCGCCGCACCAGTTGGTGATCGGCACGGATGTTGGCGCCCACGAGACCCTGGCAACGGCCCCGCCGGTGTTTTCGTAGAACTCGACCTTCACCAGGTGATGACCAGTACTCAGGTGCTTCTCGACGCTGACTGTTTTCGGCGGGTGGTCGTACCACTCGTTGATGATCAGATCATCGTCTATCCAGACCCGAATCCCGTCGTCGCTGGTGGCCGTGAAACGGTACGTGCCGGGCTCCTCGTAAATGTAGCGGGTCCAGCGCGCAGAGAAGTGATCCGCGTTGACGCCGGTACCCGGAGAGCCGGTTCCCCAGTCGTGGTCCAGGCTGGCCTCGCTGCGCTGGAGCACTGGGGAGCCAGAAAGCGCCATATTGTTCCAATACGACGCCTGCCAGGTGGGGTCGGAGTGTTGAGGCCAGACAGGCCCCTGGGCTAACGCTGTGCTGGTCAGCATCAGCGCGACGAGCACTCCGATGAGCAAACGAACTCGCTTAACCATCGTGCACCTCCTTCTCGAACATCAGAAACGTTACCTACCTATCACTCATAAGACGTCTGGCCGCGCCCCAAGGTTCCACGTCCAGGCGATGGGTTACGGGAGCGATGCCCAGCCCAGTACGTCGCCGTCAGATGGCAGCAGGATCTCCTCCGCCTGACCGGTGGCGACGTCCACCAGTTGGTGCTGCTGCTCGCGAGAGAGACCGTCCAGCCACTCCACCAGCAACGCTTTCCCATCGGGCATCCATCCGATCAGCCGCGCTTCGGGCTTCTCCAGTTGCAGTAGTTCGCGGACCTCCATCCGGTTTTTTACATCCAGCAACCACAGGCCGGACGTGGGGCTGACTGCCAGATCAGGCTGCCCCTCGGCTAGCAGATAGGCCAGGGATGCTCCATTCGGCGACCAGCGCAAGTCAACGGCGTGACTGCGGGGCGGCAGGTCGTAGACGGCCGGAGTCAGGCCCTCCGCCATCACGTCGTACAGCTCCAGGCGAGACTGGACGATGTCGCTGCCGACGTGGCAGAGGGCCAGGTGGGTCAGGTCGAGCGAGAGGGCCAAGGCCGAAGTCTGGTCGGGCTGGTGGAGCGGGACGGTCGTCAGCCGCTCACCGCTGAGGGTATCAATCAACCACACGCCGGTGTGGCTCTCGCGGCCACCTACCGGTATGGCAGCGAGGGTGCTGCTGGCGCGGTCGAAGCCCAGCAGATGCAGGTTGGCGAAGCCAGGACCAGGCGGTATGGGTGGCATGGCAGGTGGAGTGGGCGTGGGACCGGCGAGGCGGGCCGTCAGGACGGTCACGACCTCCTGCCGGTAGCCGTCCAGCGTGCCCAGTTCTACCATGCGGCTGCCGTCCGCCTCCTCGTAGGCCAGAGCATAGGCTAGGACGCGCCCATCTGACGACCAGCACAGGTCAAAGTCCGGGGTACGACGACCAGAGGCCCCGTAGAGCTCCCGCGTGGTGCCATCGGCCAGGTTGACCATGTAGATGGCGTCGTCCAGTACGTAGGCCAGATAGTGTCCAGCTACTTCCCGATGCCCGGCGTGTGATGGCAGCGTGAGCACCCGGCGATCCGCGCCGCCCGGTTCCAGGACGTGGATCTCGCTCTCGGCCTCGGCTGGAATGCGGTAGACGAGCGCGGCGGGCAGCGGCTCGACGGCGGTTGCGGACGTAGACGTGGCGCCGCCAGGCGGCCTGGGCGTGGGCGTTGGGGGAGGCGGGGGTGTAGGCGTCGCAGCGGACGGGAACCACTGCGTGGGTGTGGGCATGAGGGTAACGGTGGGTGGTGGAGCGGCGTTGCGCGCGGGGTCGTCGGGCTGCCCTGCTGAACCACTCCACCAGTCGAACAACTGGTCCCAGGCGATGTAGCCATAGTTGCCGAACCACTCCGGCGCTGGCGTCAGTTCGTCCACCACCTGTTCGGGCGCGCCGCCTGCCGCGTCCATTAGCCACAGTGACGCACGCCCGTCCTCGTCCAGCCGGGCGAAGAGCACGTGTGTCCCATCCGCCGACCACAGCGGCTGCTCGTCGCGGTAGGCCGGGTCGCCGGTGAGCGGGTGCTGATCGGAGCCGTCTGTATTCATCACCCAGATGCGGCGCTGGGCTGCGCTGGTTTTGGCCTCGTCGCCGCCCCATACGTGGCCGACGTCGGGCGCGGCCACGTAGGCGATGTGCCGGCCGTCGGGCGAGAAGGCGGGGGAAAAGGCTGACACGCTCTCGCCGGTCAGGTATTCCCCTCCGGCCGTCTCCATATCCACCAGGAGGATGCGCTTGTTGATCCAGGTCTCGCGTCCGGCCCCCACGGTCAGCGCCATCTGTTGGCCAGTGGGCGAGCCGCTCCAAAAGTCGGGGTGGAGCAGCGTAAAGTCGGCCACTTCTACAGGTTCGCCCCCGTCCAGCGGCAGGCGCAGCAGCGGCAGACCGTCGGCTGCGGCCGAGGCCGAGAACAGCAGGTCACGCCAGAAGAGGATGGACTGCCCATCGGGCGTCCAACCGGCCAGGATCAAACCGTCCTGCGGCGGGCTGGGAAGTGCGTACAGTTCGCGGGGGCCGGATTCCAAGTCGACGTATCCGATGCCCACGTGGTCCGGCAGCGCCTCAGGCTGGCCAATTTGCAGCACGTAGGCCAGCCGTCGCCCGTCAGGGCTCCAGGCCAGGTCCGTGAGGGTAGGCCCTTGTTCCTCAACGTCGTGCCGGAGGAGCACGTGTCCTTCGCCCTGTGCCAGGCCGTTCTCTTCGATGATATACAGGTTCGACTGGCTGTCAATATAGGCTAGCCGGTCAGCCACCGGCGACCAGGCGTAATCCCGGAGCGAGGCCATTGGAATGCGGCGAGCGCCGGTACCGTCCGCACGCATGACCCACACGTCGTTTTCTTTGCGGAAGGTCAGCCATTCGCCGGAGGGCGACCAACGCGGAGTGGCGTTGCGGCCATCGTCGGTGAACCGCTGGGGCTCCCCATCGGGCAGTTCCTTGACCCAGACGTCGCCGCCCTGGACGTAGGCCAGTCGTCCCAGGTTGGATTGCACCTCTAGTTCGGCCACCTGCGTGGCCAGGCGGGCGTTTTCGGCCTCCAGCGCGACCAGCGTCGCCTCGGGATCCGGTGTGGTCTCGACCGCCAGGTCAAAGATGCCGGTGCAGGCGGTCAAGAAGGCCAGGGCCAGCCCGATCGAAAGCATCACGAGTCGTTTCAGGTTCAGCATACGCGACCTCCACGATTCAAGCACCGCAGGTTACGGCATGGCCGCAGCGACTGGACGCCAGGACAGCCCCTCCAGGCCGTAGGGCCAGCGGCGGACGATGGGCTCTGCCGCCGGCTGCCGGGCGTCCACCAACAGCAGACGCCCCCGGTCGTCCAGGTCAATGGCCGCGATCCAGCGGCCGTCGGGCGACCAATCGGCGTCGTAAGCCGGCGCGGGCAGGGCGGTCAGTTCATCGCTATCTGGATCAGCCAGCCACAGGCTCGCCTGTCCTGCCACACGGGGTGCGGCATGTACCTGGATCAGTAGCAGTCGCCCGCCGGGCTGCCAGCGGAGCGAGGCCAATGCACCCGCGAAAGGCCCTTCCCATTCGAGGAGTGTCCGGGCAGTCTGCGCTTCCAGGTCGAGCAGGAGCACGCCCTGGCCAACGTCCGGCGCTGTGCCGGCGCCGAGGTCGTTCCAATCGGCCAACTTGGCGCTGCGCGAGAAGTAGGCGGCGACGAAGCGCCCGTCAGGCGACCAGGCCGGGCCATCCAGGTAGGACACGTCGGCCAGACCGAAGTCTGATGGAATCAGCACAGTTCGCTGGTCGGCGTTCAGGTCATACAGGCGCAACTCGCCGTCGGCGGCGTAGGCCAAGCGCTGGCCGGTCGGAGCCCAGCTCGGCGTGGCCGCCACGTTACCCTCTTCATCCAGGATACGGAAATCGGCGCCGTTGGCGCCTATCACGGCCAGGGGCCCGCCCCACGTTCCCTTTCCCCAGCCAGTCTTGCTCTCGTCCGGGAGCAGGGGACGGCTGGTGAAGGCGACGAGCGCGCCATCCGGCGACCAGGCGGGCAGCAGGTCCCAGCGCCTGTTATTGATCAACTGCTGGCTCTCGCGGCTCTCTGCGTCCAGCAGCCACAGGTCGGCATCGGTGCTGTAGACGATCTTTTCGCCGTCGGGCGACCATTGGAAAAACAGCGCCCCGTACGTTGCCATGTTCTCGGCCCCCAGGGTTCGAGGTGGCCCTCCGGCCAGGTCAATCAGCGACACGGGCGGCCCGCCGACGAGCACGGCCAGTTGGCCCTCTGGGCCAGCGGGAGCAAGCGTTTCCCCGGCCACCGGCATCAGTTCTACGATGTACAACTTTCCGTGGAAGGGGCCAAAGCGGTGGTCGGTTGCGATGGCCAGTCGCCGGTCGTCGGAAGACCATCGCAGAACAGGGTTTTCGCCCAGGGATGGCAACAGTCGCTCTGCCTCACCCGTTCCGCCGGCCGGCACGATCCAAATCTCACCCTCGGGCGAGGCGAACGTGATGTGAGTGCCGTCTGGCGTCCAAACCGTCGGCGGCCAGGCCGGCTTTGCCAGGCGACGCACCTCACCGCTGGAAACGTCCAACACGGCCAGCACTTCCTCGTCACCCTCGCCAAGTTGCACCTCGACCTGCCCGCTGGTAGGATTCCAGCCCCCTGTGAAGGTATCCACCGGCGGCCCCACCTCGGTCAGTTCACCTGTGACGACGTCCCAGAGGTAGTTGGTGTTGGTGAACTGGTCCAGGTCGGCTACGGTGATGGTGACGTGCGTTCCGTCCGGTGCAGCGTGGTAACGATAGTCGCCGTGTTCCGGGCTGGGCAGGTCAAGCGTCACGGCGGCGTCGTGCACAGTTCCATCCTCCAGGCTCACCAGGGCCGGGCCGTTATCGGGATAGACTGGCGCGTTGAGAAAAAGTTGATTATTCACCAGCCAGATCGGCGGGACGGGCTGGCCACCAACGATGGGTGTCTTGGCCAGAGGGGTGGCAGTGGCCATCGTCGCGTCCACCCGGTAAGTGAGCCCGTCCTCGTGCCACAAGGCCACCTGGGTGCTGTTGGGGGACCAACTCCAGCCCCCATCGCCACCGGGGAGACTGGCCACGGCTCGCGGTGTGCCGCCGCCAGCAGGAATAAGCCAGTACTGTTGCTCGCCGCGGGCCAGCACGGCATGTCCATCTGGAGCCAGAATGAAGGCTGTTATCGCCTCGTGCATCGCTCCGGTGAGCGACCGCCGGCCTTCACCGTTGGCCTGCGCCCGCCAGAGTTCGCCGCCGACCACGAAGAGGGCATCGCTATCGGGCAGCCAGGCGAAGCGGTCCTGGTACGGCCCCGTCCCTCCCGTGCTCCAGGCGGTTCCGCTTTCCACGTCCACGACCACCGGCTCAACGTCGGGGATTCGGCGCCCTTCCAGAGGGCTGGCCGGGGCATAGAGCAGCAAGTGGACGCCATCCGGTGCCCAGTCGCCCAGGGCGATGCCCTCATAGTCGTGGAGCAATTGGGCGATGAGAGCGCCGGAAGGGCCGCGTTCGATGGTCTTGAGGTCTATCGTGGAGACGGTTCCCGGCGTGGCAGATGCCACGGGTGTGGGAGCCGCCGGTGGGGGGGTGAGTCGCGCACTCATCCGGGCATTCTCGGCCTCCAGCGCGGCAATGGTCGCTTCGACTGCCGGTGTGGTCTCAATCTGCAGGTCGAAGGTGCCGTGGCAGGCGGCCACCAGCAAGCCTCCCAGGGCCAGAATGGTTTGTGGTTTCATTCCAACGATCTCCTCACGATACGTGGTACTCACCGGACTTTTCCGGCGGCAGTCTCAGTATACCACACACCGTGTTACACCGTGCGACAGACCTGTAACCACCCTGTCACACGATGTAACAATCTCGTTACACGGGCTGGGCAGATGTCCCGCCGGCGTCTACGCCAGCGGCAGGCGCAGCATGAAGGCGGTACCCTCTCCCTCGCGGCTGCGCACGCTGACGCTACCGCCGTGATGTTCGGCCACGGCGCGCACCAGCGCCAGCCCCAGCCCGCTGCCCTCCACCCCGCGGGCGTTCTCGCCCCTGTACAACTCCTCGAAGACGTGGGGCAGGTCGTCCGCCGGGATGCCGGGGCCGGTGTCGGCTACCTCGACGACGACCCAGCGCCCGTCCTCGAAGGCGCGCACTTCAATCGCGTCGCCGGGGCGGGTGAACTTGCAGGCGTTGTCCAGCAGGTTGTGGCAGGCCAGGAAGAGCAGGTCGCGGTCGCCGGAGACGGGCGGCAGCGGCCAGGGGGCCTGGGGCAGGGCCAGGATGACCGCACGGTCAGACGTCTCCTGCGCCAGTTCGACCGCCTCGGCCAGCAGTTCGCCCACGTCCGCGGGCGTGCGCTCCAGCGGACGGCGTTCCAGTTCGGCCAGTTTGCGCAGGTCGGTCGCCAGGCGGGACAGGCGGGCCACCTGGACCTCGACGCTGGCGCGGGCGGCGTCGCGCTCGGCTCCGGCGGGCAGGGCGGAGAGGTTGGCCAGCCCGGCGCGGAGGGCGGTGAGGGGGTTCTTCAGTTCGTGGTCGAGGCGGCGCAGGAAGCGGCGCCGGTCGTCGGCGCAGGCGGCGCGGACGGCGTCCAGGTCGCGGGCGCGGCGGCGCACACCGTGCATCCCGACTGCTGCGGCGGGCAACGCCAGTAACGTCAGCAGCACGCCGGCCAGCAGGAGCAGCGTGCCCACGTCAGCCCGAAGGCGCAGCACCAGCACCGGGTTCGGGAGGAGGCCCGCCTGCCAGAGCAGCGCCGCCAGCAAGCCCAGTCCCAGCGGAGCCAGGCTCGCCAGCAGCGGCCACCACTTGCGCCACCATCCCCGGGTCACGACACCACCTCCACGGGGCCGACGAAGCGGTAGCCCTGCCCCACCACCGTCTCAATGAAGCGCGGCGCGGCGGGGTCGTCGTCGAGGGCACGGCGCAGTTCGGCCACGCGGGTGTCCACGGCGCGAGTGCCGGCGGGGTAGTCCCAGCCCCACACGGCGTCGAGCAGCCGTTCGCGGGTGATGACCTCGTCAGGGTGGGTCAGCAGGTAGTCGAGCACGGCGGCGGCGCGGGGCGTCAGCACCAGGTCGCGCCCGCCGAGCAGCGCGCGGCGGGCGGGCCGCTCGAAGGTCAGCGGGCCGCTGCGCAGGGTCCGGGCGGCGGAGAGCGGGGGAACGCCGGGCCGGGCCCGGCGTAACACAGCGCGCACGCGGGCCAGCAGTTCCTGGGGGTCGAAGGGCTTGTTGAGGTAGTCGTCGGCCCCTTCCTCCAGGCTCAGGGCACGCTCGCCGGGGCCGCCCACCTGGGTCAGCATCACCACGGGGGTCCAGTCGCCCCGCTGACGCAGGCGGCGACAGACCTCGCGCCCATCGGGACCGGGCATGAGCACGTCCAGGATGATGACGTCAGCGTCACGCTCGGCGGCCAGGCGCAGGGCGGTATCCCCGTCGTGGGCTATGCTGACGCGGAAGCCGGCCCGCTCGAAGAAGGGGGCCAGGTTGTCAGTGATGGCCTTTTCATCGTCTACTAACAGGATTGTCGAAGATGTCATATTCTCCTGCCAATGAGGCACGAAAAAGCGGGTCTACGCAGATTTGTGGGGTGAAAACTGGACTGGAGGCCAACTTGAGTTAGAATACACAGCAAACTGACCCAAGGAGGCCCGATATGAAAAAGCCCCTCCAGCTGCAGCAATGAAGAACACGTTTTTTCGCACAAGGGCGTACTGCGACATCCTGGCCACCACGGCGTTTTCCCACGTGAGCAATGAGTTAGCTGCCCGATTTTTCCCAGCGCCGCCGTTCCATCCTCCGCACACGATTATCCCATTCAAGACACCTTCGGTTTTTCGCGCTGTCTTGCCTGATTTTGAATATTGAGGCATGCTTTAGGCAACCATCAGTGTACTCAGCGGAGGTTGCCCAATGTCTCATTCAACCCAATGCCCCTCAATATCCCCCGCGGCCGCAGCAGCAGAGGACAAACACGTTCGACAACAAACCGATCTTATCAGGTCTCTGCTGGTTACCGTGCAGCACTTCTTCGGCGGGTTCAAGCAGTTGTTCAGGAACGTGACGGATCCACGCCATCCAGCTTACATCACGTATCCTTTGCCCTGCGTGCTCGCCACGGGCGTGTTGATGTTCCTCCTACGCCTTGGGGCGCGCCGCCAAGTGGGTCTGATGCTGCGCCAGAATGGGCCCTCGTCTGCCAAGTTCCAGGCGCTGTTCGACACCGAGTCAGGCCCTCACGGCGATACTCTGGACGAGACCCACAAACGCCTGCCAGTCCCGGAAGTGCAAGAAGTGGTCACCGGGACAGTTGAAACCTTGATTCGAAAGAAAGTGCTCTACTGCTATCGCCTGCGCAGGCGCTACTTCCTGGTCGCCATTGACGGCACGGGCACGCTCACCTTCCCTGAACGCCACTGTCCCCATTGCCTGACAGTGACGCACAACGGGCACACCACCTATTACCATCCGATCCTGGAGGCGAAACTGGTGACGCGCGATGGATTCGTCTTCTCACTGATGACCGAGTTCGTCGAGAACCCCAGCCAGCACCCCACCAAACAGGACTGTGAACTCAAGGCCTTCTACCGGCTGGCCGACCGCCCCGAGCGACGTCTCCCTCGTCGGCCGATTTGCTTGCTCCTGGACGGACTGTTTGCCGGTGGCCCAACTTTCTCCATCTGCGAGAAGTACGGCTGGAAGTACATCATTGTCCTGCAAGAAGACGACTTATCCTCTGTCCAGGAACAATTCAATAGCCTCCTCGATTTCTTCCCCGAAAACCACATCCGCTTTCGTCCAGCTGATCAGTATAAGACCGTGCAAGACTTCGACTGGGTGAATGACATTGAGTACGTGGACTCCGAGGACAACGAGCACACCGTCTCCGTCATCCGCTGCCTGGAAACGAAACCGGATTCCAAAGGAGAACTCAAAACCACTCGCTTCAAATGGATCGCCAACTTCTATGTCAAAGTCACCGACGTGATTGAACTATCCAACGAAGGAGGTCGTCTACGATGGAAGATCGAGAACGAAGGCTTTAACGTGCAAAAGAATGGGGGCTATGCACTGGAACACATCTACACCCACAATCCGGTCTCGGTCAAGATATTCTACTTGCTGCTCCAACTCGCTCATACGCTGGCCCAGCTTATCGAGCGCGGCAGCCTGTTCCGCAAGGCCTTCCCCGCAGGGGTGGGTTCGGCCAAGAATCTGGCCTGGCGTCTCTTGGAAGCCTGGCGCAACGTACGCCTCAGTGCCCATCAAGTCCAGCAGATGTTGAGCACGCGTGTCCAGATCCGCTTTAAGCCTCCATAACGCCTTTGCCTCTGTGTTCCAGTGCTTGCCCCCGACAACTGAATCTTACCCCCTCTCCTGCATTTTGACCAGCTTGCTCCCCGAGCTGGGGCAATCCCGCATGCCTTGTCTCCGAATACCCCCCCGAACATCCGCCCCTCGTACCCAGAACCCCTACTATCTGCCCGCGTATTCTTCATTGCTGTCCTGGGAGAGGCTTATTCGGGGGTTTCCCAGACCGCCGACGCCCGGCTCGAAGACACACCCCACATATCGGCTATCTTCGCCGCTGAGGCCGCCGAATACTTCGGGGGGCGGGACAAGGTTCATCAAGTGGTCACCCTCAGCACCAGCACGGGGGACTATACAGTGTACGTTGAAAAGGTGCTGCCGCCTTCCCCCGCCCTGCAGTCGTTTCACGACCAATTCGACTTTTCGGTGCTCATGACACTCGACGATGCCCACGAGTTGTTGGGAGACGATCAGATCAACTATGTCCGCGTGGTCCCGCGAGGGATCGGCAGTGCAGACTTGGCCGCTCTGATCCACGAAAACATCGTCGGGGTGGATGCCAAAACCCACGAGGAGGTCTTGCAGGACCTCTGGCAGTCTATGGGGCCCATGCAAACCAGCATGAGCGTGCTGAAGTACTTTGTCCTGGCGATAGCCGTTCTCACCATCCTGAACACCTTCTTTATGGCCGCACGGGAAAGGGTCAGGGAGGTGGCGACGCTCAAGGCCTGTGGCGC
>Ga0315532_1001391_pt1 | contig 18033 bp, 16 predicted proteins | sample SalMarWE160370MG_FD_203082 | JGI IMG/M metagenome (GOLD analysis project Ga0315532, IMG submission 203082) | Salt marsh sediment microbial communities from the Plum Island Ecosystem LTER, Massachusetts, United States - Salt Marsh Sediment WE1603-70 ... | reverse complement strand
AATAAGAGATGCAACGGCAAATGATGACCCTGTTAGCACAGCGGCCTTAATGGGAGGCCAGGATTCCTCTGATGTCAGTCCAACTTCCTCTCCAACGGTGAGCTCTGCCATCAATTCCATTCTGGAAGTTACTCTGGCGGCAATGGCTTCAGCCTCCTGTTCCTTGAACCCCTTTGCCCGGTAAAGCTTCACCAGCTTCTCCTTCTCCTCCTCAGGGGTCCTCTTTTTCCTTATCCCCTTTCTCTCGTTTTCTTTCTCCGTTACCTCTTTCTCGGACTTTGAAGAAAGGTAAGCGCCAGTGCCCATGGATATCGCTCCAGCAACTGCCCCTGCTACGCCGGCTATAAGAATCGGATGAGTTTCTGTTGTTGCCCCATAGACACCCGCCATCAGTGCCAGTATGGAAACCAGACCGTCGTTGGCTCCCAAAATAACATCTCTTACACCACCGCCACCTCCCATCTCCCAGCCTTCCATGCCTAGCACTTCTCTCTTTATTCTCTCAACATGCAAGCGTTCATCGGAAGCTATTCTGGTCCATTTTTCCGAAGTAGCCGCATCATTTATATTTCCCGCTTGAATAGCCAGCTCCTCGATACTCTCATCCTCGGCAATTATGGCCCATTCGAAGAATCCCCTTGTACCTAAGATACGCATCATAAGAGTAATCTTAAGCTCCATAAAGAATATTCCGCTGGACCTCCTGCCTATTACTCCTAACTCTTCAATATTTTTCCGCCAATGTTCGCAGTCTTTTGCCTCATTTGTGCTGATGTGACCTAAAAGTTGTTTAGCCCTTTGCTCCTTGGCCTTTCTGACCAGCTTTTCGTATCCTTTTGCTTGCATAAGCTTGTAAGTATAGATTTCCTTCACCGTGTTAATGAGCGCTTCTTTTTCTCTATCTGTCAATTTACTCATGGCTATTTTCCCATTTCGGCTCTTAAATTTGTCCCGACTAGCTGATTTCCCATTCACAGAATGGGTCTCCGGCAGCGATACATCTTATTTCCCTGACGTGCTGGTTCTTGACTGCCGAGAAGAGGCCGTTTAAGAAACCCGTAGTAAAGAAACATGAGAGCTGGCCAGTTTCCAATCCAAAGGTCTCACAATTCTCCCTTATCTTTACAGTCTTACCCAAATCAATCTTCCCTACCTTGCAATACTCCATGAAGTTGATAACGCGCTCTATTGCTTCGTTTCCTATTACTCCGGCTTCCATCAAGTGTTCGCCGACCTCTTTTCCGACCTTAGCACCTCCCATTCTAAGCGCCATCTGGTATCTTTCGCTGAACAAAGCTGCAACGCCGGTAACGTGGTGCATCTCATGGAACCAGATCCCACTTCCCAATCTGGGCCTCTCGGCCAGAGGCTTGTCATTAATCAGAAACCCGGTAAGCTGACCCATTAGATGGTTGTGAACCTTTTGCACCACTGAGCTATCTATGGCTTCCAGATAATCCTTTAGCTCACTGATCTCTCCCGGTACTGCTTTAAACTCACAATACGGTGAACCCATCCCAATACACTTGGTCTCCACCACGTTCCAGTCTCTCTCTTCCTTTGCCAGTCCTTTCAAGCATCCTGCTAGCTCTCCACAATGGTGGAAAGCTAATCGAGCTCCGACATTACCCAACCCCCAACACGAGGAGCTTTCGTATACCCTGATATAGTGCTCATCCTTCCTGGATGCTTCTTCCATATATTCCCAAATCCACATCCCTACTCGTTTCTGGTTATATATGAAGCGCGGTGCGAATTTTTTTATGGCTTTGACCTCGCTGAAGCTCTTAGGCTGAATTAATTTGAAAAAGAGCTTCATATACCAGGGAAAGAGCTTCATTACCTCTCTTACTGTGGATTCAGCCTCCTTGTCAATTTCGTAGGCCATTGTGGGAAACCTTTTGGGGTCCCAGAGCATCCCGCTCCAGGAGGCAAGGTTCTTCCAGAATACATTAACCAAATCTCCACTCTCTCTCCTTACAGGTTTTCCACGTGCTGATAACGTGGCACGCAGCATACCTCTTAGTATCCGGGGATCGAATTTCTTGTGGAGAAGCACTCTACTCCAGGTTATCGGGGTTTCAATCTTGGTTGGTGGCAATTTGGGATGTTTCACCACACTTATAACCCTTGATTTTTCTTTTATCTCTATCCTGATGACATTATCGGCGGCGCTCATCATGGCTACCAGGTCTTCTTCCTTGCCACAGCCTTCATCTATTAAAGCCACCACGGAGTTTCCCTCAGCAGCGAACTTGGAGAGAAAGAGCCTCATGAACTTGGTAACCTCAGCGCCGCTAAAGAGGTATGGTGAAGTAAGTGAATCAAAAGCGAGTAATATTCCTTTTTGCCCTATTTTCTCCTGTAGCCTTGTGGCGGCCATGCTTATGCTGTTCAAATCTACGCAGTTGGCGTCCAGGGTGTCGGCCCGCTCCGGCGCTGCCAACCCCACTGTCTTTGTAAAGGCATCAACAAAGCTTAAGGCTCCAGGTATAGGCTCTCCCATACCCTTTTCTCTTAAGCGCCCCAGGATAGCAGAGGGATTTTGCTCAGTGGTTACGAATATTATCGGCTTGTCCGCAGCTATACTATTGAGCACCATCTGGTGACAGAAGGTGGATTTTCCTGTTCCTGGCGGCCCTGACAGCAAGATCAGGCTATTGTTCGGCACCTCCTGTATCTCAGCTAATGACAATCCTCTTTCTTCCATTTTCTTACCTTCCATTATTACCACACCCTAACTAAACGATTTCCCACTCGCAGTATGGATCTCCAGCGACGACGCACTATGAGGCCATAATGTAAACCGGAGCAAAGATCTGTCACTTACCCAGGGATTTAGATATCCCTATCCATCTCGGGGTCCTGTTCATGTATTCACGATAGGCACCCCCAAACTTCTCAAGGCAGCCGCGTTCTTCAGCAATTGCCAGAATCTGTCCAAAGATTATAAATACTATCCCACATAGCAAAAAAATCCAGGAAGCACAGGCTATGCCTATGCCGATGTATACCAAGAACCAGCTAAGGTTTATAGGGTGTCTCGAAATGCGATAAAGCCCTTTAGTAACTGGTTTATCCACTGGAGTAGTAGCATGATTTACCACTGCTATAGTGAGAAAAACCATACCTAGCAAATAAATTAAGAATCCCACATAAAACCAGGCCATGCCCAGCTTCAACGGCAAGAAAATGCTATAGATCCATGGAGCCACGAAATCCACCATTAAAATACCCAAGAGTTTTTTCTCTTTTTGATTATAGGGGGGCCACGTGGACAGCATTGATTCCTTAGCAATTAAGAAACCCAGACCGTAATTTATCAGGGCAAGGCCAATGATAAGAATCCAGGCATTCCATATCTCTATTTCAAAGGCTGGTATAAGTGACATCTTTTCTCCTTTTTGTTCATTTTCTAATTCCTCCATTCATAGATGGGTTGCTTCTATTTTTATTTTGCCCCGAAGTGGGCATTTGCTACTGTTTAACCCCGCGTGCGAGCATCATTTTGGGCATCATGAGTCCTTTTGCGTAGGTGATGGAAATCTCTGAGAATCCGGCTTCTTTCATTATGGCTCGTACCCCATCTTCTGCCCAGATCCGATACCCATACTTCTCGACCTCCTTCGAATGATCTTTTCCATCTTCAGCGTTCCACTCCATACTGACGACCACCCTTCCTCCAGGACGGAGCACTCGATACATTTCCTTCAATGACTCTAAAGGCTTAGGAAACACAGGGAAACTACCCATTACTGCGGCAACACTGAACTTGTTGTCTTCCCAATGGAGCTGTGATGCTTCACCCTGCACGAATTTCGCCGTTCCTCCAGCGACACGACCTTTATTCTTCCTAGCTGCCAACTTGACCGAAAGCTGAGAGAGGTCTAAACCGGCAACACTATGGACATGTGAGGCGTATTTCTTTAAGAAGTAACCATTTCCGCAAGCAACTTCAAGAAGGTCATCTTCCGGCTGAAGTTTCAAAACTTTAGCCACATTTTCGTATATGGACTTGTGACCCCTGTTCATAAATATGACCGTAACCCTTCCAGCAAATCCTCTGGGCAATACGAACTGTGGGGCTTTCTTCTTTTGATCATTCATTTAGTTTCACCTCTTTTCTTCTGCCAGCCTCTTTATATTAGCCACGACTTCCGGCCCTACTTTTTTCATTATAGGTCGAACAACTATCAGCTCTATAATTTTGCTAATAATCCAGTAGGGCATTGCAACCTCATGCACTAATGTAAGCCTGCTGCCCTTTTCGGTAGCTTCAATCGTATACACTACATACATCCTCTTTACATCGCCCATGAATTGATGAAAGGCGAGTCTCTTATTCTCCTCCCATTCGGTGAATGTACAAAGAGACCTTATAACTCTACCATCAGTTTTTTTCACCATATAAAACGTTGTCCCCATACCGCTGTGTTGCTCTCCTACGAAATCGAACCGACTAATCAGCCGATCAATTGCAAAAACATTCTCTCGCTTGGTTAGTAATACCCAGATATTCTCTGGCGGCGCAGCAATGTCAATAGATTCTTCCATCTTCATTTTCTAATCACCTCCTCATAAATTATTGTTCTTGCTTTTATATTTTTGCTCCGTAGTGAGCATTTCGTATAACGGGACTCGGGTTGGCGAAGTCCAGGGAGGAAGTAGGTTTTAACAACTCTCTCTGATTACACGCGTCGGTTCGCTTTACCACCATTCCGTTGGAATTACCTTGCCCTGGATTTGGGCGGAGTGAGCGCAGCGAACGGAGCTGCCAACCCGTAATTATGCGAAGTAGCGCCGAATAACATTGGAAAAATAGCTTCAGTAATATGCAACAGCCAGTGCTAACCACAGCGATCATATTTGCTCCAATAGCTCCCTGACTCTTTGTCTGACATCGGCTAGGTCTTTTTCGTCTGGTCGCCCTCTGATATCTCCAAGCCTTCCCTTTGTGCTAGCCTTTTCCGAACCATGAAACTCACCGACGACATAGAGCTCATCCAAAATTGTAAAGCCCAAATGCTCAAAATACTGGGAAGCATACTTGGCTGCTGGAATTGCCTCGTTTATTCCTGTATGAGGTCCAGAATATGTGCAAAAAATGATTACATTTTTTCCTGATAGCTTTGGCGAGCCAATTTTTATGCGCTTTTCTTTTCGGTATCTGTTGTGATGATTCACTAATAAATCATCTACTTGTTTAGGAGGCCGCCAATAATACGAAGGAAAGCCCAGACAGATAAGTTCATAATCAAAATAATCTAAATCCTGAGCATCTTCTACCCTCAGGTAAGCAATTTCATCACAAATTGATTCTATGGAATCTCTTATAGCTGTCGCTACCTTTTCTGTATTACCAGATTTTGTCCAGTACATAATTGCTGCTTTCATTTTCTCCTCCCAAAACACCAATATCTATTTTGCACATGACCTCACTCGTTTTCGGTGCTATTTCGCATAACGATTTGCGGATAAAAGAAGTTGCCGACGAAGGCAATTTGAGGAAATCTTTGATTTCCCTTTTATCCGCTGTTAGCTGAAGTTTGGCTCTCTTTTAGTTGATAATTTGCAGCAGAGAGTCTATTATTGAACATGAATTCTCTTTCTTTTGGATCAAGTAAGGGTTTAAGTTTGATTCTGCAAACAAAGCCATCTTGATTCAGAGAGAACTCTAACAAATCGAATATCCGAGAATGAGTTTGCCAATCTATCATTGCATTTCTTTTAAGAGAATCCTCATCCCTGACTTCGCCTCGATTATAAGCGGATTGAACTCTATATATCCAATCGCGGATGGCGTAGGTGAGGTATAAATCCATATCTATTTCCTTTGGAATTATTGCTTCATCTAAAATAGTTATAAGTTCGCCATATCGTGCACAAATTTCTGCTTCAGTTAAATCATTTCCTAAGATAAAATCTCGCTCTTTTTCAAAGGTATTTGCCTTGATGCTATCCGAAAGTAAGTAGGGATCTCCTGTGTATTCTGGTAAATGGTTTTCCAGCTCACCATTAGATAAAACATACACTCCAGAGCGTTTAAAAGCCTGAATTATCTTTTGGAGTCTCCCTTCAATGAAGTTCAACTTTTCCGTATTACTTGAAATGACACTCTTAATTTGCTCCCCAATATTTTTTAATCCAATCAAGAAAACATACCTTTTTATCTCTGGTTCACTTGATTTAGAAAGCGCATCCCGGAATTTTTGTAATGGGAGATTTGACTCAGAGGTATCCGTCAACTTCGGCTCAAGTTCATTCAAACACTCATTGATTGCCCTTTCAGCTTCCCCGATCACATGCATAAGGTCTGTTCCTAAACCCTCTTCTTACAAGTAAACTCGGCAGCGTTCATCTTCGGATACAGACTGTCTCAGTTTCCCTTTGAGCAGCGTATCTAAATCTGCTATAAATTGGGCATCCATATTAAATTTCTTGCACATTCTGAAAAACAGATCTAATTCATCCTTGCCACCAACATCAATAATACAAGACCCAGATGCTCCTAAAAGTTTGCCTCTTTTCTCTTGGACTAGGCTAAAGATCTGTTGGTCAAAATAACCTTCTACGAAGATTGGGCGAGAAGCAAAGAAGAATTGCTTGTGATGTGTATTCAATCTTGGCAATAGACGTTTTATTCTCCATTCGTCTTCACCTTCCAGCTGATCTATACACGCAGGAAGCTTATCGGGTTGAAAAACGATACAGTATTTCAAATCTTCAAGTGTACGTATATCAACAAAATAGGGAGAGTGGGTAATAATAAAAAAGCATTTTTTACCTGCGCAACTACGTGGGTCGCCAGCAATCTCTCTAATCGCTTGGAGAAAAAAAGTTTGAAATTGTGGATGTAAATGTAGCTCTGGCTCATCAATAATCAGACAATTGTACTCATCTTCATAGAGTAAAGTCAGAAGGGTAATGAGTTCCTTAAGTCCATGGCATTCGCTTTCTTTTAGACCATATTCATCTCCTCCCTCAATTTTTTGAATTTTGGGCTTGAGAAATCCGCCTTCTTCTGCCAGTCTTATCCGTCTGCCGAACAATTGGGACAAAATAGCTTCAATCCTTATTCGCAAGTCAAGCCTTTCTTTGAGAATAGCGAAAGCATCAGCAGACAAGCCGTATTCCTTTCCTTGATTTATGTACTGTGCAAACTGCCCGGTATCTAATCCTCTGAATATGTTACTATAACCAAAGAGACCGTATTGCTGTTTTTCAAGCCCAGCTAAACGTTCCGAACTCAGATGCCGAACCTTAAGCCCTTGATTCTGGCACTGCTGCTTTAACTGTTCGGCAAATCGTGTTTTTCCAGTTGCGTTGGGACCAACTAAGTAGTTTATACTACCCCATTCATTTTTTTGGAATCTCTGTTCACCCCATAGGTCCGGGATCGAAATGTTAATGTTGAGATTCATTTCATTTCACCTCAATGCTTCAAGCCAAATTTCAGCTAACGTTTTGCGGATATGAGAAGTTCGAGCGAAGCGAGAATTTGGGCGAAAGCCGAAGGCTGTAGCCTCATATCCGCTGTTAGACGATAGTGCGAACGAAGGGACAATATCCTCACTTTTTTCCATAAATGATTCCAATCTTTCCAAGCATCCAAGGAACGCGAAGTAATCGTGGAATCTCAACCAAATTCGCCGTATTGGTAAAATGCACTTCTTCAACTCCCCATTCACGAATAGTTTCGAGAAGATCATCTATTTCTCCATAAAACCATTTATTAAGAAATAAATCTTGAAATGAAAACGCTCCGCCCTTACGCACCACTCGGAACGCCTCCCAAATTACGTCGCGCTTGTCCTTGGCATCTTTCACCTCGTGGAAGACGAAATTACTCACGGCCGCGTCGAATTCCCCATCGTCGAACGGCAAGCTAGCGGCACTCGCTTTTTGGAAGTTGGTCCGCTCACCGACCCCTTCAATGGCCGCGTTTTTTTCGCACATTCTTTGCGAATAACTCCAACCCTTTCCCCAGTAATCAATTCCCGTGACTTTTGCATTAGGGTATTTCTTAGCGACACCAATTGCTAACGCCCCAGCGCCTGTGCCAATGTCAAGCGTATTCCCTTGACCGTCCCATACCAGCTTGTCCACCACGACATTGAGTATCGTTTTCTGAAAAGCACCACCATTTACGGAGAACACGTGATAGGAATAATAAAAATAGAAGAAAAATAACAAGAAAACTACTGAAAGAATCCCAAAAACAACTCGAACGATTATGTGAACAGGTAAAAACGTAAGCCCGCCGAAAAGTAATGTTAGCATAAGGAAAGCTATCAACATTTTCTTTGGAACCCAATTTGCATAATCTAACATTTCATTATTCATTTTTTTGTTCATCATTTTTTATTCATCTCCTTTCTTAAGTAATAATCATCCACTGTTTTTATTTTTTGTCCCGAAGTGAGCATTTCGTCTAACTCGTTTATATCCGAACTTATTCGGATATCCTTCCATTTTGGTGTTATATCCGAAGTACTTCAGATATATCCTTTTTAGACGACTGTTTTGCTTGGTGATAATTCCACTAACCACCATTCTCCCTTATTATCACCTTCTCAATATTTTGTACAGCTTCGGTTTCTATCTTTTCTGCTTTCTTTCTCAACTCATTACTTTTTCTCTTTGAGTTGTAGTAGTTTTTAACGATTTCTTTTTGGGTAGATAGGGACGGTACAGGGATTTTGATTGATTTAATGGAAGGAATTGTTATATTCCCCTGTAATGCCCCAATACGTTCTCTTTGTATTTGTCCTTGAATTAAATCACTATTCATCACCAAAGATACAAAATAAGGATCTACCTTTTTCTTATCTATTCGAAAGCTTATCATATAGGAGCCGAAAGCAAATTCCTCTGCCTCTTTTGGTACTACAGCAACAACACCGATTGTCCCGCTTCTAGAGATTGGTAAATCGTGTTCTTTGACAAAACACTTACCAATTTCTCTCCGCTTTTCTTCTGGCAATTGTACCACATCAGTTAAATCTAACCAGTTTGGTTTCAGGTTAAGAATCCTCAAAAGTGGTATACCTTTCTCTACATAAATATTCTTAATTGAAGCACCATATCTAATATTAACTATAAAATCACCAAGTTCGTGAACTGGATATTTACTTTTCTCTAATTTCTCTATTAAAGCCTTAAATTCCTTCTTGTAATAGAAACAATCCAACCTCCCCTTAAGCTCATTACTCATAACTATAAAGGAGTTGGAACTAAGTTTCCTTTCACCTTCAGAAAAATCTTTGTAATCTTCTAGTATCTTCGGGAACTCATTTGTATCTGGCCTTCCTATAGCGTCATATCCAATATGTTCTGCTATCGAAATAAAAATCGGGTAAGGTTTTTTGGAAGTGATACTATTCTTTTCTAAAAATAGAAGTGATGCTTTTACGCCGGATCCGTAGTGAGTGAAAGCGATTTGTGGTAGTGATACAACTCCTAAAATTCGTGCTCTTTTTGTAATGAAGTCTCTTGCATACCGGAGTGTTGAGTTCGTTAATATACCATCAGGTAAGACTATTCCCATACGTCCACCCGGTTTGAGAAAATCCAAACAACGTTCAATGAATATAACCTCAGTATTTTGTCTATTTCTTTTCTTTGTTTTGCTTCCAAGATTGTATTTGGAAAAATATGCCTTTTCCCTTTCTTTTACAGAAGCCCCAAATGGGGGATTAGTTAAAAGGAGGCTGAACTTTTTACCAAAGTACTCTCTTATTTTTTGCCTTCTCCATTTTTCTGGGAAATCAAGAGAGTCATAATTTTCAATATTTGTATGTCCGTCTTCGTGGATAATCATATTCATCATTGAAACACGAGCCAGTTGACTATTGATTTCAATACCGTAAACTTGCTTGAGAGCAAAGTCCTTCCATCTATCCCTCGCGTCTTGTGGTTCTAACCCCGCTTCTAAATCTTTCTTTACCCTATCCAAAGTATAAATAAGAAAACCACCAGACCCACAAGCCGGATCAATAACTAGGTCATGAATATTTGGGTCAAGAAATTGGACTATAAATTCAACAATTGTTCTGGGAGTGAAATATTGCCCCATCTCCCCACGAAAAACTGCTCCAAGGAAATGCTCAAAGGCGATACCCTTAGCATCGAGATCGGTCTTTGATAAGGAAATGCCTTGTAATATTTCTATTATACTGTGAATGATAGGATATTTTGTCTTAATGGGATCTATAAAAACGTCAGGATCAATACTTTGAGCATCATTATAAATTTTAATAACTCTCTCAGCTACTTCGTTAATCGTTTCATGAGTGCCTACTTGAAATGCATAATAATTTCCTTTAGTCGTCAAAAACCGTTCATCGTGAATTTTACAGAACATAAGCTTACTCATTTCATCGAATGCCTCCGCCGGGTTTCGCTTTCCTCCCTCCCAGAGAGTATCATGACATTGCTGGAATTTATTCAGAAGCTCATCTCTGCTTACCTCTTTTAAGTCCCAATCCGAATCTCCCTTTTTATATTTGAACTTAATTACTTTCCCGTATCGAATGGGGATGTCAGCAATGATATTTTTCTCTCTCTCCATTGGCGGGAAGTTAGCCACATCAAAGGCAATACGAATATTGCCTGCAACGAGTATTGCATATTTTGCTCCCAATGAATTAGTGTTTCCAAAAGCTTGCTCTATAGCCTGTCTAATCTCAGATTGAAAAATACCGTCCTTCTTGCATTCAACCACAATATAAGGCTTCTTGTTCTCGTCGTCTTCATAAACTATAATATCAGCTTTATCTTTTGGTTCTCGACGAGGAACTACTACTTCAAGGTCAATCCTCGCCTTAGGATATTTGTACTTGGTTATAAGCTCGGTGTAGTAGGATGCCCTAACAAGTTCTTCAGGATCAGTAATTTTGTAAGTCTTCCTAATTGAAACGTACTCGACTTTGTTCTCACTAATCTTGAGAAGCCCTTTTTCTTCACCAAGGCTTATAATCTCTTCAGTAGTTTGGTATTCTTTTACCATATTTACCACCTAACAACCTTCTCTTTGCTATATACCGCCAAGCAAAATGTCATATAACGGCTGGCGGGTATGCAAAGTTCCGCCGAAGGCAGAATTTGGGTGAGCGAAGTGCAACGAGCGAACCGCATATCCGCTTGTTATGTGATGTAATCGCCTTATTTTTTGTCAGAAATATCTATTTGATAAATAATTTATATATTCACTGTGTTCATCCAAATAGTCTTTTCTCAACCTTAAAATAAGTTCTTGATAGCTGGTTGATTGAAATTTCACGCCATCTTCTTTACTGATTTCTATGAATCTTTCAATTTCTTCTTTATGTCTTAAACCTTCTCCCCCAAGAGTATCATACCAAAGATACAGTAGCTTAAATCCATTTTTTCCATATTTCCTTTTTAGTCCTAAAATATGTTTGATTAATTGAGCTGGATGAAAGAAGTCAAAATCATTATCATTTGGAGATATTCTTTGTGCTAGCTGATATATATTGGGAATATCGTTCCAAATGCTTTCAAGAGAAATGTATTTCTCCTTTAATCCTTTGGAGTCTGTGGGGTCTCTATCAGAGTACGGTTCTGTAAACTTACACTCAATAGCAAAAACTTTAAAATTGAAATTACTTGAATTTTCAATGACCACATCAATATTGGGACTGAATTGAAATTTCTCATTGATTTCAAATTTTTTTTCAAAAGAGATTGATTCGGGACTTGTATTATCTTTTTTACATAATCCGCAGGCAGATGCAATTATGGAAATTTTTTTTGTCATCCAATACTGAAATACATTTACTGCGAGTGCAGATGATGAATGGAGCGCTTGCATTTTTGCTGGAAAACCATCGTGCTGATTAAGTTCGTTGCCGTCACCTTCATCAAAAGCTTGTTTTACAGTTGAATTTATTGGAAGGAATAAATTTTCATTAAGTTCGCTTGTGTATATTTTTTTCCCACGATCTCCTTTGCTTTTACTGAGGTTAATTCCTTGACTCTTAGCCCATATTTGTTGTTTTGTTTGAATATACTCAATTGCATTCATTTTGTTTCCACTCCTCATAGATTATTTAATAAGGCGATTATTTCATATAACGTTTAGCATTCCCGATGCCATCGAAGAATAAACGCAGCGGCTGCTTGCAGTCTCTGAGATGGTATGGCGCGGGATACCTTGTTATACTTATTTTATTTAATCCAAAACCCGCAGCCCTTGCGGGAATGCAGTGCTATAAGAAGGACATTGCCCACAATGCCGAAGCCAAGGACGGCGAAGGCATTAAAATCTTTTTTCAACATTGCCACATTTAGGACATGCAAACATATTGCTGCCATATCCTACTGTCGCAGAATTTCTATAGCCATATCCTGGTATCAAATAACCATAATTGCAGTATGAGCATCTCATTAGCAAAGGACTTGGATCTACCGAATAAATACTACGCTCTATCGGTATTCCATAACGAGGCTCACTTTTTACACTTTCTTTATTTGCATTCATTTCATCTCTGATTTTTTCTAATTCAATTTTTATAGGTTCTGACTTTTGTGCTCGTAATATCAACTGACGCATTTCTTCTATCGGTTTGTTTATAGCAGAAAAGTATGATAATTGCTCCTCCTTAGTCATTTCTATGTCTAGAAAATCAAGCCTAATTCCGTAATTAAAAGGATTGTCTAGGATATTAGCTACTCTCTCAAGGTGAAATATATCGGTTTCAAAGCCTTCACTGCACAAAATCATTTCCTCTCTTTCGCTTATTCTTAATTCTTGGTTCGTAACAAAAGCAATTCCAATTGCATCGTTTTTAGTTATTCCTTTCATATCTGACTTGAATTTTTCTTTAGTTGTTTTGAAGTCTTGTTGCCCTCTTGGGAAATAACATGCTACAATCCACTTAGAATTATCTCTTAAGCATACTGCATCTTTTTTACCATCCTTGCCACCAAGCGGATGAGAAGGGTCAATGCAAGTATAGTCTTCGAATCTGACAATATGTAAAGACATCCTTTCCGATGCCTTTTGACCTCTGTCCCATTCAAGCAATCTCTTCCACGTTTCACTTCCTTCAGTTTGTCTTCTAGTCATTATTTATACCGACTTTGTATTGTTTCTTTTGTTTTCAAAGGTATTCGTCGCCTACGGAAGGGCGGCAGTAACCGGCAATGTATTTCATATAACGTTTCCAACATAAGAGAAATTTCTGCGAAGCAAAAATTTGCGTGAGTGCTGTAAGGCACGAACCTTTTATGCTGTGTTATACGACGTTGCATGTTACTCGCCCCTTGTCAATTGTCTTAAGATTTTCTTAGCCTTATTCGGTGCCCAACGTAATGCTCAATTCCTGAGTGGGTCCATGAAGCTCAAGTATGAACTCGTTAATGAGGTTTCGACCCAGAATAGGCTCATCGCCAACTGCAATAACCTCCACGAGTTTTTTCGTTGCTGCTATTTCGAACTCCAGAAAATAGGTATTAGCAGGACCAATCGATACCCCATTTATACCGACGACATTATAGGTACTTGCACGCTCAGCACCGAGGACGTTAATAATCGCTCTTAGAAGGCACGTCATGTCTGCTCCTGTGTCCACCAATGCATCGGTCGTTACCTGCTTCATGTTATCGCCTGGAGTGCGCATAGTAATAGGTAAAAACAAATAGCATCCTCTTGGCCACGAGTATCTATTGGAAGAGTATACCTTTTGCCCCTGAATCTATGACCTTCCTGGCCGCCTAAAAACATTCCACATCGGAGTCTTTCTCATATATTCCCTGTATTTCTCTCCAAATTTACTGATGTCATATTCACTTTCTTTTTTGGCCGAGATCCAGAAGCATACTATTGATATTATCCCCAGGATTATCGCAAGGGACGACTGAAACACTAAAATCAAAGCAATCGACCATATTGCCATCCCTAGAGTCATGGGTTGGCGCACAATACCATATATCCCGCTATCAACAAAAGTAGTAGTGGCAGTAGGATCAGCGCTTTCCGACTTCCCTTTAGAGTGCAAGGCATGAAAAGATACCCCAACCAAATAACCTGAGGGAACGTAGAGTGCAAAACCAAGCATCTGAATCCATAGGATATCAATTCGCGGCCACAATCTGAAAGAGCCAAGAGTTAACTCCAGCACCAATAGGGTGAAAAATAGACCCACCCCCGTGTGAATGTAAATTTCACTGGTAATACGTTCTCTCGCTGCCTGAACTAGCCACCTGCCGTTGACAATCCACACAACAGCAGAAATAGCGACACATAGTAGGTATCTATACATAGACACTCCTTTTTTCTACCTCGCCTCTAAATTAGGCATAGCTATACAATCTCCCACTCGCAGTATGCATCTCCAGCGACGATGCACTTTGTCTCCCTAACGTGCTGGTTCTTGACCGCAGAGAATAGGCCATTTAGAAAGCCGGTGGTGAAGAAGCAAGAGGGCTCCTCGATAGTGGTAACTAGCTTGGTTCGCCAGGCCTCACAGTTCTCTCTTATCCTTATCGTCTCACCCAGAGTGACTTTTCCCACCTTACAGTAATTCATGAAATCAATAATGCGCCTTATCGCCTCATCCTCACTCAGACCCGCATCTATTAGACGTTGGCCGATCTCCTTTCCCGACTTTGCCCCGCCCATTCTTTGCGCCATTCGATATCTCCCCCCAGCCACATGGGGAAGACCCATAGCGTGCATGGCCACATGGAGATGGACATCACTTCCCAACTTCGGCCTCTCTATAAGAGGTTTCTTATCAAACAAAAACCCCATAATACGATCTATCAATTGTCCCTGTATCCTTTCAAGAATTGAGTTGTCTTTCTCCAAAGAAGAGCTTAGCTCATCAATTTCTCCCGGCACCAGCTTAACCTCACAGTAAGGATCTCCAAGTCCTATACACTTGGTCTCAATAGCGTTCCATTCGCTTCCATTTTTCTCAAATGCCTTTACCATACCTGCCATGGCAGGAGGTAGATGCGAAGCTGTAGTGGTGCCGACCTTCTCAAAACCCCAGCAGTCAGAGTTCTCATATATTCTAAAGTAGTGCTCATCAGTCTTAGAGATATCATCAAGGTATTCGATGCTGCCGCTTCGTTCCATCTGCGCTGGCATTATACAGGCTCCACCCAATTTCGCCATCTTTTTCATATCCTTTACTTTGCTCGCATTCTTGGGCAGGAACCCGAGGGCTTGCAGAGAAAAGATGAGCCTAAATAGAAATCTCCAGCGCCAGGGCATATACTGGCTCGCCTCCCTTGCATACATGGAGCACTCTTCCTTGTTCAACTCGTATATCATCTTGGGGAACCCCTTGGGGTCCCAGAGCATACCACTCCAATGGGCAAGGTTCGGCCAGAATGGGTTGACAAAATCCCCAACCTCCCTTCTCAGCGCCGTTTTACCTTTTCCAAAAAACGACTGCTGAAACTGCCTCATTACATTCGGCTCGTAATGCCACGTTGCTTTAATGGTCGGTTTATGTTCTACAGGAACTTCAATTCTTGTCGGCTTCACCTTTGGGTGCTTAACCACATTCATAATCCTTGAGTTCTCTTTTATTTCCATCTTGAGGATACCATCGGCCACGCTCATCATAGCTACCAGGTCTTCCTCTTTGCCACAGCCTTCATCTACTAAGGCTAGGACGGAGTTTCCCTCAGAAGCGAACTTGGCCAGGCAGAGTCTTATGAATTTGAACACTTCCTCTTTGTTGAAAAGATAAGGTGAGGTAAGGGAATCAAAAGCAAGGATAATATTGCGCCTGTCAGTTTTCTGCTGTAGTTTAGCAATGGCCATGCTTATACTGTTCAGGTCCTCACAGTTGGCATCTGTGGTGTCAGAGCGCTCAGTGGTTGCTAAACCCACAGTTTCGCCGAAAGCATCAATAAAACTCAGCGCTCCGGGCGGAAACTCCCCCATTCCTTTTTCTTCCAAAAGACCTATGACCTCAGTAGGACCATGCTCTGTGGTAGCAAATATGACCGGTTTGTCCACGGCCAGTCCGCTCAACACCGCTTGGTAGCAAAAAGTAGATTTTCCCGTTCCTGGAGGCCCTGACAGCAAAATCAGGCTATTGTTTGGCATCTCCTGTATATCAGCTAGTGACAATCCTCGTTTCTCCATGTTACTCCCTCCTCACATTGGTACTAACTAGACGATTTCCCATTCGCAATATGGGTCCCCAGCAGCGGTGCACTTTATTTCCCTCACGTGCTGATTCTTAACGACTGAGAAGAGACCGTTTAAAAAACCCGTAGTGAAAAAGCAGGATGGCCCGTCGGTCTTTAATCCAAAGACTTCACAGTTCTCCTTTATCCTTATCGTCTCACCCAGAGTAACCTTTCCTACCTTGCAGAAATTCATGAAATTAATAACGCGCCTTATCGCTTCATCTTCCATTACCCCCGCCTCCATCAAATGTTCGCCAACCTCTTTCCCTACCTTGACACCTCCCATCCGGAGTGCCATTCGGTATCTTTCGCTGAATAGAGCTGGCACGCCGGTGACGTGGTGCATCTCCTCGTAGAGGATTCCGCTTCCCACTGTAGGCCTCTCGGGCAAAGGTTTGTCATGAACCAGAAATCCAATGAGTTGATCCATCAGACGATCGTGAACTTTTTCCACTACCGAGCTGTCAATGGCTTCCAGGTAACCTTTTAGCTCACCGATTGGGCCTGGTACGAACTTAAATTCACAGTAGGGGTCTCCGAACCCTATACACTTCGTTTCCACGACGTTCCAGTCCCGTTCTTTCTTTTCCATCATCATAAATGCTCCCGCCCACTCACCACACTGGTGGAAGCCCAATCCCGCCCCTACATTGTCAAACCCCCAGCAGCTACAGCATTCATGTACCCTTAGATAGTGCTCATCTTTCCTGGATGCGTCCTCTATATATTGCAGAGTCCCGTAACCATGTTTATTTAGATTCTTTAACATGCGTGATGAGAATCTTTTCATATCTTTGACTTCGCTAAGGCTCTTGGGCATGAATAACTTGAAAATGAGCTTCATGTGCCAGGGAAGGAGTGGGATAAACTCTCTCGATCTGGCATGAGCTTCCTTGTCTAACTCGTATGCCATTGTGGGGAATCTCTTTGGGTCCCAGAGCATGCCACTCCAGGAGGCAAGGTTCTTCCAGAACACATTAACAAAGTCGTCTTGAACCTCTGTTCTAAGGGGTTTCTTTCCGGGTCCTGAAAAGGCAGCCTTTATCTCGCCCCTTGCTACTCTGGGCTCGAATCTCTCGTGGGGAAGCACCCTACTCCAGGTTATCGGGGTTTCAATTTTAGTTGGTGGCAACTTGGGATGCTTCACCACGTCAATGATCCTTGTTTTCTCTTTTATCTCTATCCTGATGATACTATCGGCGATGCTCATCATGGCTACCAGGTCTTCTCCCTTACCACAGCCCTCATCTATTAAAGCCACCACTGAGTTTCCCTCGGCAGCGAACTTGGAGAGAAAGAGCCTCATAAACCTGGTAACCTCAGCGCCGCTAAAGAGGTATGGTGAAGTAAGTGAATCAAAAGCGAGTAATATTCCTTTTTGCCCTATTCTCTCCTGTAGCCTTGTGGCGGCCATGCTTATACTGTTCAAATCTACGCAGTTGGCAGATATAGTGTCGGACCGCTCTGGAGCTGCTAAACCCACTGTCTGGCCGAAGGCATCAATAAAGCTTAGAACTCCGAGCTTAGGCTCTCCCAAGCCCTTCTCTCTTAAAAACCCCGAGATAGCAGAGGGGCTTTGCTCGGTGGTTACAAATATAACGGGTCTTTCCGCAGCTATGCTGCTCAGCACCATCTGGTGACAGAAAGTGGATTTTCCTGCTCCTGGCGGCCCTGCCAGGAGGATCAAGCTTTCCTTCGGCACCTCCTGTATTTCAGCCAATGATGTCCTTCTCTTTTCCATGTTGTCACTCCCTCTTATTGCTACAGCTACTTAGTTTCCCACTCGCAGTAAGGATCTCCAGCGGCGATACACTTTATTTCCCTCACGTGCTGGTTCTTAACCGCAGAGAACAGGCC
>Ga0315532_1001386_pt1 | contig 18064 bp, 17 predicted proteins | sample SalMarWE160370MG_FD_203082 | JGI IMG/M metagenome (GOLD analysis project Ga0315532, IMG submission 203082) | Salt marsh sediment microbial communities from the Plum Island Ecosystem LTER, Massachusetts, United States - Salt Marsh Sediment WE1603-70 ... | reverse complement strand
GCAAAATCGCTCGGCGGACTGGAAAAACTGCCAATAGATACACCACCGGATATACCAGTGGCGGCTATTGTGGCAATCCGCTCATTGGAAGGCATAGTTTGAACCTTTGAGGCAGGAAAAAGCGATCTTACAACAAACTGGTCTTTAGTATCAACGAGCCTCAATACAGTAGCGGCTTTATTTAGCTCATACGGTAGAGCTGTGACTAAAAGCGCGTTAGTGCCGCGAATCTGTGAAACCGTACCGAGCCTGAGCTCGGCCAGATACCTTATTCCCTGCTCGGCTGGTATGTTCGACAGGGAGATAACCTTATATTGCGCCTTATTGTAATCGCTGCTTTGCTCGGCTAAGGACAAGTCCACCAAAGGAGGGCCGCACAAAAAGAAACTTAGGAATAAGACGAAAATTAAAGACTTACCACAGCTCAGCCGGAATTGTCCAAACCAATCCGGCCAACAATGCCTCAATGTTTTCATAACCCACTCCTTCTCTTACCCTCTATGCAGGAATCCTTGATTAACTAATATAATAAGCTCATTTTTATAGGACATTTGCTCGAAAGCCCTATATCAAAATACAATGTTCAGACGACAGAGTTATAACTGTCTTCTGTTAGAGAATCAGCTATTTAATCAGACATAGAAAATGCCTAAAAGTTCCAATTATTAGCCAAAAAAACACTATTTTTAGTACTGAAAAAACGTAAAGATTTGAAGCTCGGTATAGAGCTCCAATTTATAGGTCCTATATAAGAAATGATTTATGATGCAGATATTGCAGCGCTCTATTCTTCTGTATTAACGTCCTGCAACTCTTCTCCTAAATCGTTCAAGTTCTCTGCTTCCTCCTCACTTACGCGTTCGGATTGATAATCGGAAATGATTTCTTCGAGCTGCTCATTCTGTTCTTCGTATTCATCTGTCGAATCGGAAAGACTTAGATCCTCAGAATCTGCTGAGTTAGGCTCATTGTAATCAATTTTATCGGACTTATTTTTCTCCAGTGTTTTTAGCCTCTCGATGAATCTCTCAAGGGCCGCACTCTGTTCCTCATTTAATTGAGATTCGGAAGATTTTTCTCCTGTAATACTGGGCATGTTAGCTCTATTTACAGACCGCGAAATGGATCTTAAAGTAGGTTTTTTAATAGGACCTGATGATGAGCCTTTACTAATTGTACCTTTTTCCGGCTGACTGGGCGAGGTAGCTGAGCTTACCAAAGCTGGTATAGGTTGACCGAAGTTTGGACTTTTTTCAACTGCCATCTCGAAAGTTCTTTGGCCGTCTCGAACAACGATTAAGCCATCTTTTATCTGCTCGATAACTAAATGGCCGACTTGGCTCGATTGTCTTACGAAATTCATACCTTTGCCCGGCTCATCAATAAATGCCAGCGACATTTCCGGGTGTGCTGCAGAAAAACTGGTGCCGATAAGTTTAAAATTGGCCGTAACCGACCCGCGAGGCCTGACCTTAGAAGATTGACTGCCTAAGCCTGCTTTGGGCTTTGGCGGATTCAAATATAGCGCAAAGGCCTGCGCTTGCTTAACAAGCGGTCCGCCTCCGGCGGACTCATCGTCTCTCGCTGTTTTGTCGGCCTTCGACTTGCTGAACTTTTCAACCACGCCGGATGAATTCAGAAGCTGTTCAACTCCTTTGTCGCTGCGAACGCCAAAAACCACGGGGAATACAAAAAGAATGCCCGCCAAGACCGCTGCTATAATACCTGTTATCCGTAAAGTTTTAATCATCTGTATTTCCCGAGCCTCCGTAAAACATTTTACGAACCCCCCACAATAAATTGTGGGGTTTTCCCCTATTGTTGGACATTGCCAGCCGTCTTTGGTTCCTTCCAATGACGGATTTTTTCCAAATATTCCTGCTCTTTACTCGCGTATTCGACGCTCTTTTCGGGCGTATGGCAGAAAATGCAGTCAGATTTCGGCTCTGTGGTCTTGGCTAATCCCTCCGTTCGGTTGTGCTCTGAGCCGGGACCATGACAGTTTTCACAGCCGACGTTTTTTAAATGGCTGGTTTGTTCCTCGCAGATATAGCCGCTCTCGTAGTCCATTCCCACAACATGACAGACAACGCATTCCGGGTCATACTGTGAGCCAACCTTCACGAGCGTCTTATAAGCCTGGGCATGAGGTTTCCTGCTCCAAATCTTATATTCGTACTTATGGCATTGTTTGCAGGATTTCGAGCCCTCATATCTTAGACCGTTCGGTAAGGAAAAACGTGGAAATTTTTCTAAAAGATCGGCCTCCTTAACAAGATGCTGGTAATCCTTATACAACCGAACAAGAGACGTACCCTGCTTAAGCTTTTCTACAATCGGTATAGCCTGGAAGCTCATATCTAACCTATCCTGGCTGTCTCTAATCACCAATTTACAAACATATCTGCCAAAACGGCCCACCGAGAATATCAACGGCCTCTCATTGGGATCGCCAATTATCCTCGGCTCGTCAGAGTCAGAAGGAAAAATCAAACAATCGACTATTCCCAGCTCCGCAATTGAAGAAACAATTGTCTCATCATACTGGTCTATAATAAGGATATTAAGACCTTGCTGATCAGACTTTGGGGTGAAGGCTTCTCTGATTTGTTCTATTGGAGATGTTTCCACACTACATGTCAGAACAGATATTGTTATATATTTGTCTTTTAGTAAATATTGGTTTTGAAATTTTCCTGCTATCTTTTCGCCGGTGCCATAAGGACTAATAAATCCAGCGACGGGATTAAATAACAATCCGAGGTTCCGGGCTATTTCAAGGTCTGTCCGTGTTAGGTTAATCACATCGTAATCAAGTAAGCCGAACGCCTGCATTAGTATGCTGTATTTGATCAGGTCCTGCTCGCTGTCACTTTCTACGAATGAGCCGACATCGATAGTCAATTTTTTTTGGTTGGGGACACTGCTAAGCACCGCCCAGCGTCTGTCGAGTCCGCCAAGCTGTCCTCCGCTGCATCCGCACGGCTTCAATTCTCCAAGCTCATAACCGGTTAGAAAAACCACAAATTCATCGTCTCTTTGAATTGCCCCTGCTGACGATTCCGGCTGTCTATCCGGCACGCACGAAGCCGACAGTATCAGTAAACAAATACAAACTACGAATCTTTTCATATTTATCACGGTAAAAATCAAGACCCCCAGTTTTGCATGGGATTTTCTTCCGGCCGGTAAACGATGTTACCTCCTTCTTAAATAGAATCCACGGCAGTTTATTTCCAGCTTTTCTCCCCCTTTTGTGTTTACGTAAAATATATCATTAAATCTTGTTTCACCTTCATTATTGGCGGGCGGTATTATTTCCAGCATAAACTGGTAACCATCTTTAATGGGCTCCTGGCTCTGAACCTTTATAATTCCGTTTTCCGAAGATGTGGATTCAACCTCAAAATTCTCACTGTAGTTGTTCAACACCCAGATTTTCCTGATTATGGGCTTTCCCGGCTCGGCATTGAAGGCGATAAGCTGCGGTGGCGTAATCTGAAATCTCGGAAGTGTACTAAAGGGGATAGTGACACTATTGCCTTCAGGATGAGTCAGGCTGATACTAATGACTCCATTTGGAGTTACGCGCAGTTTTTCCATATCTACCTTAGGATGTAGAACGAATTTTGTCGCTTCCTCATTCGGATCATAATCGACAGCGATACAGTTGCCCGTCGATTTGAAATTCTTTATAGCAAACGACTTGCCATCAAGGCTGGTGATAGTAACATCCGGGTAGTTAGATTGTTCATCCTTAAGGAGAAATCTCAGTCCCCGCTGTGGTTCATAGCTGATTTTGGGCACAATCTTGGCTTTTATGGTTAGCGGTGCTCTGGGTGTTGTTTTGTCATTGCTGAGGACGTATAATTGACGGCTCATTATACCTGCTACTGTGCTTGCATTATACTCCACATTTATAGTTCCACTTTCGTTCGGTGCATATTGTATTTTGTCTAATTTAGCGGTGACACCGCAACAGCCTTGGACTTTCTTGATTTCCAACTGGCTTTTACCGGTGTTTGTAAATTTAAATTCGCAGGTCTTTTTTGAGCCGGGTCCGATTTCGCCGAAGTCATGAACTGCCTTTTCAAAGGTAATTGTCGGTCCGGCTTTAGCCTCGGCACCCTTCGACAAGCTCGGGGCAGGCTCTGTGGCCGAGGCAGCCCCCGCCACAGTGGGCTTGGCCATCCCTAACGGGAGTGCGGGGGCTAATTGCCCTTTCGGCGTCTTGGCCTGTTCCTGGCAGCCGGTGAACAGCAGAAAAAAAACGTCCATAATAACAGCAAGCACAATTATGTAATGACTTTTCATAATTTAGTTTCCTTGTTTACTTGGGGTTAGAAGACACTTTTTTAAAGTGCCAATAACAACATTTATTGTAACTAAAAACCGCCTTTGACGGACTAAAATAGACAAAAAATTCTAACGCCGCAAGAATACGGTGATATTAAAATGGCGGACACATCTTTTTAATAATATCGGCAAACAAGGCTTACTGCAAAAGCCTACTTTTACAAAACTACACCAGCAGATAAGAACCTCCCGTTTGGATTAGCCACACTTGGTATTTGAAGCGTGTTCGGACAAAGCTTAAGAGGGCTTGTGATTATACGCTATTTTTAGCGTTTATGTTCCAGTTTAAATGTAACTCAATTTCAATATGCGTGAGTACACTTATCAGTTTTGGGTCAGCCGCCGCGGTGACTATATAAAAAAGGACCGGAGTTTCAGGAAAACTCCGGTCCTTGTAAGACAGCTTTTCACAAACTATTTAGAGCAAACTTATAATTTATTGCTGTCTTACCAAAACCAAGATATTAGAAGAAAAATACTTTATATAATTATTATAACCGTAAAATCAGCTTTTTACAAGCACTTTTTAGAGGATTGGCACAGTTTTCTTATAAAAAATCGCGACTAATCAGGCCTATACGATAAATGTGTTTTAAGCTCTTACAAAAAATAGGCCTTTAGGATGTATTCTTCGAGCATTCTCTGGGTGTTGAAAAATGAGCCGTTTAATGCCAGGGCATTAGTCATAATACCCAAATAAGCTTTTTTGTTGTTATAGAACATCGGAATGATTACATTTTCGAGCTTATCGTAAAGTGCCTGCGCATCCTCTGTTCTATTTTGAGCGTTCTGTTCTTTGCCGGCGTGATTACCTATAGCCCAGCCGGTCAGGTTCTCAACGCATCCTTCTACCCACCAGCCGTCCAAAACACTAAGTGAGGGCACAGCATTAAGAGCCGCCTTCATTCCGCTTGTTCCGGATGCCTCGTGAGGCGGCTGTGGAGTGTTGAGCCAGAGATCCACACCTGGTAAAAGTATCTTTGCCACTTCCATATTATAGTTTGGCAGATACGCAAGTTTAATGTCCGGCTGCAAAGGTTGTCTTGCTCGGAACACCTTTTTGATGAGTTCCTTACCTTCCTGATCTTTGGGATGGGCTTTACCTGCGAACACCAGCTGGAATTTGCCGGCTTTTGAGGCAATTTTCTTCAGCCTCTCAATATCATGAAACAATAAATCCGCTCTTTTATAAGTGGCAGCGCGTCGTGCAAAACCAATAGTAAAAACATCTAAATCCATATCCATATTGGTTTGCTGCTTGATGTATTCGAGCAGTTGACGTTTTGACTGTATATGCGCGTCCTGTATTTCAGGTTTGGGCAGGTTCAATGCGTACCTAAGACTGAAATTATTCTCGCGCCAGTTCGGTATATGCCTGTCAAGGACATCGGCGAATGGCTTTGACACCCAGGTAGAAGCGTGTACGCCGTTGGTGATTGAGTCAACTACATAAGAGCCGAACATCTGACTGGATACCCTTCCATGTTCTCTGGATACTCCATTTATATAGTGGCTCAGATGCAGACCCAGATAAGTCATATTCAGTACGCCGGGATCGCAGCAGAGATCATTTTCCAGCTGCAGGACTTTATGTTCACCGAGGACCTGACGCACTAAGTCCATTGGGAACTGATCCTGTCCGGCCGGTACTGGGGTATGAGTAGTAAAAACGCATTTTGCCCTGACCGACTCGATAAGGTCGGCGGAGATTGAATCATTGCCGGTTTTTTCTATCTCTTCGGTCAACAACTCCAGAGCCAGCATGGCGGCGTGTCCCTCGTTCATGTGGAATCGGGCTATGTTTTGGTAACCAAGGCTGCGTAACATTCGGACACCGCCGATTCCTAATATTACTTCCTGGCACAGCCGGTAGCGCTGATCGCCTCCATATAGGTAGTGACACAACTGTCTGTCATAAGGGCTGTTTTCCTGCAGGTCGGTGTCCAAGAAAAAGACCGGCACTTCATATCCAGTTATGCCAGACACTTGGTATCTCCATGCCTGCACATGGACGGTTCGACCTTCCAGAATAACAGAAATTCTATTATTCAGCGGCTGAAGAAAGTTGCTGACATTCCAGTTTTCCGGCTGTTCGCTTTGACCGCCATCCGAAGCCAGCTTCTGGTAAAAATAACCCTTTCTGGTGAGCAGAGTTACGCAAACGGTAGGTACTCGCATATCGGCGGACGAGCGTATAGTATCAGCTGCTAATATACCGAGGCCGCCGCTATAGGTTGGCATACGTGCATCCAGGCCTATTTCCATTGTAAAATAAGCAATTTTTCTATCGTCTCTCATCGTTATATTCAGTTCCTAAGGTTATAATCCATTTATTATAATCGGCTTTTTTCACTACTAACTGGAGCAACACAATAGATATAAATTAATGGTTCGTCGCCCTCGTTTTTAACATCGTGGAGTGTATTTGGCGGTATATAACAAACCTTGCCTATACCAACCCGAAAGCTTTCCATTTGCTCAATTAACAGTTGGCCTTGGCCGGAAAGAAAGACAAGCAGCTCTTCGCGATCTTTGGTACTGTGCTGGCCGCAGCTCTGGCCTGGCTTCAAATATACTCTGCCTGCGCGCATTCCGCAGGTTTGTGGCTGGCCGTCCAACAGCTTTTGATTTTCAGGATTATCATTAAGGTCTATGACCAGAACTCTTTCCGATGATGCCATACATTCATCCTCAAAAATAATTTTCGATTAATGAGCCGACATATTTAGAGAATTTATTGTTTTCTGTCAATTTTTTTATTGACCCGGTGGTAAATTCTTAATATTCTTATGCGTAGTAGCACGATTTTTGAAATCGTATGCGCTGCTGTAATGTTCATTTTAATTCTATTTTGGAGGAAAATGTTATGAAGAGAACGATTATTTTAGTGGGAATTCTTGCTTTGACACTCATTGTTTCAGCTAAGGGCGGTGAACCAACCGTCGCGGAAGTGACCCATTGGCAGCTTCAGGCCGTCGACGAGGATGGCGTTGGGACTTACGACGACACTGATAAAGTCATTATAAGCGGGATTATCCTTAATAATCCAGAAGAGATGCTCAATCCCACCCCCGGAACCGGATATATGGGCGGGCAATGGCAAATCTATATCCAGGGCGAAGACAACGACCATGCTGGCACCGCCGTGTATTTTGGGCAGTATTATGCCAAGGTTGGCGGCTCGGGAAACTATACCGATGAGCAGCTGCTCTCCGAGCTGTGCTGTATCAATCACGACCCAAATACGGGATATACCTTCGCTGCCGGCGACAAAGTAAAAGTAACCGGCTGGTACAAGTTCTACAAAGGCAAGATTAATGTCAATGAAAAGCACCAGGTCGAACCGATGTACGATTTCGAGGTCGAGCTGCTTGAGCCAGCAGCAGGGCTGCCTCAGCTGGAAGTTATCACGCTCGACATGGTCAAGGACGAAAGCGACGAGTATATTTTCGACCAGACTAGGCTGACCGGCTGTGAGTACTACCAGGCCAGATTAGTACGGGTAAACGACGTCAACATAGTCAACCCCAACTCATGGGGCCCTGATGAGACTGTCACAATTATGGACGAAACCGGTCGAACTTTTCCAGTGAAACTCGGTATCGGCGACGGATTCACAAGGTATGACTGCCCGACAGGTCAAATTGATATAATCGCAATTTTCGACCAGGAAAGTTCCGGGTATATGGTTTGCAAGGACGGATACCGGCTTTGGGTGACCGACTATGACGGCAACGGTCTGGTTTTAACCGACCGTGGGCATGAAAGAGGAAACCTGCCGGGAGACATTAATACGGACTACAAGGTGGACTTCCTGGACTTTGCCGAATTCGCAGAGAACTGGCTCCAGCAGAGAGCCGGACTGAGCGGTTGTTACGAATAGTATTTGTTCCACAAAAAAATCAGAGGAAACAATTTGTCAGCGCGGCGCCGCAGCAAGACGGATATCAAAATCCTGTTGCTGGCGCCGGCTGCAACAACTTGTCTTTAAAAAATGAAGCAGGGCTTTACGCTAATCGAACTGTTGGTTGTTATCTCCATCATCGGGCTTTTAATGGGTATACTTCTCCCTTCGTTGTCGCGTGTAAGGGAGCAAGCCAAAATAGCGGCGGTTAATGCCGAGCTTCGCCAGATTGCTCTCGCTCTGGAAATTTACTTCCAGGACAACCAGAAGTTCCCTCCTACCCAGGAAGATTGCATTAGCGGCAGGTTAGCTGACCACTTATATCAAGTCCCGAAGGTTCTGGTGACAGGTAAGTATCTGCCATCGGGGCTAAAGACAAATCCCATGTCAACGGTTATGGAGGATAGATACAACCGTGGACACACTTATAAATATCGAAGCGTGGGCGAAGTAATTAAGGACAGAAACAAAATTGACAAGTATATCTGGGCAAAGCTATGGATACCCAATAATTTTCCAACACGCAGCGGTATCGAACCAAATGAGGGTCTTTGGCGTCCCGACAAGGAAGAATGTGAGCGGTACTCGGAAAATCACAGTCTGTTTTCTCTCGAGTCGCCCGTAAGCTGGGTGCTCTTCAGTCTGGGGCCGAGGTTTAGCGAGGAATGGCTCGAAGAGAAATTGGGCGAGGGCAAGGACTATAACAGATACCCCGTGCCGAGGGAACTATGGTATACGCCAAAGCAACGCAACGGGTTTATCGTAAGAATGCGGCTGAAAAACGGCGGGCACATCGGATCATTTGAGAAATGAAGAATAGAAGCTTAATATTTTATGCTGTGTTGGTTGGGGTTTTAACCGGCTGTAGCAACGGAGAATTCGACAATAAAAAACCTGAAATTGCCGTCACCAATTCTTACCTGTACTGCGTGGTTAAAGACCTCTGCGGAGACAACACAGAGATTCTTTGTTTGGCCCCACCCGGTATGTGTCCGGGACATTTCGACATTTCACCGGCGCAGGTAAAGCAGCTCTGCGATTGCAGAATATTATTGCTTTTTGACTTTCAGAGAAAAATTGAAGATTCACTTTCACGAATGAAGAAAAACGGATTAAAGACGGCTTTTTTAGAACCCTTGCCTGATTTGTGCGTGCCCGAAACTTATATGGCCGCTTGCAGGCAAGTTGCCGATATTCTCTCAGCAGAATATCCTGAAAGACAAGTTCAATATGAACAAAGATTGAGGCTGATAGAAGATCGCTTGAAAGAGCTGGGTCTTGAGCTTCGCACCGTCGTAGAACAATCCGGCGCCAAAGCGGCAGAGGTTGTTGCATCTGACCATCAGGCTGAATTTGCCGACTGGCTTGGTCTGGAGACAATAGCTACTTTCAAGGGTAGTGACATCGAGACGGCCTCTAATATCAATCAGTGCCTTACAAAAGCCCAGAGCCAGGATGTAAAATATGTCATAGCCAATAAGCAGGAGGGTACAGCACTTGCCGATGCGCTGGCCGAGCGATTGCACGCTAAAGCAGTAGTTTTCAGCAACTTCCCTGAAATTAACGCGGACTCGAATGGCTTTAACCAACTTGTGCGAAATAATGTACGGAGCCTTACTGAGGCAGCAGGCAAATGAGCAGCGGAAGTTTAAGTCTCTCAGGTGTCGAAGTAAAATATGGCAGCAGAACCATCCTTAATGTCAAAAATCTACAGATACCTTCCGGTACATTTGTCGGTATCATCGGGACAAACGGAGCGGGCAAAACTACACTGCTGAAAGCTTGCTGCGGCCTGATTAAGCCGGCTCGCGGCACAATAAAATTTGGCCAAAAGAACCTGGCCGGGTTAAGTCTCTGGAATAAGAGCAATCTGAGAAAGCGAATCGGCTATATCCCGCAGGCAACCGAATATAACTCTGAACTGCCCTTTACCTTGCGGGAAGTTGTCGCCATGGGTCGGATAAGCGCTAAACCGTTGCTGACCCGTCTGAAGAAACAGGATTACCGAATAGTCGATGACTGGATTAACAAGCTCGGTTTGGCTGGCCTGAGCAATCAGACGTTCAGGACTCTTTCAGGCGGCGAGCAGCAGAAAACTCTTATTGCACGGGCAATGGCGCAGCAGCCCACAATTTTGATGCTGGATGAGCCATGCTCAAATCTTGATTTCAACTGGAAATACCAAATTACCGAAATTATCGACCGTTTGTATCGGCAAACAAATATAACCGTTCTGATGGTTTCGCATGATACAAATCTGCTGCCTTCGAGTTGCAGCAGAATTGTCCTTTTACACGAAGGAAATTTGCTGGCCGACGGCGATACGGATAATGTTTTCGCATCCGAAGCTCTCGAGATGGCCTACGGGTGTCGAATCGAAATGCTCAATGTCGGTGGACGAAGATACGCTGTCAACAAAAAGCAACCGCAGGAACCTTAACAGTATGGACTCATATTTTTATTTAGTAATTATTGCTGGCCTTATCGCCGGAGCGAGCACCGGCCTTTTGGGCGTATATATTGTAGGGATGCGGATTCCGTTTATCGGCACCTGCATCTCACATGCGGCGATGGCTGGATTTATATATGGCAGTTTTCTTACGTTTCGAAGCGCAAGTTTAACTGCTATAAGTCCTGTTCTCGGTGGTATAGCCGCCTCGGTAATAGCGGCACTAAGCCTGACGGCTATTCGGCCCGACAAGCCGAGAATGGATACAAATGTAGGCTTGGCGATAGTGTTTTGCCTTATGTTAGGTCTGACTTTTCTCGGAATAGGTTTGAATCAGGGCAGCCGGGCCGAAATGCTCGGCCTGCTATGGGGCAATATACTTTTTACTGACCGCTCCGGCACCATTACTATCGCTGTAACGGCTCTTGTCTTGGTGTTGTTTTCTTACATTTTCAGTAAAGAAATGAAAGTATTGCTTTTCAGCCGATCCATCGCGGCCGCGACCGGCATCCATGAGAGGTTTGTTTACGGCTTGTTTTTGATTTTGTGCGGCGTAACATTGGCGGTCAATCTGCCTCTTGTTGGAGGATTGATGATTTTCAGCCTTGTGACCTGCCCGGCAGCGGCGGCCTATCGGATATGTACAGGACATAAATCGGTGGTCATTACGGCAACTGTTTTTGGTATGCTGAGCGCCTTGATTGGCTTTCTGCTTTCTTTTTACCTCAATTTGCCGACCGGTGCATGTATTGTTATCGTCAGTGCAATCATTTTCGCCATGTCGGCTGCTTACAGAGCCATTCGGAACGGAGCGGATTAGCCCAAAGAGCATTTTGTCCACGTAATAACCGGTGCAACTATCCTTCTTTGCGGCCTGGCAATACGGTTTCTTGGTTTATGAAAGCTTAAAATTTCTTGCAGCCGTGCCGAGCAAGTCTTAAAATCCCCTCAAATTAGAAAAGGGGAAACCATGTTAGCCAGGCTGCACAGTGTCACGCTGGAAGGGATTGAGGGGGTCATCTGCGAGGTCGAGGTTGATGTCGCTCGCGGCGGTTCGGTAGAGTCCCATTTAAGGTTTGGCAAAAAGATATATTCGCCGATCATACCAAGAGGCCATGCGGACTATCTGGTGTGCTTTCATGAGGCCGAACACAGGAAATTGAAAGTCTTTCTAAGGCCAGATGGAAATGATTTGGCCTAAGGAAACAAAGTATATGGACAGCGGACTATCCCTTTGATGTCTTTCCTCTTAACCAAAAGTTGATCAAAACGTGTTAGACCAAAACCAAATACAAGCCCCAACAGCAAACGACCATCCAGCCTATCTATATTATCTCGATAAACTAAAAATCACAGTTATCCTAATTGTCGTATTCTATCACGCAACAATAGTCTGGGCGGAAACAAGCATATGGTGGCCTATCAAAAGTGAGCAAGAGATCGCCTGGCTAAAAAATTTAATAGCTGTCGACGAAGCGTTTTTTATGGGTCTGTTTTTTCTAATTTCAGCTTATTTCCATCGGCCGTCGCTTGAAAGAAAAGGGCCAAAGAAATTCCTAAATACACGCCTCAAACGGTTAGGTATTCCGCTATTAATACAACTCATATTCATTTCACCATTTCTTACCTACGCCTACTACCTCAATTTCCGCAACTATGGACCAATACCCTTCTGGAAATACTATCTTACGATTTACTGGGGAATGAGTTCAACCCCTCCCTTCTTCCCGCATAGCCCGCCCCACTGGGGTGGGCCTAATTGGCTTGATGCCCAATTTGTCCACTTATGGTTTATTGAGATCCTGTTGTTATTTGGATGTATCTACATAATTCTGCATCTTATCGCAAAAAAACTAAACATAGCCTCCAAAAAACAGATGCGGAATTCCCCCTTCAGCAACTGGTCGGTTCACCTGGGCCTCGTAGGATACATTGTGTTTCTTGCAATTACAAACTATATCGTGCGGATCTGGCATCCGATCCATGAGTGGGATGCGATCTGTGCCACTATCCAAATAGAGTATGCTCATCTGCCCGAATATGCAAGCCTATTTATAATTGGCCTTCTTGCATATCGTTACAACTGGCTGGCACGCACGCCTAAAAAGGCTGGTTTTATCTGGTTATCAATAGGTATCCTGCTGGCTGTAATCATCTATACAGAACTCCTGGTTAACTACATTCCGATTACCCCTGGAGGCAAAAGCTCTGAAGCGTTGATCTATGCAGCCTATGAATCGCTATTGGGTTCGTCCCTAACGGTCGGATTACTTGTATTATTCCGGGAAAAATTCAGCACCCGGCCAGGGCTAATAGGTAAAAAACTGTCAGAAAACGCCTATTGTATTTACTTAATCCATGTCCCAATAGTAATTACCCTTCAATACTTCTTCATTAAAACCAACCTTCCAGAGTCCCTTCAACTCGGTCTTACAGGATTATTTGCTCTTTCGGCAAGTTTTATCATCAGCCACTATTGCCTCAGGCGGATTCGATGTGCTAAAGCAATCTTAGGTTAAAATCAAATAAGTCTTTTTTGGCTTTTTAGCCTATAGGATATTACCCTATCTTTTATCCCGTTAGAGCTAAGACAAGTAGAACGAGGACCAAAGACATTATCAGAATGAACACAGAGATGCCTAACCACACAGAGATGCCTCACCACACAGCGAGTGGTAATGGCCTGCAGCGATTCTCACACACTATAGCCGGTGTGACAATACTTCTTTGCGGCCTGGCAATACAGTTTCTTGGTTTATGAAAGCTTAAAATTTCTTGCAGCCTTGTCAAACAAGTCTTAAAATCCCCTCAAATTAGAAAAAGGGGAAACCATGTTAGCCAGGCTGCACAGTGTCACGCTGGAAGGAATTGAGGGGGTCATCTGTGAGGTCGAAGTTGATGTTGCTCGCGGCGGACTTGAAAAGTCTCTCATCGTAGGCCTGCCGGATACCGCGGTAAAAGAAAGCATTGAGAGGGTCAAAAGCGCGATTATAAACTCAGGCTATAAGTATCCGAAGACCCAGTCACTAATAAACCTGGCACCGGCTGATGTGAAAAAGGCAGGGCCTGTTTTCGATCTGCCCATTGCTCTGGGTATGCTCATTGGCCAGCGCATCCTGGAAAATCCATCTATTAAAGATTTTGTTGTTGTCGGCGAGCTGGCTTTGGACGGAAGGGTAAGGCCCATCAATGGAGTATTAAGTATGGCGATGACCGCAGCAGCAAATGGTTTTCGCCGAATGATTGTCCCTTTGGATAATACTAAAGAAGCTGCTGTGGTTCAAGATTTGGAGGTCTATGGTATCGGTTCACTTGCGCAGGCGGCAGGCTTTTTCTCCGGACAGGTAGTCCTTGAAACGACCACAGTTAATGTTGACGAGCTTTTTAACATCGCATTGAATTATGATGTTGATTTCGCAGACGTTAGGGGCCAGGAAAGTGTTAAGCGGGCGCTAACTATAACTGCCGCCGGTGGACACAATATAATGATGATCGGCCCCCCGGGAGCCGGAAAGACAATGCTGGCTCAGAGATTAGCGACTATCCTGCCGCCATTGAGTCTCCAGGAGTCGCTCGAGACCACCCGCATATATTCCTCAGTAGGTTTACTATCTAAAGATAGAGCGCTTATGGCGACTCGACCTGTGCGAATGCCGCATCACTCAGCAAGTGGCCCAGCCCTGATAGGCGGCGGGACGATACCCCGGCCGGGAGAGCTGTCTCTTGCTCACTTTGGAATATTGTTTCTCGACGAATTTGTCGAGTTTCCACGGCACGTTCTGGAGATGATTCGTCAGCCGCTGGAAGATGGTTTTGTTATCGTCTCACGGGCCAAAAAGACGGTCAGATTTCCCGCTCAGTTTATGCTTGTTGCGGCGATGAATCCCTGTCCATGCGGCTATTTCGGAAGTGATGCAAGAAGATGCAAATGCACGCCGGGCCAAATCGAGCGATACCTGTCAAAAATCTCCGGGCCGCTGGTCGACAGGATTGATATTCATATTGACGTGCCGTCGATAAGTTTTAGCAAACTTCGGTCCGGCTCCAGCCGGCTCGGCTCAGCGACAATAGGAGCTCAAGTAGTAAATGCAAGAGCAATTCAGCAGCGTCGATTCGGTGATTCTAACGTTATAACCAATGCCAGAATGAGCCATAAGCAGATCGAGAAATTCTGCAAGCTTGATTCTGCCAGCGAGCTCATGCTCAGGCAGGCAATGACGGAATTTGGCCTTTCAGCTCGTGCGCACGATAAAATCTGTAAGGTCGCCCGCACGATTGCGGACTTAGCTGGCCAAGAAAACATCCGCCCCGAGCACGTCGCAGAAGCCATCAGCTATCGGAAATTAGACAGAAAATTATAAAATCGCCGCAGACTTTCCATTAAATGTAAGCACCGAGAAACTGAAATGCTGGTTTTATCGGTCGTTGTGGCCCCCTCTTCTTGCTTTTGCAGGAGCAAGCTTGCCCCCGCGCAGGCGGGTGAAGGATTTTCTTTCCATGCAGGCATTGCTGGCTGTTTTTGCTTAATTTCGCCTGAACTTGTGTCGATAGAATATGTGTAATACACTGACATAAACTGATTTCCGTGTCAGTCTGTGTTTTAGTCAGTGTCCATCAGTGTTTAAAGGGGATAAAAAATGGGAATTCAAAATTGGTCGGAAGATATCATTCTCGTGGATCTGCCTGCCGAGCCGGAAATGGGCGATGAGCTCAAAACAGTCATCGAGATTGTGCGTGACAGAGGAGATTGTGACGTGGTAGTTGATTTTTCCAGCGTTGACATTGTGACTTCCTCAAGTCTCTCGAAACTGCTGAAGCTGCGTAAGCTCTTAGGTGATTGCGGTCATCGCCTTGCTTTATGCAGTGTCGCTCCGGCAACAAAGGGCATCTTTACGGTAACCGGCCTCGATGGGATTTTTGAAATTGCAGATGACAAATTTGTCGCATTAGCCAGCTTGCAGATGGTCGGATAGACTTGCTCGATGCTCGATACTGGTTAATCGATACTCGTCGAGCATCGAGTATCTGACGTAAAGAAGCTTGACAGTGGGTTTATCTTTTGGTAATTGAAAGAGTGTTTTATTTGTTGTCCTATGGACTCCTAACGGAGAGCCGGCTACGAAAATCACTGACGAGAATCCGACACCTAAGGTGTCTATCTCGTGTGGCTGAGCCACAAGCGATGTTCGTAATCTGCTCGCGATGAATTGCAAAATCAGGACTGAATTAAATGGACAAAGAGGTTCTCGAGCAAATCGAGCAGATAATAAAGTATCAGTTTTCCAACCCAACTCTTTTAGCCAAGACGTTTACACACTCATCCGCAGTCGATAATCGGCTGTTGAGCAATGAAAGGCTGGAGTTTCTCGGCGACTCCATTTTGGGTACTGTCATTTGTCAAACCTTGTTCGAGCGGTTTCCGAGCTGTTGTGAAGGCGAATTGACAAAACTCAAGAGTATGCTTGTTTCCCGCGAGACCTGCGCTCAGGTTGCCAGGCGTTTGAACCTTCAAAAATTCCTTAAAGTGGGAAAAAGCATGGCTTCCAGCAGGGCCTTGTCCAGGTCTCTTGCTGCCGCTTTATTGGAAGCCGTCATTGCTGCGATTTACCTCGACGGCGGATTTGATGCCGCCCGTGATTTTGTCTTGAGGGCTTTCGATCCACTAATCGAAAAAGCTGACAAGGAGCAGGCTCAGGGTAATTATAAATCTCTACTGCAGCAGTATGCTCAGGAACGGTATAACAGGATGCCAGTTTATGCACTGCTTGATGAAAAAGGACCTGATCACGACAAATGTTTTGAGTCTGAAGTAGTAATTGCAGAACGTCACTTTCCGAGCGCATGGGGGACAAATAAAAAAGAAGCAGAGCAAAAAGCCGCCTTCAAAGCCCTGATGGAATTAGGTGTCCTTCAAGAGGAATGCCCCGATTCTTGACAAGCTATGTCAAATTCGAAATCCGAAACAATAATTGGAAATTCTAAATCCTAAACAAGCTCAAATGTCCAAAAATACAAAATTCAAAACGTTTGGGTCATTTGGTTATTTGGATTTTGGATTTGTTTAGAATTTAGAGATTAGGATTTAGAATTTAATTGCCATCACTCTGTAATCATCCACGCCAAACCAAACAAGGCTAATGCGATTATGATGATGAAAATAATAATTGAGCCGGATAAAATTGCAACTTCTTTTATAAAAGAGCCTGCGGTGATCTTAGGCATCTTCGTGGCTTTATAAACTATAGCTATCGCTGCCGTTAACGGCAGCAGCCACAGCATAGATTTCGGATCTGTCCCGATGTTTTCCGGTGCTATAAAGTTCGCCATTATAGAAAAAAGCATAAGCGGCATTTAACCTCCAGAACCTGCGGTAAAACCGCGATTAGCCCCCGCACCTGTGGCGGGGGCTGCCTCGGCCACAGGTGCCGAGGCTAAACTTCGGCCTTTGTCCCTCGGAGATGAGCCAGGTAAACAGCGTTGATTATACACAAAAGATTAAGCAAACCGGCGATGCTGGTATAATACTGTCCAATCTCGTTCGGCCTTCCAAAGACACGATACTTTTCCGGATCCATTGATGTCAAATGTCCCAGAGCTGCCACCATAGGTGAATTCATAATCTGCGCCAGGTACCAGGCCTTTGCGTCGACCGGATTAATAATGCCTATCGAGCCGATGTATAAACCTATGATAAAAGTCAGAACAATAGTTGTGAATATGATTATAGCCCGTTTTTTTTCTTTGAGCATATAATGGCCGGCTCCCGGCACAATCCAAGCCAGGATTCCAACAATTATCAAAAAGAAAACATTGTTTGCCTCTGAACGCTGCGCCATTATGATGTATCCTCCGACTCTGCTTTTGCCTCATCTTGCTGTTTAGCCGGTCGAAAGTTCATACGCTTTAATATGTTTTCGGGATTAAAGTGTACAACCGCCATAGACTCGGATTGAATATTGTCTTCTTTGAAAAACTTTTTTGCCCTGTTTTTTTCGTATTCTTCCAGCCCAAGACGTTTTACCAGAATATTTTTGATAACATAGAAACTCATCTCCGGCTTAAATTCCATAAGCAAAGGCAGAGACTTGGCAGTACTGCTGTTCTGTGGCACAAGTGAATAGAGCTGGTCTATGAAGCGGCTCTGAATCTTAGCAGCATCAACAGATAACCACTTTTGGGCTTCCTGAACGAATAGCTGTTCTCCTCTGCTGCCTTGACTTTGAGTCTTCAATGTAGCCAGTGTCGCCTTCGGGATTCTCCGCAGATTTGCCAACTGTTCCATCTTGAAAACATTAGGATCGCTTTCGTCTTGTTTGGGTTGTGATTCGACTGAACTCGACGAAGTTTGTTTGTAA
>Ga0315532_1001379_pt1 | contig 18150 bp, 12 predicted proteins | sample SalMarWE160370MG_FD_203082 | JGI IMG/M metagenome (GOLD analysis project Ga0315532, IMG submission 203082) | Salt marsh sediment microbial communities from the Plum Island Ecosystem LTER, Massachusetts, United States - Salt Marsh Sediment WE1603-70 ... | reverse complement strand
GCTTCGTCCGGATCCTTGTTGATTTGCCCGACCCGCACGCCTTTTCCCGAATAACCTCTCTCGGGCTTAAGGACTAAATCATCCCAGTTCGATCGAGTCCATTCAATCAGGTCGTCGATTTTTTCACCCCTGGGGCTATAGGTCCGCCGAGAATAAAATTGGCGGGTCCAGGGGGTTCTTCTCACGATTTCTTTGTGAAACCTGTTGCGGTGAGGACCCGTTATAACTTCGAACATGCTTTTTACATTAATCGGTTCGGTGCCCCGGGGATTGATGACCCGTCGTTCTTGAACCGCCTGTAAAACGGGACTCAAGTCATGACTGCGATGCAGGGCCAGCAAAACATCCGTGTTGAAATCCATGAAAATTATTGAAACGGGCCGGCCTTTCCAGCATACTCGTCCATCATTGAGTTCCAGTTCCTGTGGGGCCATCAGAGCACCTGACAGTCCATCGATCTCATTCAGACGAAGAGCAAGGTTTTTGTTTTCGGTTACATCTTCGAGAGTCTCTTCTTCGGCGACCACAGCGATAAGTCCGGAATTGTGCCCTTCACGGGATCGATGAGCTTCAACAAGCATCTCTACAAAACCATTGATGGGAAATAATAACGGGTGGTCAAAGTCGAGTTTTATCTTCATGGGACGAATTTCATTCAGTCTATGCCATATCGCCTTTCCAATGATTTGAGTAACCCGCTGATAATCCCAACCCCCGGGGCTCCCAAGATTCCATTCGGAATGATATCCTAAAAATTCCTTCATTTTTTTCCTCATTTATTCTTTCATGTTCAGTGCTTGAAATCTTTTTTCTATCCAGTGAAACGGCAGTTCCCCGCCTTCCAGTAAGAAAGCATGAAACTGCTCGCTACCCATCCGATTTTCGTAGGCTTTTTTCAATCTCATAATCTCATAACGCCCAACACTGTAACATAATTGATATCCGGGATTCAATTGAAAACGATATATCTGCCTTTGGGCCTCTTCCCTGCTGAACCCGGCGGTCGTTAAAAGTTCTACAGCATCCGCGAGGGTAAGAAAGCCTGCATGGAGACCCACATCAATCTGGCATCGAGCGGAACGCCACAGCCTGCGCTTGTAATCAACAAGATATTCCATGGGGTTTTGTACATAGCCGTGCTCGGTCAAAAGTGACTCGGCATAATAAGCCCAGCCTTCGTAAAAAAGAGGTGACTCGATCTGACGGCGTACGGGATTTCCCAATCTTCTCCGAATCGAATCGAGCAAATGGTGCCCGGGAATTGTCTCATGTGCTGTCAGAAATTTGTACTCCCGGTGGAGCCGCTTCCTGAGAAGGTCGTTCTCATGGGCACTGCTCTGCTGCTGTGGAAAGCGAGTGGTAATGAAAAAAAAACTTTTCTCCCTGGCGTCCGAGCTGAAGGCTGCTCCGAAAGAAGCTGCACTTCGGATCGATTTCAGATAGTATGGCGTTGCGGTAATTTCGAGGGATGCGCCAAGATCTTTTTCTCTAAAGCCGTGACTGCGGAAAAACAATCGCAGGAGTTCTGTTTCCCGCCGGTAAAGTTCAATTGTATCGATTTCCCCAATATCGGGACAAAAATCATGGTACAGATCCTGCCACGATTTGCGTTGATCGATTTTTGACTGTAATTTCTCCAGTTGTTTGAGATTTTCCCACCACTCATCGACAGCAATCTGGAACACTTCATCCAAACTGAGAACAGACAAAAAATGATCTTTGAGACTGGCTTCAAGGGATGTTACCGCAAACATGCGATCCGGAACCGGAGAAATGTCTTCCAGATATTTGTCAAAATTGCTAAGAGCGGCCAGTGCTTTTTGAAAGTCCTTTGAAAGAAGATCTGAGTGTTGCTTGCAAAAGCCATCTACGGTTTGCACAAAATATTGCTTACCGTCATGGAGCATGGCCCGGGCAGCCTGGTGATAAGTCTCGGGCACGCCGTCAATATTGTCCATTGCCTGATTCAAGAGTCTGGGAATGGCGGATATACGCTTTAGGGTTCTATCTATCCGTTCCCGAGTATCAGCAGCCGGTTTGTTCAGGGCATGATCGATCCCTATGAAAGCGATCTTCAAGTATAGCAACGGATTATGGCGCCAGGATTTATTCTGCTCCAGCTCGATTAAAATTCCCGCAACATTGGCCTTTAACAACTCAAGATCGATACGCTTTTCAAGGTCCTTTTCACCAGAGGTTAAAAGGTCTAATTCCTGCTTGAATGATCTCAATCGACCCACGCATTCGTTAATTGCGCTAGCCCCTAAGTCGTCCAGCCTGTCGTAATACCCGGCGGCGGCCTCGGCCCGGGGTAAAAAATGGAATTCATCGCTGGCGCACATCACCGGAAAGCGTCCGGCCAGGTCATTAAAGTAACGCAAGGCAAGTTGGATATGAGTGGCTTTCATGATGTGATGTTCGGATCATCGCTCATCAATAGGAATATATCGCGTCTTTTTAGGACCCGTATAAATCTGGCGGGGTCGACCGAGTTTCCATTTGGGATCGTCGGCGCACTCTTTCCACTGGGCAATCCATCCGGCAAGCCTGCCGATGGCGAACATGACCGTAAACATGTTGGTGGGAATGCCCATGGCACGCAGTATGATGCCACTGTAAAAATCCACGTTGGGATACAGATTATATTCGATGAAATAATCGTCTTTTAAGGCCGCCGCCTCGAGTTCCTGTGCTATGTCGAGTAACGGATCGTTAATGTTGAGTTTTTTAAGAACCTTATGGCATACCTTTTTTATGATTTTGGCACGGGGGTCATAGGCTTTGTAGACTCTGTGCCCGAAACCCATGAGTCGAAAAGGATCTTTTTTATCTTTAGCTCTTTCAATCGCTCGATGATAACTGCCGCCGTCTTTTTGAATGTCGGTGAGCATTTCGATTACGGCCTGGTTGGCGCCACCGTGCAAAGGGCCCCAGAGCGCTGCAATGCCGGCGGAAATCGCGGCATAAAGGTTCACCCTTCCGCTTCCCACAAGCCGAACCGCCGAAGTAGAACAATTCTGCTCATGGTCCGCATGAAGAATCCAGAAAACATTTAATGCTTTGACCAGGTCTTCATCGATGTGATAATGCTTGACCGGCGTGTCAAACATCATGTTCAGAAAATTTGCGCAGTACGAAAGATCCGGCCGGGGGTAAACCACCTTATGACCTCTGGATATTTTATAAGACATGGCTGCCATGGTTCTAACTTTGGAAAGCAGGCGGGTAACCGTAATATTTATTTCCTCTTCGATAGTCTGGAGTTCGGGGTAAAAGCTTCTTAAAGCGTTTACCATGCCTGAAAGGATTCCCATGGGGTGGGATGCCCTGGGAAAGTTCTGATAAAAAATCTGCATATCCTCATGTACCAGAGAATGGTCATTGAAAAGAATCGAAGTACGATTGAGTTCATCCCTTGAAGGAAGCCTCCCGTTGATTAATAGATAGGCTGTCTCGATAAAACTCGAATGCTCGGCCAGCTCTTCAACCGGAATACCGCGATAACGCAAAATTCCCTTTTCACCGTCCATGAAAGTGATAGTGCTCATGCAGCTACCGGTATTGGCGTATCCCGGATCGAGTGTAATCAAACCCGTCATCTGGCGAAGATTTGATATATCGATGGCCTTTTCCCCTTCGGAACCGACTACAATCGGGAATTCATATATTTTTCCTTCAAATTCAATCTTGGCATATTCGGTCATGATTCATCCTTATATATGGATCGGTTAATCAATTTATTTAATCTTGAAAACCTGTCCTGTGGGCCATGCCTGTCCCGCATTGCGGGGGTCAGAGTTATCCGGCTCTGCCTGAAGAAACGCCGTAAGAGTTTGAAGTGAACTAAAGTTTAAAGTGAGCTAAAGCCCGCCCTGGTGCGACTCGTACATGTATATTGATATCGGCTATACATCATTGCAAACCTGCATTTTTGAATATAGCGTATTGGTGATCGGTCTGGGCCAGGGTTAAGGAATTTTGTCAATTATATAAAATCAGCGGAGCGCAGCGACTCCATAACTTTAGGCACTTTAGGTCACTTATCACTTTTAACTTGTCCGGCTTGTAGGATAACAGACCCTTTTAGGGTCAAACCAAAGCCTGGTCCTATGGGCCAGTATTTTTTACATATATCTGAATATTGTTATATGGTCAAGCAATGATCAAATAATTGAAAGTCTAGTTTACTTGGATGGAGGTGTGTGGTAAATATTAGTTGGTGTCCATCCATAAACGGCATCTTTTGGCCCTCGGCGGCGTTCTCGCTCGTTTTCAATCCTCGAAATAGCGCGCTATGCCTGCGGTTGAAAACTCGCTCGGGCCTTGCCGAAAACCAAAATCTACCATTTCTGGATGGACACTAGTTAGGTGCTTATTAAAACAGCATGGACAAAATTTTTTGCATGTTACGGCAAAAAAAATAGGGCTCGAAATATTTCCGAGCCCTATCTGTTTCATTATATGCGTTGCTGTTTAGAACAGTCCCGTAACCTTGCCGGTGTTAACATCCACATCCACATTTCGGAAGGCCGGATTGGAACTGGTGCCCGGCATCAGGCTGATGTCGCCGCAGCAGGGGCACAGGAACTTGGCGCCGGAGAAGATCAACACGTCGCGAATGGGGAGAGACCAGCCTTTGGGTACACCCTTGACCGCCGGATCATGGGTCAAAGAGAGGTGTGTCTTGACCATCATGGTGGTGTAATCAGCGTACTTGGGATCGTTCTCGAGCATCTTGGCCTTGGCTTCGGCCGCAGGCGTCCAGGCTACACCATCGGCACCGTAAACGTTCCTGGCAATCAGGTCGACCCGGTCACGCAGCTTGGTTTCCAGAGGATAAAGGAATTTGAAGTCCGGTTCTTCCTCGCAAGCTTCAGCGACAACATCAGCTAGTTCCAGGGCACCGTCGCCGCCGTCAGCCCAGTGGGTGGAAACCGCGACGCGGGCTCCTGCATCCTCGGCGGCCTTGCGCATCATGGCCACCTCAGCATCGGTATCGAGGTGGAAGCGGTTAATACATACAACCGGTTTGATACCAGACTGCTTGACGATGTTAATATTGTGAACCAGGTTGACCATACCCTTTTCCAGCAGGCCCAGGTCTTCTTTTGCATACTCTTCGGGCAGTGCTATACCGGCAATAACCTTGGGACCGCCGCCGTGCATCTTCATCGCCCGAATAGTGCTGGTAATTACTGAAACATGGGGGGTCAAGCCGCTGTAGCGACACTTGACGTTCCAGAACTTCTCAAAGCCGATGTCGCAACCGAAACCACTCTCGGTGACGTGGTAGTCAAACATCTTGAGACCGACCCGGTCGGCGATGATGGAAGACTGGCCCACGGCAATATTGGCAAAGGGGCCGGCATGTACCATAAGTGGCTGATATTCAACCGTAGAGCACAATGTGGGGTTGATGGTGTTGACCATCCAGGCGGTCATGGCGTTACCCACTTCCAGATCGCGGGTGGTTACTACATTGCCCTTCTTGTCAAAAGCAACGGTAATGTCGTTCAGCTTTTCGCGCAGGTCGGCCAGATCACGCACAATGGAGAGAATGGCCATGAGCTCGGAGCTTACCGCGATGCCGAAGCCTGACTGCATCGTAAAGCCGTCCATGCGTCCCCCCAGGCCCATGACGATGTTCCTCAGGCCCTGGGCACAAAGGTCCATTATCCAGCCCATCTCCACCCGGGTGGGATCTATGTCCAGGCGCGCCATCTTGGTAAGCCTGGCTATCTGCTCGTCATTGTAGTTGCGCTCATGCTGCATTCTGGCGTTCAAGGCCACCATAGCCAGGTTGTGGGCGTTCATGATGTCGTTGATGTCACCGGTCAGACCCATGGAAAATTCTGTCAATGGAATAATAAGAGCATTGCCGCCGCCGGCTGCGCTACCCTTAATATTCATTGTAGGCCCACCCGAGGGTTGGCGAATACAGCCGCCCACATTTAATTTCCGCTTGCCCATACCTTCCATGAGACCTATGGCGGTGGTGCTTTTACCCTCACCCAGCGGGGTAGGGGTAATTGCAGTTATCTCAATGTACTTGCCGTCCGGCTTGTCCTTGAGCCGATTCATGATTTTCAGGAAGTCCAGTTTGCACAATCTTCCCATGGGCAGAATTTCGTCCTTTTGAATGCCGAGCTGTTCCGCCCACTCATCGGGAGTCGGCATGTTCTCTTCGGCGGCTTCGGATATCTGCCAGTCTTGCATTTCTACTGCATTGTAAGCCATTTATCCAATCCTCCTCTATAAAAGGTTAATAAAACAAAGGAACCCGGTATGCCACCTTGAAAGTTCCTTTAGATTCATAATATCATAATAATGGAATCACAATCCTCAGATTATTTGCCTGTTAAATCAATTAAACACTGCCTTAAATCATATACAATTTGATTTGGCAAGCAATATATGCGTTTTTTAAGAAAAAAATGAAAAAAATATTGCCGATAGGAAATTTATTTTCAACCTTGTAACTGATTCAATCGAAAATAAAAACCTTTGTTTTGCATTAATTCTGAATGGTTTCCAACCTCGACAATCTTTCCTCTGTTCAGTACGATAATCTTGTCGGCCCCCCGGGCCGTTGAAAGCCGGTGGGCGACAATTATGGATGTTCTGTTTGCCATCAGGTTAAATAATCCCCCCTGTATTTTATGTTCGGTTTCCGAATCGATATATGAAGTTGCTTCATCGAGTATAATAAGGTCCGGATCGCGTGCAAAAGCCCTTGCAATCGATATTAACTGGCGTTCGCCGCTTGAGATTGATGCGCCCCCTTCAGAGAGCACGGTATCCAGGCCTGCCGGCAATCTGTCTATGAAGGCTTTGCAATTTGAGCGTTCTAGAATTTGCTGCAGGGCCGTCTCTGAAATATCTCTTTTCCCCAGGGTAATATTATCCCGTATGGTTTCTGAAAACAAAAAAGAGTCCTGCATGACCAGCGCCATTTTGGCTCTTAAATGAGGCGTGTATATTTTTTTGATATCAATCCCGTTCACAAGAACCGGCCCGGATGAAGGATCATAAAAACGGATGATAAGATTAATTATCGATGTCTTCCCTGATCCTGTGGGTCCCACAAGAGCCAAAGTTTTCCCGGAAGTTATGCTGAAGGAAACATTTTTAAGAACGGTTTCACCTTTAACGTAACCGAAGGAAACATTTTTAAGGGAGACTTCCGAAATTTTTCCCAAAGTCTGTCTTTGAATTTTTGAGCCGGATGTTGTGCCGGATTCAACAGCGGGAACAGACTGCGGCAGGCTTTCCGTACTATCCAGGATCAAAAATATTCTTTCCGCCGATGCCATTGAATTTTGCAGGATATTGTATTTTTCAGCAATGTCCCGGATCGGTCTGAAAAACATCTTCATATATGAAAGAAAGGCGACAAGGGCGCCCAGGCTGATGCTTTCCGCAAGGACTTTGCTACCGCCATAAAAGATCACAAGCGCAATGGCAACCGCACCCAGAAGCTCTATAACCGGCATAAAAACCGCGAAAACATGAACCTGTCTCATGCCGGCCAGGAAGTGTTCATGATTCAGCCTTTTAAAACCAAGATAATTTCTCTTCTCCTGTAAAAATAGCTGAATCACCTTTATCCCGCCGATGGTTTCCGAAAACCGTGTATTGATCTCTGCGATTTTCAGCCGTAAGATTCTGAATGCTTCCCTGGCCTGACCTGAAAAATGAATGGACGCATATAGAACAAAAGGGATTACCGTAAAAGAAACCAGCGCCAGGCGTAAGTTAATACTCAGGAGAACAACGGTGATCCCTGTCAACAGAAAAAGGTCCTTGAAAACAAATACGATGACCGAAGTGAACAGCTCATGCATGTTCTGAATATCATTTGCAACCCGAGTCACAAGACGTCCCACGGGATTGCGCGTAAAAAATGCAACCGACAGGCTCTGGATATGTGCAAACAGCCTCACCCTCAGATCATGCATGATCATTTGACCGGTATATTCCATGAGTATGACCTGCACCATATTGAGAACAAAGCCGGCAATGACGATGGCAAGGAAAATACCCGTAATAAAAGTGACGCCGGCAAGATCATCTTTGCGCAGTATTGCAAGATCTTTTTTCTCAATTTGAGAAAGATTGTCAAAAGATATTCGTGCCAAAGATTCATCTATCTCGAAACGGCCGGAATATTTATTGACAATCGCCCGGATTGCAGGGTCGGTTATATCCGCCTTTAAGTATCTGATTTTATCTTCAGCCGAATCGGGGCTTTGGTTCACGATGGATTCCTTTTGCGGTACAATATAGCGGTCGATAGCAATTTTAGTAATGTACGGAAGCGAAAGGTCCAACAGGGTTATCAAAACAACTAAAATGATCGACCAGAGCAATAGCAGGCGGTAAGGCAGGGTATATGGATAAAGCCGTTTTAATAATTTTACATCATAAGGCTTGCCAAGCTGCTTTTCCTCAAAATAACCGAAATCAGTATGCATATTCCTCTTCTATCTCCTGGAGACGGAATGTTTTTGCGTAATATTTATCCTGCGCCATCAGTTGGGTATGAGTGCCGGATTCTACAATACGACCCTTTTCAAGGGCGATAATCTGATCGGCAAATCGAACTGCGGAAAGCCGGTGCGAGACAATGATGATGGTCTTGTGCCCGGCCATGGATCGGATGGTTTTTATGATGGCATCACCGGTTTCCATATCAACCTGACTGATGGGATCATCCATTATCATAATTGATGAATCCATCAGCAGAGCACGTGCCAGAGCAACACGCTGTTTCTGGCCCCCGGAAAGGACAATCCCCTTTTCTCCCACTATGGTCTCAAAACCGTCCGGAAACGACGTTATGGTATCATAAATCCATGCTGCTTCAGCCGCCCTGATCAATTCCCGATCTTTTATTTCTTTATTACCGAACGTTATGTTTTCATGAATTGTACCGGCAAATAAAAAGGGTTCCTGGGGCATAAATGAAATCCGGGATCTCAAATCACGAACTTTTAGCTTGCGAATATCTATCCCGTCTAACATAATCCTCCCCTGTGACACGTCAAAGATCCTGGGAATCAGGTTTAAAAGGGTTGATTTGCCGCTCCCCGGAGGGCCTACTATTCCCAGGATCTTCCCGTAATCGAGTTTTATATCAATGCGATCCAGAACCGAAAATAAGCCGGATTTGTGAACATCAGGTGCATAGGAAAATGAAACATTTTCAAAAACCACGGATTCCTTAACCGGTTTAAGAATAACTCCCCCCGGATTATCATCAATCTCCGGCAACGTCTGAATTATTTTATTGATTCTTTCCAGTGATGCTTTGCCCCGCTGGATAAGGTTTGTTACCCATCCTATAGCCATCATCGGCCATGTCAGGAGCCCGAGATAGCTTATGAAGGCGACAAAATCTCCCGGCGTTATGGTAAAGGTTATGGTCTGTCTGCCTCCTAAAAAGAGCACGATTGCAAGGCTTAAGTTTGAGAAAAAAACCATCATGGGGAAAAAAGACCCGGTAATTCTTACCAGGCTCAAATTTTTACCGATATAATCCTTTGAAACATCTTCAACCCTGGATGCCGCCTCCTGTTGTCGGTTATACGCCTTTATAATACGAATTCCTGCAAACCGTTCTCTCACCACTTCGGTTAAATCCGAAAACGCCCCTTGCACCTTCCCGTAAAGGCGGTGCATTTTTTTACTGAAAAAACGGGTCCCCAAAACGATCATGGGCATGGGTATGAGCACAAAAACGGTCAGTTTGACATTGATGTATGCCATAAAACCGATTGCTGCGGTACCGAGAACTATTGCGTCGGTCAGCGCCACCATGCCCATACCGGTGGCCATTCGTATATGTTGAATATCATTTGTGGCATGTGCCATGAGATCTCCGGTTTTGACTTTATCGAAATATGAGGCGGAAAGGGTCTGAATATGGTAAAAAAGTTTGTTTCGCAGGCCTTCTTCAACCCGCCTGGATGTGCCGATGAGACAGCGTCTCCACAAATAGCGAAACATACCGATCAAAACGGCAATCCCCACGATGTAAAGCGCATAGATTAACAGGGTTATGATATCGACTCTGTAGGCAGTAAGGTCGTCTACCGCCCATTTTATTATTCGGGGGATAAAAAGCTGCAAAAAATCTACCGTAATCAGACAGGCAAGGCCCAGCAAAATTAAAAATCGCCTTTCCAATAGATAAGGTTTTATTAAATAGAAAGATTTCATATGATTGAACGTCTCGTAATTTCTACAACTTTTTGAAAGATGAACGTCGAACATATTAAAAGATGAACGTCCAACATCGAACATTGAACGTTGAACGTCGAATAATGATGTCGCTCAGCTCCGCAATTTAATTTCATTTGTTTTTAAAAATCAGATGTCCAACTTAGAATGACTATATATCTTTTTTTAAAATATCATTAAGAAGTTCAGCGGTCGGGGTGTTTTTCTGTTCTATCTTTACGAACCTTATGGTTGAGTTTGTATGATGGTGTCGCTGATTATTCATGGAGCTATTGAATCGTAAAAACTTCCCAACCTCTAATTTAGTCGTTCAGATTTTTTCATTCACCATTCGATGTTGGACGTTCGATGTTCGATGTTCAGTTTTTTCCATGTTCATCTTTTCCAAGAGTATGACACGAGGTATTTTTGCTTTCAAGTATGAAGATGAAAAAAAGTGGGGGTTCAGAGGTTCGGGGGGTATAGCAATTGTCAAAAATATGTTCCGATTGACCCGCGTCTGAGCTTTCGAACTCATCGTGGGTTTGTTTGACAAGAAAGGTTGGCCCCCCGGGTTCCCGGGGGGCTGATTTTAAAGCTAAAATGGTTTGAACGGCTCGATTTTCTTTCCACACCGAGCGCAGATAATTTCTTTTTCCTCCACTTCTTCATTGGACACCGGATCGGTTATGGCTCTCTGGGCCGTGACCATTTCCTCCATGTTAAGACATTTCCTGCAAACAATATCATCTGCAATCTTAGTTGCTGCAAATTGAGTCGGTCTGGAATCTGGAATCTGAGACTCTTCCATTCTCTACCTCCTTTTGTTTATTGGTTTAGTGGTTATAAAGTTTTACTTTCCCCCATCCCGAACAGGGCGAGGGGAAAAGAGTTTAACATAACGCCGCGCAAAGGACCCTTATTTTGGAGGACGCAGATGGCGGCGCAGGAGCTTACCGGTGGGTGTGCGCGGCAGTTCATCCCGGTACTCAATCGCTCTGGGCAGCTTGTAGATAGCAATATGCTCCTTCAGGAATGTCTTGAGTTCTTCAAAGAATTCGTCGCTGCCCTCATACCCTTCTTTCAGCACCACAAAGGCCTTGGTAATCTGACCCTTGTCCGGATCAGGTATGCCGACCACACCGGCCTCTGCAATGGCCGGATGTTTTTCGATGGCCTCTTCAACTTCGGCAGGGCCGATACGGTAACCGGAGCTCTTAATCATGTCGTCTTCGCGGGATACAAAGAAAATATTTCCGTCTTCTTTCATAAAGACCGCGTCACCCATCTGATTCCAGCCGTCTACAACGCCCTTGCGCTGTGACTTGATAAGGCGTTCGTCATCCACGTATGGTTTCCAGTACAGGCTTCCCGAGGGTCCCTTAAGAACCATGCTGCCGACTTGATCCGGCTTGCAATCGTTCCATTCCGGATCAACCACCCTCACCTCTACGCCGGGGATGGCTTTCCCGATGGAGTCGGGCATGGGCTCATCGTTCATTGTGTTTGATGTAACCAGGTGGAGCATTTCAGTGCCGCCCAGGCCTTCCCAGATCGGCTTACCTGTCAGTTCCTGCCAGGTGTTCAGGGTCTCGGCGCCCAGAGCATCTCCACCGGAGGTGTAAAGGCGAACTGAGCTAGTGTCGAAATCCTTGAATTTGGGGAACTTCATCAACGCCCGGTAGCCTGTGGGCAGACCGGTAAGAATTGTGATTTTGTGTTTCTGAATAAGTTCCAGCATGTCCGGCGGCGTAAATTTGGGAATAAGGGATATGGCGGCACCCCCTTCAAAAGGCATCAGCGAAAAGGTCCCAAAGCCGGCGGCAAATGATACCGGTGCGGCACCACCTAAAACATCACCGGGCTTCATCTTGTAGACATGTTTGTTAACCATCTTGGTTTCTATGACAATGGGACGGACAAAATGGACACATCCTTTTGGCATGCCGGTGGTGCCTGAGGTATACAGCATAATGCCGATGTCGTCACCTTTGAGCATGGTGGCTTCCAGGTCAGCGGAACCTGCTTCGAGCATCTCTTCATAGACCATATTGCCGGCAGCCTTTACTTCATCGGCATTTCCGCCGATAACGATTACCTTGGTGCCGAATTCGAAGTTCGGCTTGGCCTGCTCAACCGGGGGCATGAGCGGGGCATTGACGATAAAAAATTTCATTTCGGCATTGTTGGCCACAAACGCCACCTCTTCGCCGGACCACAGGGGCGAGGTGGGCACTGGAATTGCCCCTATTTTCTCAATGGCAAAGACGGCTACCAGGGCCTGAATCGAATTCACCAGACGAATACCCACACGGTCTTGTGGTTCAACGCCTTCATTTTTCAGACTGTTCCCGAACTTGTTTGTCATTTCCTGGAGCTGGGCATAGGTGACGGTCTGGTCCATGAATTTGATGGCAGCATTGTCACCTCTGCCTTCGCGAACATGACGGTCGAGCAAGAAATCGGCAAGATTCAATTCATCCGGAGTATCCGCAAACTCTTCCGGAACTACATATTCAGGCCACATATCTTTTGGTGGCAGCATATTTTCCGGTATTTTTCCCATAATATAAACCTCCCTAATTTTATTGTTGTCTGTTTTTAATGTAACCCGTTTCCATTACTCAACAACCGGTTTTATATCCCTGCCTCGGCCGACAGACATGAGTTTAACCTGTTTTAAAGTCGAGTTTTGTCAATTCCACCCCGAATGACGTTCGGACAGCCGTTCCGGGATGATGTGCTGAAAGATCTCACCTCCTTTCAAAAGAAATTGTTGTGACCAATTCAAAAAATTTTAGTTTCGATAATCGAATAGGTTTTGTTAGAATAGTTTCCAAACATGTTCCTATAAGATATCCCGCAATAAATTGCAAGGCAAAAAACACATGCTTTTGTATGTTACTTTTTTCAAGTTAAATAGGACGCCCCAGTACGATCTTCCGGACCTACGGGGCAGGCAGATTTTCGCAGATATACACAGATAATATTGTTGTTTTGCAATTTAAGAATCTTAATAATCTGTGTTCATCTGTGTCCAAAAAAGGAAATTTCTATACTATAAATTTAACAACGAAAAATGGTGCTGGAATTATCGGGGGTCGGCCTTGAGATCCGTATCTAAAAATAGCACTATGTGCGTCCACTTCCCTTTTCTAGCTAGTAATACTTTATATGGTATTATAGATATTATTAACTACCGTATGTTGTATTTTTATGCTTTCCAAAGGCGCCGGAAGGATCCTGGAATATTTCTGTTCGATCCCTCTTGTGCCGTCAAACGATTGAATGACGCGGGTTTGTAAATACTTACTTTCCGGGTGTAAAGAGCATTTTTTTTCTTTTGAAAAGATTTATTTTAAATAAAATTCATTTTTTACTCTTGACAAAGTTTCTAAACAATTTTAAAAAGAGAATCCTGAATAGAATTCATTTTTTACTCTTTTTACTCTTGACAATATTTCCAAACAATTTTAAATAGAGGATTTTGAATGAAATTCATTTTTTTCTATTGACAATATTTCAACCCAAAGATTGTATTCGCTGAATATAATTCATACATAATTCAATTATTTTATTCTTTCAGACACTGTTTCAAATTTTTTTAAACCTATTACTTAACTGTTTCAAATTTTTTTCATCGTGTTATTTAAAGGAGGTGATGTCAGATACTTATGCTTTCTGCATAAAGCGGAAAGAAAAACGACCTATCCAAAGGTATGACCACGGCAGCCGGCTCGGCAATTATCAATCAGCTAAAACGGTCGTTTTAACGTCGTTGCCGGTTTAAGCCGAATTTAGATCAGAAAGGGGGTGGTAAAAATCAGTACGGAGAAATCATTTTCGTTTCTCTGACGCTGAATCGGACTCTGGATTTACTCTTGAAAGGATTACTAACTACTTTTTGGAGGTAAAATATGGCAGAAAAAAAAGATGTTGAAATAAACAGCAGGGCCGATACGCTCGACATGATGCATCCTGACATCAGACCCTGGCCGGTTACACCGCCGCCTTCGCCTGAAGAAGTTGAGAAGGTATATGCGAAAAGGAAAGCGGAAGACTTCGGCAAGTGGTGTGAGGACAACCTCAGGTACGAGTACTGCTTTGGCAAACCCGAGGCCCTTCAGGGGATGAAGTTCCTCTGTACCGGCATATGGAGAATGGGCAACATGTTTGCTTCCTCCTTGCTCTGTGAAGCCGGGGCCGAGGTGATCAAAATCGAGCCGCCGGAAGGCGATCCCTTGAGAAAGCTCACGCCTTTTGGCCGGGAAGAGTACATGCTCGAGAGCAAGATTACCGGCGAAAAATGCGGCCTCGACTTTATCCACGAGATGAGGGGTCAGAAATCCGTAACCCTTAATCTTGAAACTGAAGAAGGCCGGGAAATTTACAAGACCCTTGCCAGCCAAGTGGATGGAATTATCGATGAGATGCCAGCGGGCTACATGGACAGCATCGGTTTGGGTTACAGAGATCTTTCAGAGATATACCCCCGACTGGTTTACGCTAATATTGCCGTGCGCGGAACCTGGGGCCCTTACAAGGACAAGACGTCCAAGTTCGGCCAGTGGACCTTAGAACCCTTTGGCGGATGCGCCAACGCGTTTGTCCACAACACCGGCTTTCCCCAGGATCAGCTACCCAGGGGCAAGGGCGGCGACCCCACCCGGTCGGGTGTATGGTTTGCCGACTATGTTGCCGGCGAGCAGACGGCCAACAGTCTTCTGGCGGCACTTTACTGGCGGGACGAGCTGGGCAATGGTGAAGGCCAGTTCATTGAGGTGACCGGAGCCGAATCGCAAAATGACATCCTTGACTTTGACATTGCCTGGTACGGCTTTAACTGGAGCATCAAGGCCAGGACCGGCGCCTGGGACCCCAACCTGAACCAGTACGAGTGGAACCCCTGCCGGGACGGCTACATGATGATCGGCGGCCAGACCGACCGGCTCTGGTATCGGATCGGCATGTGTATTGAGCGGGACTTTCCGCAGTACGGCCGGCTGGTCCATGAAGACCCCATTCTCAAAGAGATGGGCGGCCGGAACGCTCTGAATATGCTGGTCAAAACCTACACCCTTACAACAAGGTGGCTGAGGGATATTAACCGGACCGAGGCCGAGCAGAAGCTCCTGGAATACGAGATCGCGGCCGGGCCGGTTCTGTTCATCGATGAACTCTCCGAGTTTCCCCACTTCAAGTACCGTCCCTGGGTGTGCACCATTGACACCGATCACTACGGGACCTTACTCTTCTCTGTGCCGCCCAACAACTACCAGATGAGGACACCCCATCGGGTCAAACAGATGGGCAGGCCGTTAGGGTATGACAACTACGAGATAATGATTAAGTGGTGTGGCATCGGTCAATTGCAAGTTGACGAATATAAGAAAAAGGGGGTGATGTAATATGCATAGACTCAAATATAACAAGGACCCACGTGAAACGTTAATTGAGGATCAGCAGGGCCCCAAGAGCAAGGAAGAGTTTGAAGAGATGAAGGCGCCTTACGAGGAATACTGCAAGGCGCAGTTCGATCCGGGCAATGAGTTCTCAAAGCCCCATTCTCTAAAGGGCGTCCGGTGGTTGAGCACCACTATGTACATTTTCACTCCCCATTCCGTTTCCAATCTGGCAGAGTTGGGGGCCGATGTAATCAAGGTGGAGATGCCGAGAATGGGCGACCCCATGCGGCATTGTGCGCCGTTCAACGAGACGTATCTCTATCCCCTGCACGACACCAGGCCCATGACCGGTACCGGTATGGGGTATCTGAATGCAAACCCCAACGAGTACCATATATCCATGGACTACCACCTGGACGAGATGAAGGAGCCCTTCTACGCCCTGGTCAGGATGTCCGACGGGTTGACCCAGTGTTACCGACCCGGCACCTTTGACCGCTGGCGGCAGTCTTATCGCTATCTCCAGGAAATCAACCCCAGGTTTACCTCCGTGTGGGGCGGCGGCTTCGGCTACGGGCCCAAGGTCTTTGGCGGTTCCTACGACATCCTGGGGCAGGCCCACGCCGGGTTAGCATCCATAACCGGCATGCACGAGTTCATGGGCGGCCACGCCACCAAGCACTCCAACTGGTGCATTGACTGGTACTCCGGCACCCAGATTACCTTCGGGATCCTGGCGGCCCTCCACTGGAGGAGGAAGTCCGGGCTGGGCACCAAGATCGAGTTTTCCCAGGTCCAGGCCGCCACCCGCTGCCTGGGTTATGCTGCGCCGCTTTACGGCCGGTTCGGCATTGTCCGCCAGCGCTGGGGCAACTGGGATACCCAGCTCTGCGCCCACGGGATCATTCTGTGCGGCAAGTCCGATTTCCCGGATGCCCAGAACCCGCAGGACCGGCTGGAAGCCAGGTATGCGATGATTTCCGCGTTCCAGGACGAGGACTGGAAAGAGCTGTGCGCCATCACCGGAATGAACGACCTGCATGACAAGTACAAATCCCGTAATGAAAGGACCGAAGGCGAGGCTCAGATCGAGATCTACGCGGCCCTGGAAAAATGGGCTGAAGATAAGTCCAGGTCGGAAGTCTGTAAGATCTGCCAGGATGCAGGTCTGCTGGCCGAGCCGGTGATGAACGACAGGGAGTACTACGAGGACGAGCACTGGAGAATGCGAGGCACGGTCCGTTGGCAGGATGACCCCATCTTCGGTGATATCATGGCGCACGGTAGTTACGCCGCAGGCCTGATGTCCAAGACTCCCAGGAGACTCTACTGGATTTGGCGGCCGGTGGGTGCTGATAACGTCAAGATCTACCACGAACTGCTCGGCTATTCAGCAAACAAGATTGAAGAGTGGTATAACAAGACCTTTATATAAAAGGAGGTGCGAACTGTGTGTGATATAATCTGGTGTAAAAAAGATTTTGAGGGAAAACCATGTGACACAGTTAACTACCTGGATCCTTACTGTTTCTGGAACTGGGAAGGCACCGTCAACTGTGCCGAGTGTGGGACGGTTTACTACATCCACATGATCCAGGGCAAGATGTACAGGGGTCCGGAGGAGAGACCCGGCGAGAAGCCCGACACCAGCCCGCTTTATGCGGATAAGCCATTAGATGGCTACAGGTTCTATGGAGCGGGCATCGAAGGCAGGACCAGGCCTTTCGAGTGCCTGCCCAGGCATATTTACCTGGGTGTGCCCGACATGGTGAAGTTCAGCATAAGGGGCAAACCGGTCAGAGGATGGCGTCCCCAGCCGCCGGACGCAAGCAATGCCGGCGGTAGTTACGGCTTTAACTGGGATGTCGAGAGGCTTTCTCCGGATGTATGGGAAGAGTACCAGAAAAAGATAAAAAATGGCGAGGTTACCGAGTGGTAACTAAAGAAAGGAGTGTCTTATGGCAGAGTTAACACCTCAAGAATTTCTGGACAAGGTCCTGAAGCCGGATAAGGAGTCCGACCATATATGCTGGGACTGTCTGCATCTTAAGCCCGTGATCGAGGGCTCCTTTTTTCCTCCGGCAGACATCATTGGCTGGTGCAAAAAAATTCATTTTCCCCACTACTGGTGCGTAGCGGATTTCAACGTGGTTAAAAAATGCTACGCATTCGAGTCCAAGAAGAAGAAGAAGTAGCATGGAGGAAAACGTAAAAGAGGAACTCGACACCATCAAACAGATAGTGTCAAGATGGAAAAAGAGCTATCTGGGATGGGCAACACCGGACGGGGGAAACGAATTTTTGCTTGAAGAGCTCTCGGAAGAGATCTCCACGTACGTTTCTCCCATGGTCCGGAGGTTGTACGAAAGCAATTACCTGAGCCTGTCCGAGCATCATGAGTTCATTGAATCTTGCTACAGCCAGGTAAATGAGCTTCGCGACCTTATAAAGAAAAAGGAAGCGGAGTACAAACAACCCAAAAAAGGGATCTGGGCATAAGCCTTTACGAATCATTTGGCTTATG
>Ga0315532_1001376_pt1 | contig 18158 bp, 24 predicted proteins | sample SalMarWE160370MG_FD_203082 | JGI IMG/M metagenome (GOLD analysis project Ga0315532, IMG submission 203082) | Salt marsh sediment microbial communities from the Plum Island Ecosystem LTER, Massachusetts, United States - Salt Marsh Sediment WE1603-70 ... | reverse complement strand
AGAAAAGGCAAACTCTTAATCTGGGTGAAGGACTTTCAAAGAACAAGGAAAACCTGTTTCTCTAAATAATCTATATCCAGCTATCTATATTATACCAGTACCACTTGTTAAGTTAGAGTAAGGATCAAAGAAAGGGAGGGGAAGAATGGCTAGAAGAAGTTACAGACCTGAGTAAAGCATTAATAAGCTACAGGAAGCACGGATTCTCCTTAGTCAGTGATCAATGATGGGTGAAGTTGCCAAGAAGACAGAGTTAGGCAAGCGAGGCTGTTACCGCTGGCGGAGAGAATAAGATGGCATGTGCATTAATGAGGTTAAACTGCCCAAAGAACCTGAGCCGGGTAGACTTATTGTTTGAGTAGGATACAGGGAGATATGCCTCAACCAATAACTTTCAAACCCTCTCTATAACGATATTTAAGACGTTGGTGCGCCTGGGGGGACGATACAATGTTAGAACTTTTTGGGAGGAAGATATAGAAATCCCAATCTACGACATTCCTGTACAACAGCGCACGCGAACAACCTAGATCAAATCTCAGCGCTTATCAATCTGGGTCTAGAAGACGCAGTATGGAATCTGGGAAAACCAAGCTAACAGCTTTTCCAGTCTACGATTTCGAGAATCTCACTAAGTTTCTGAACTACATAATTGACACTTGTAGCCCTTCTGGACAGCAGGAGCACCGACGGGATTGAACCAACAGGTCTGTATTCCTGCCTTCTTGGCTCCTAGGATATCATCCTCGTAAGAATTACCCACATACATGCACTCTTCAGATCGTCTCTCTAGTAGAGAGATTGCTTTGAGAAACAGTCTTGGGTCAGGCTTCCAGACACCTACCTCTGCTGAGAGTACAATACAGTCAAAGAGATCTTTGATTTCCAGGGATTCAAGTTTTTGATACTGTACATCACGAAAGCCATTAGAAACAATCCCTAGTTGAAATCTCTTGGCAAGATGCTCAATGACAGACTTTGCTCCTTTGACCGGTGAGTTAATCTGGGGGTATGATTTTACGTACAGTACAGTTATATTCTCTGCAGGTTCACTGCTTAGATTGAGCAATTTAAGAAATATCTTGAATCTACCAATCCGGGCTGCATCTCTTGAGTGAGTTCTATTACACTCCTCAGTGGCGATGCGATCTGATTTGAGTAAGGCATTGACTGCTACCTTCTGTTCGATGCCTTTGAATACCTCCCTGTACTCCTGTATCATCAGATGAGCCCACTTTCTTTGAGCCTCAGCTCGGTCAAAAAGAGTGTCATCGATGTCAAAGAGGATTGCTTTCAACTTGTCCATATTGATATTGAATTATTTCGCTCCCGTAAGCTCAGGTTAGGCCAAATCTCAGCACTTGTCAATCCTGGTCTTGGATAAGTCTGATTCGGGCTAGTAGAATTCTGTGACAGTTCTATTGTGCGGCAGAAGACAGTAGATCATTTCTTCCATGGCCTCTTACCAAATCCACACGAATTCAATAAATCTCCGATTTCATTTTTCCTTTTCCGCATTCTACTGATTTCCTTAATTGACTCTCTCAAGTAATACCTTGATCTTGATATATCTTTCTCATCGATAGTGTCTAGTTTCCCGGTGTGAACCAGCTTTGATCGCTTGTCATACAGCCGTTTCACCTCACCAAAAATACTTTCGGAATTTTCGCCCGTTTTTCCAAGCAGAACCGATATATTTCTTGAAACTCTGTACTTTAGTTCCCCAAAACCCGTATTTAGTAAGGCCTCCAATCCTATCATGAGCGATAGAAACGACAAACCTCGGTGATTGGCTTCGTAGGATAACTCAAAGGCCTCAAATCCCAATTGAAGGAAAGATTTGCTGAATGGGAGTGACGTATTTCGAATGAATGAGAGTAGTCCTGGAATTTCTGTAGGTTTCAACTCGTAGGGTTCTTCCCAGACACATATCTGTGTCCCTGATCCCATAAGCATTCTTGGAATGTCCTTCTCAATGACATAGTAGTATTTCAACGGCACAACAATGTTTCCTTCCTTGAATAGCCTCATCAATCGCATTGTGCCATTCAAGTAACCGTGAGCGAATTGATTATCAAATCTAGCCACCCCCATGGGAAAACTTGTCAGGATTCCTCTGGCGTTCATTTTGATGTCGCTTTTGAAAGAGTTTGTAACGAAATAGTATTTCTTTTCACTGTAGTTAAAACATGCCAGAGGCAACAGTTTTCCCCCGACGACCTTAAGAGGCAGGCCTTCAATACGAGAGATAAGACGAATGCCTTCTTCAAGAGATTTATCTTCTATTTTGAAGCCATGATCTAGAGGCATTCGTAGGATAGACGAATCCACGTTGGCTAGGGCTCCCACAAAGTAAACCGTTCCCTTACCTTTATCATATGTTATGTTTGAGATTAGACAAGGGGGAAGTTCTTCTCCTGTTCTTTTCCTACTACTCCAGCAGTAAGCTTGGCTATATTTATGTTGTGGTCGCAATATCACCTACCAGTTTGAGTTAGTAAAACCCTTAATAAGAGCGTGATTCGATAGATTCAAACAAATACCGACTTAACCCAAATCTCAGCACTTGTCAATCTGGGTCTGGAGATCATGTCCGCACAGCACCTTGAAATAGCGGCCACCTGTTTCCGAGACAGTTATTCCGTTGACTCTAACTTAACAAGTGGTACTATTGATGGGGGCAGGTCACCTTCATGCTTAGCCATAGGTCTTGTGCAAGCCCGATGTTCTTCCAGTTTCCAACTTTCCGTGATTACCATCCTATCTTTATAATATCTCCTTTGATGAGATTTGCTCAGTATCATTTTCCTCTACCTTCTTCTCCAGAGCTGCTTTTACATAGCCATCGTAAGTCTGTTTTCTTTTTTTCCTTTCTTTGGGAGCTGAAGAGAAGGAGCGTATTCTCCTAATGGCATATTTTCTGTTTTGATGAGTATTTCTCGAGTATTCATCCAGGATAGAAGATTTGTCTTTTCTTGACTTTGCCATGAAATATCTTTCTTGCAGTACTTTGAGGTATTGGCGTTTTGCATCCATATTCATATCCTTTCACCTCCCTGTTTGATTCTTAATTTCAGCAGGGAAGATTATATCATATTTCGGTTACCTTTTACATGATTTAACCAGTACCGTCTTGGTTATATATTGGATGATTCAATTCGTAATGGACAAATCCTATAAAAAAGCTAAACTAAAATGGCAAAAAGACAAAAAGAAGAATCATCCCAATGACAGAGAGGATAAGAAGGCAAATGGAGTGCCACTTTTCCGAAAACAACGATACTGGGATCACCAAGAGAACAGTTGCCAGAATAGTAAAGAAAGTAGCAGATAAAGCTGAAATCTCAAAACCCGCCTCCCCTCACGTTGTACGCCATACCTTCTCAGTCAACTGTATCAGAAAAGGAATCTCCACTAGAGCCCTCCAAACTTTACTTGGCCATGATAGATTGACGACCACTGAGATTTACCTTAATTTATCCCCATAGGACGCTATCAGGGAGTTTTTGAATAAGTGGTAGGTCCGTAAAGGAGACGAGAATAGAAAGGAGAAATCATGCAAGGTAAGAAGTTGGGTCTGGTGTTTTTTGTTCTGGGTGTTTTCTTTATACACCTTTACACTACAGTACCTTTCTTATGGGCCCTCATGGGTATATCTTTGGCTTATCCATTGACGGTAACCAAAGGAGCGCTATCTATGCTTCCAGCATTTGCACCACCCATTGGCGGAGCATTGCTTGTGGTTGGTGGTTTAATCTACGGGCAAAAAGTTAAGGAGGTAATCGAATGAATTTTCCAGTAACTCATCCTGTCTGGATGTGGCTTTACTTTGGTACATTTGGTTCTACTGGTGCTGTCCTCTTCACATTAATTGTCTGGCATTGGGTGAGAATTCACGCACTAAGCAAAGGACACCAACGATCAGTCGCTAGATGGAGCATGGTCGGTTATATGTTTTTGTTCTTCGCAATGTGGTTTGCCTGCGGCATTGGTGGACCTCCAGGTAATATGTTAAGTGCTGATCCGGTCGCACAAAATCTCTCTGCCGCTATCTCTGCAGCAGTCCTTTCCATGTTTTTCTCTGTGCCGGGCTGGGCTTGTGTGTTGGTGAGTCAGCGAAAGATGTTACGAGGCATTCAATCAGATAAAATTAAATAAGAAAAGATTGGAGTAAATAGGGGTGAAACTTTCTCAAATGATTAATCACTCTGACCTGCCCCCATTAATAGTACAACTTGTTAAGTTAGAGTCAATGGAATAATAGCCTCGGGAGCAGGTCACTTACATATTGTCTCTACTTTACCGTAGAACACAAAAAAGCCAAAAAGAGAAGTGAAGAGAATAACTCTATATCCTTTGCTGAAAAGTGATACAAGCATTCTAGCCTTACCTTACACAATATCATTTGTGTCAGGTTGATTGACCAGGATATTCTTAAAACAATACTTAACAGAATAGCCATTGTGTTAAGTTATTCTCAAAGACAGGGAAAGTTGCAAGAGTAGGCCAAGAGGAAATCTGGGAACTTAGATTTGACAAAAAGTATGTTTTTGGAGGGATTCTTATATAAAATTAATTTTGGAGGAAAAATGGTTAGACCGTCTCACTTTTTGTATTGTTTTAGACCCTTTCAAGCCTTTTCACTCAATTCCTTCGTATTTATATATGAAATGCGAATCTAACAATATAGGTTATTTAAAATAAGGTGTCAAGCCTGTTTCCGGATTTATCTAATCTTATTGGCTGGTGGGTGTTTGCGTTTGAATCTGATAGAGAGTACCACTTCCCTTAGGGGCTATTTTTGGTTCCGTAGTTTTGGTTGGCCTCGGATTTGACATACAGCTATTTTTTTTCAGTTTCATTGCCATAACTTCCGCAGGAGCAATGACCTTTTGCGCGAAAGATTGAAATAGGTTATTAGGGTTCTTATAGCGAATAATCTGGAGAACCCAGGGGTATCTCTTAAAATGTTCGAAAACATGCCGTATTCACTGGCTGAAGCCTCCAGTAATGGCTGAATTGGAACTGAGGGTAGATCTGGAACGATGCGCTCTAGCTCTTGAGGTATACTTTTGGCATCTGTGATATCAGCGATAACAAACCGAGCCACATGAGCCAGAGTAGAGATGGTCTCTGTGATATCTCGGCTACTTGGTTTTTCGAAATCAAACACCACGGGTAGATAATTATACTTGAGAAGTTGTTCTCGAATAGCATCCAATAAGGTCTTTCTCTCCTTGGTAAACCGGCCAAGAACGAGCACAACCTTTGATGTGATAGTATCGATGATACGACGAATTTTTTGGTTATTAATGAGCAAATGAAGAAATTGCGCAACCTCAAGATTATCAGTAGTGATTGTGGGTTCGTGGGGAAGTGTGATTATCAGATTTGATTGGTCCGTTGTCTTATCCACGTGTAAATTCCAGGCGGAAATTCCATATATGCGGCAGTGCGAAAGGTTTGTATAGAAGAGACGTGTGTTAATCATGCGAGCACCACTGAGGTTTGCACCGCGGAGATTTGCATGACAGAGGTCCGCATCACTGAGGTTTGTATAACTAAGATCCGCATCCCTGAGATCTGTACACATAAGGTTCGTATAACTAAGATCCGCATTTTCAAGCTTCGCACCTCTAAGGTTTGCCTTATAAAGGTTAGCAGCGGAGAGGTCCGCAATCATCAGATCTGCGCCGCTAAGGTTCGCATTTTGGAGGCTTGCACCCCTAAGCTTCGCACCAGTGAGTTTCGTGTCCATCAGGTTGGCATAAAGGAGTTTGGCATCAATGAGGTTTACGCCAGGGAGGTCTGCACCACTAAGGCGCACATCACTGAGGGAAGGTTCTTGTCGAGGGTGGTCTTCTCTCCACTCATTCCAGACAAATACCCCTTGTTGAATGAGATCAAGGTGTTTGTTATCTGTCATAAGAGTCCTCTCTACATTGTTAGCTGTGGTCAAATCATGTGTGGATCTACCATTTATTCAAAAATTCCCTGATAGCATCCTCTGGGGATAAATTAAGGTAAATCTCAGTGGTTGTTAATCTATCGTGGCCTAGAAGGGTTTGGAGGGCTCTGGTAGAGATTCCTTTTCTGATGCAGTTGACCGAGAAGGTATGCCTTAAAACATGAGGAGAGACGGGTTTTGAGATCCCAGCCTTGTCGGCTACTTTCTTGACTGTTCTTGCAACTGTTCTCGTAGTAATTCCAGTATCATTGTTTTCTGCAAAGTGATATTCAAATAATCTTCTCACTCTATCTGTCATTGGAATGATTCTTCTTTTTGTCTTTTTACCGTAAGGGCCACCCTTGCCGTAGATAACCAGTCTTCTTTCCTGCCACTGGATATTATCTTTTTTAAGATCAGCAAACTCTGAGAGTCTTAATCCGGTATCCAAAAGAGTCCAAACTACAAACTTTTCCCGAAAAGTATCGCAGGCATTGATCAGGCTGTCTACCTCATCGTCATTTAATGGTTCTCTTTTATATTGGTAAGGCATAGAAAAAATTATTTAATTTATATTTTTTAGTGATTAACTTTTAATATTTTGTTTTAATAGAGGAAGGACTATTTCTTTAACAAAGTCCATTGGAACAACCCCAGCTAAACCTGAATTCTCTACAAATATCACTCGCGGTTCTCCTGTCTGAGAACTAATGGCAACTTCTCGATATGGAATATAACTCTTGGCAATTCCTAATAGGTAAGCTTTGTTTACAGGCTTTGTACCTTTGATACTAGAAAGGCTTGGTTTTAGAATTACAGGGCTGCCGCTACTGCCAGGGAATACCCAAGCATCTATAAGAAACTGAAAATTGCTGTTGATTATTTCGTCGTCCAAGCGGGCAATTATTCCAGAGCGGATGATTGTATAGTTTTTGTTTATCCCAGCGATTCCCATAGGGAATCCAATAGTGAAGATTTCATCCCCTTGGCCTATTCCCAATTTCTTAATGGTTGGTTTAAGAGCCATTAAATATTCAGGAAACCAGAAAATTTGAAGATTTTGTTTTTTGAGAAATTCAGGACTAGTAGAAACTACTGCAGCATCCACTTTTTCATTAGGATGGGCAAGCCATTTTTGTCCTTTCTCATCTTTCAGACGTAAAGTGAATCTTTTTGAACCATCTTGAGAAGCGTTACATCGTATAAAAACTTCATTTTTTCCTTGAAATACATGTCTATTGGTCACTAAAAATACTTTGAACAGTTCTTTCCCGTTTTGGTCTTTTTGGCCTATAGAAAAACCTACTAGAAATCCTGTTGCAATAGACTTATAGTTTTTATCTCCCTTTGGGATTTCAATTGATACTACCGCATCTAAATATTGTTTTGGTAATAGAGACATTTTACATTATCTCCTTGATTTTAGTTTAGCTTATTTTGTAGTTTTGTCAACATTAAGTAAAAAAGAGGACAAAATGTCCTCAATTTGTAAAAAGGAGTGTAGATAAAATGGGGGTTTGGCTTTAGAGGAAAGTGGCAAATGTCTTACTTTTACACAAAGGACGACAAAACTTAAGCTTTTTACCTTTTTCTGAGCAAGGGTTCTTCCCGTAGTTATCTTTATCTCATTGTACGAATTGCTAATTCCATTTCCCCTTCCTGTCACCTTATCGCAGGATTCTTGCTCATTCATTCTCGATAAAATAACCTCGGCAATCGCTAATCATCTCTTTCTTCTTAATTGCTTTTCTCTCTCTTTCACAATCACCCGATAACCAGCAACTTACACATAAATTGGCTGCTCTTTTTCCAAGGTCTGTCTTAAGAGATTGTGAGTCAAGGGTTTCTACTAGATGATCCAGCGGGGTATTTATCCTTCTGGCGGTTCTGCCCGCATCCGTCATTCCTCGTACCCAAAAAATGATAGGAAGAACAAAGAGATATAGTCTAAACCAAAAATCCATAATGGATTCTCGTGGTATGGTTTGACTCCATATAACTGCGTACCAGAAGAGTCCATAGAAAAACATATATAGAATTCCCTTTAATATCTGTCCATTGTATAATTGCCCCAAACCGCAAAAGAAAAAGGACAATACTATTGCTAACCCCGGATTTCTCTTAGTTTCCCCTTGCTGTAAAAGTCCTACTTTGGCTTTCTTCTTGACTTTTCGAAATCTCCAAGCTCCCAAAATCATTAATACGATTCCTAAAGGAAAGAGTGCAAGTGTAAATGCGATAAACACTGTTTCAGATATAGACGCAGATCCAAATAGTCTGCGAGTTCCTCCAGCCATAATTACCACTGCGAATATTTCAAAGGAACTAAGCATACAGACTATCCCTGCCCATGTCATTTTACTTTCTCCCCTCAACGTTTTCTGGCTGACCTGTTTCTCTCAACCTATTGATGATTCGCTCCGGCAACCGCTCTCATACAAAAGTTCAATTGATACTATGTTTCGAAAGCTGTCTATGCTGTCTCGCAGCTTTTCCCATCCCCCTTTTTCCAGGTACTTGATTTCTCGTTTATTTCACCTTTGTGTTTTTTTCATAAATTCACCTTTTTGGTCTGCCTATTTATCAGGGTCTCAAGAACCTATCTTATCAAAAAGTTCATTTTTGTATATATAAGGTGCAATTGCTAGCTTGAGAAGTTGCTGTAATGTCTATCCAGCCAGCACTGCAAAAATTCTACCAATCCCCTGCTGCCTTCTCCGCCTCTTTTTTCTTCTGGGCTTCCATTTTCTCTATTGTAAGCGGTGTACTACCGATCGCTAAATATCCGTCCTCGTCTACATAGTCGTATGCAAGGATAACAAAGGATTTTTGGCTGTCCCACCTCATTTCGTAGAAGCCCTCATCAATCTCCTGTTCTCCATAACGTTCTTTGCATATTGTCTCAAGCAAGTTGTAGTTGTCCTCGCCGTTATAATAGATTCCTACACTTGTGAATCGGCCCTCATAGAACATATAGGCAATTCGGTAGAGAGTTACATCTCCAAGATACATTTTGTCATCAGGGAGCGTGTATGCCTTCATATCATCTGAATCTAAGAGAAATTTCATATCCTCAGTAGGTGGATCCCCCCATTTAAGCCCCCTGAACCCCTCTGGCTCATTCTGAAAGGCAAAAGCCCCCACTGAAAGAGCCAGAACCAAAACCAGCACTAACGATAAAACTTTTTTCATTCTTTCTCACCTCCTCCCTCACCTTACTCAATAGGTTAAGTGTAAGGTTATTCTTCCCACAAGTGATATTCGCCTCCTCTAATTCTGGATTTTATTCACCATAGAATAAATCCCTAGCAATTTGATTATCTGGCTCAACTGTTTTTTTGTTCATATCAACTACATAGATAACTTTATCTCTTTTCCCATCAGCTACAACTACATAAGATACTCTCCAGATACCCTTTTCCCCAATAGGTTCAGCATTTCCTTCTACAACATCAACTTTCTGACCTTGACTTCTCAAAATTCCTACTAACCCGTCAGTTATTGAACCGATTGTATAGCCCAACTCTTTTGCTTCCTCGCCATATATAGGATAATTTATTACAAAGTCATAAACTTCTTTTTTGGAGTAACTTATTGAAGTTTGAGTTGGCTTTCCAGTCTGGGTCTGAGTTTTTGTTCCTGTTGGCTTTTCCTTGTCAACACTTACGAAAGTAATACTTATTCCTATTGCAATTAAAATCAGAAAAACAATCCCAAAGGCAATCTTGCTTCCCTTATTCTTCTGCCTTTTCTCCTTCTTCTTCTGCTTTCTCTCTAATTTACTCGCTAGGATCTGCTTTTGTGTATCTGTTAATTCTTTCATCTTCTTCACCTCCTTTCTCTCTAAGCCTTACCTAGCTTTTACTTTATTTTATTTCTCCCACAAGTGATATTCGCCCCTCTATGAGCTTCCTCTATTCCCGGGGCTACATTTTGAAGGCAGCCCCGGTTATAGACTTTTCTGCAATCATAGCCTCGTTTCCTTCGCCTTCTTCTGTTTCTTCTTCTGTTCGATTTTCAAGAACAGGATCCTGTTTCTCTTTTCAATTTTTGCTTGCTTTTCCCTCTCCTTTTCATCCTTCTCTTCTTTGTACTTTATCAACCCAAACAGGGAAAAATCATCAGGATCGCACTGGCAAACACCAGGCGAGGGTACCCAATGCCCTGTCTTTTTGTCTCTGTGGATCCGCTGATAAGGTATTAGGGAAAAAGCCAGAAAGTTGCCACACTTCGCACATCTCATTCGTTTTTGCTCCTTTCACCCACGCAGGCCAGGTGATAATAAAACCCCTCTCCACTGATAATATAGGGATACGTTAGCTCCTCCCTACATGCTCTGCACTTTGGTACTCTATGACCGCTTTCAAAAGTTACCTTCCGTGTCAAGCCATTGGATCAGGTAACCGAAGCAGGGGTCGTTGTGCCATTGAAAAGGTAACTTTTTGCAGCCACCTGAGGAGTCTGTTTTTTGGAAGGATTAGGTTCTCCTCCGCTTTCTTTCTCCTCATAGACTTTAAAGAGCCGGTGAATCTTTTTATCGATCCTTCTTTTGAGTTCAGCCGGGTTAAGCCTTTGGTAGAGCTCCCCTAGTTCCTTCTTAGTCTCCTCAGGGATCTTTTTTGATTCCATAAGCCTTTGATAAGGGGTCCTCGGAGTATCGTACTTTCGGTGAACTTTTCCTTTCTCCCGGATCTTTTCTTTGAGCTTCATTACCGGTTGAAAGAAGTTCTTATAGAGTCGAAGCTCATTTCGGTAAAGACTATTGATCAGGTAAAGCTCTTTCTCAGTATCATATCTCAGGTGTCCAATAACACTTCTGACGTGGGTAGAGTTCTTCTGTTCCACAAAATTGTTGTCGTTCTTCTGATAGGATCTTGATCGGGAAAACTCAATCCCTTCTGCCTCACAATATCTAAGGAGATGCCAGTTAATGAAACTCTTATCATTATCAGGGTGGATATGGACCCAAGCGAAGGGAGATCTTTCTCGGATTCTTTTTAGAGCATCAAAACTCGCCTCCTGTCCTTTTCCCAGTACTGCCTCTCCTTCCCACCAGCCAAAAGCAATCTCCGCTACACTTACGGTATTCCCGTAGGGCCCCGAAGCTGACTGGCCACAGTGTTCCACTAAATCCACCTGGAGCTGCCCTGGCAGGACTCGATCCCAGCCTCCTGCTTTGACCGGGATCTTCTGGTAGATTAGGGGGTTCCTCTTCTGGCGGTACTTCTGGTTGAGGTGAAGGGCCTCTTTCTGGCGCCTTAAGGCTCGGTCAATGGTTCTCGGACTGATTCTTTTGAGTTTGTCCGCTATCTCGTTAGGAATCACCAGCTCTTCCTGAACTCTAAGACGATCTACCTCGGTTCTAAGGACAGGCGCTAGTCTTTGCCCACAAGGATAATCAAAGATATCCCATACTTTTGCTAGGGCTGCCTTGACATAACCATCGTAGATTACTGGTTTTCCTCCTCTTCTTTTCACTACTAAAGAGATGCTAGACCTTATCTTTCTGATCACATATTTCCTATTCTGGCGTGTATTCTTGCAGTATTCATCCAGGATCAAGGATTTTTCTTTTCGGGACTTTGCCATAAAGTATTTTCTTTGTAAAACCTTCAGGTACTGGTTTCTTGCATTCATATCCATTTTCTCCTTCTCCCTAGTTATTGTTATTTAGCCAGGGAATATTATAGCTTATTTCGGTTACATTTCATATGGCAGAACCAGTTACTCTTGGGTTACATTATATATGACTCAATGCGACCTTCTTGTCGAAATAATCTATTCTGCTATACTTTACCTGTGGAGTAGTCATGATCGCTGCTCCTTTTGCCCTGGTTGGCTTGGCTGTCTGCCAGGGCACTTATTATTTTCTTTGCCACCTTGTCCACCTTCCCGAAGTCCTTCAGGATATTCTCACTCAGCCCCCAGGACTTCAAGTAAAAGACTGACTTCCTTTCAATTCCTAGAACTTTGCATACTAAGTAGGTAGCTGTCTCGGCCTGCTGTTCTCTCACCTTGTAGGGAGTGCCGTTATCGGGATGCTTTAGCTCCTTGTGAACCCATTCGTGAACCAAGGTCCCTATATTCTCAGTCTTGTCTAGGTTGCTGTTCAGGGTGATCTCTCCATTCTCACTGGTGACATAACCACCCTTTGCTATCTCTAGGGGCTTGAAAACCACAGTCCAGCCAGCCTTTTCTGTTGCCTTCCTTAGCTCCTCAAAGTCTATGTCCGAGCCTGTGGTGAGTCCTCGCTTGATAGGCTCTCCCTCAGTCTGGCCTATGTCAAATACCGGCACTGAGAAGAACCCATGTAAAATTTTCCTCTTCCTCTTTATCCTTCACTTTCTTAAACCAGGGAGCTAGGATCCAGACAGCCTTGCCTCCCTTCTTAACTGTTCTTCCTAGCGCCTTCCACTTCTTATAACCCGCCACCTGGGAGCAACCGGCGAAACACAGTATAATCTGATTATATAAGCTATACTGATGAAACTTTGCTAGGCTATCCAAAGTCTCTTGAAACTTCTCCGGAGTTAGTTCCTTAATCTCTTCAAGTAAGTTTTTGACCCTCCTCACATTCCTTTTTGTTATCTCTTTGTTTGTCATTACTTTTCACCACCTTTCTTTTTCGCTTCCCTCTGATAAAAGGTATATCCCAATATGGAGTGTGACATTTCGGACATACTCTTACTTCTTTGACTCTGGGATTCCACGAGTGACCACATCTTTTGCAAGTCAATTGCTTCGGCATTCTGACTTTTACCATTACTTACTTCTCCTTTCAAAGAATTGATGATTATCATTCAATATAATTATACAACATATTTTAGAAAAGTCAACCCCCATGGCCATTTGATATTAAATAACTATTTAATATTAGGGTAGTATCCTAAGAGGTGAGAAAAGACTCAAACAAAAGATCGTGTCAATATCGGGATGAAAGTACGCAGTCTTCATCGGTTTAAAAGTATCCACGTGGACGAAAAGTCGGTCTTGAATTAAAAGAACAATCATTCTACTGTTCTGACCTGCCCCCCTAGAATCGGTCAAGTTATTATGTTAGATAGTATCGGGTCCGCCCCGGCCTGAGAATGGGTAAACCGTCTCCGGGTCCTGGCAGAGCGTCGCTGTTGCAATTCACTAACAAAAACTGATAACCCTCTCATCATATCACTTGAAGTCAAACCGAAACTAAAACTGAAAAGAAAACGCAAACTTATGCCATAACCTACCAAGTATTTATCTCAGTATTCCTCTGGCCTGCTTTTCGGAAAAAAGATCCGGCCCAAATCTCAGTGCTTGTCAATTTGGGTTTTAGAGGTTCTCTGAGGTGCCTCGGTATGCTATGATGAGACGGTTAGGTTCTCAATGCCTTCTCAGGCCAACGAGGGTCATCCAGGATTGCCGTACCCACAGCAACCAAATCGGCAATACCCTGATTCAGAATCCTACGAGCAGTATTGCCAGTTTTTATTTCGCCCACAGTTATCACAGGTACTTTGACATGCGGCTTGATTTGTTCAGCCCGATAGACGGTGGAACTAAAAGGGTAATCAGGTGGTGCCGCTATTGGCTCGTTTCCAAGAGCTCCGGAGGAGATACTGAGGTAGTCCACCAGAGGGGAAAGCTTCTTGGCGATCTCTACTCCCTCTGATAGAGAGTCTATACCTAGGCGGATACCAAGTACAAATCTGGAGTCGGTGTTCTTGCGCACAAGAGCAGCAATCTCAAACAGCAGTCGCATTCTCCCAGCAATACTACCACCATACTCGTCTTCTTGCTGATTAAATTGAGAAGAGAGCAGTCTACTCAGCAGAAAGCCATGTGCAGCGTGAAGCTCTACTCCCTGGAAATTGGCTTCTTCAGCACGCTGGGCCGCGGCAACAAAGGCATCTTTGATCGTTACCATCTCTTCTGAAGTGAGAGGACGATCCACGGAAGCATGATTAATCTGAATGAAAGCAAGTACATTGTTTGAATGAATCACCCGTGCCACTTTGGATAGACCTTCGATATGCTCGTCTGCCCAGATTCCAATATTAGCTTCACTAAGACGATAATCGCGGCGAACGGCGGTGGTTTCCACCACAATGGTACCCACTCCGCCTTCGGCACGTTCACGATAGTAGGCTACGTGTCTCCCCAAGACCTTGCCGGAAGGACTGCTCCAAGGACGGTACATAGGTGGCATGAGAATACGGTTCTTTGCCTGAAGAGATCCAATTCGGATTGCCTGTGCGAGAACATCTTTCATGATAGTTCCTCAGGAATTCATTTTACAGTCTTCCGTCTCACAGTCAAGCTCCGTAATCTGCCAACGACCCAAGAAATCCACGATTGTATCTTTGGTTCAAGATTGAACCAAATCTCAGCACTTGTCAATTTGGGTTTACGGATAGTTTGCTTCAAGAATCAGTTTAAGAGAAGAGAACCGTTAGTCAATTTAATATTCAAGTGTGATGAAACTCTTTTTTGACAAGATACGCTCTTTGGCTAAAATAGGAACGGTGTTTGAACCATAGCAAATCAAACCGGAGGTACAAAATGAACAAAGCAGAACTGGCAAATGAGGTAAGTGGTGAAGTAGGATTGAGTAAGAGAGAGACTCAAAAGGTGATTGATGCTATTATTGGGACAATTAGGGATACTCTTGCCGCAGGAGAGAAGGTTACTTTAGTTGGTTTTGGGACTTTTCAAGTTGCCAAAAGGAAAGCAAGAAGAGGGGTGAATCCTCAAACAAGAGAAAGTATTCAGATACCGGCGAAAAAGGTACCTAAGTTCACCGCAGGCAAAGCTACAAGAGAGAAGGTAAAGTAGCAGGGGTGGGCGAATCAGACCTAGAACCGCACATTCTGTAGCGAGGAGGAATATTTAGGAGGTATGCATGGACGTCTTCGAGGCCATCGAAAAGGAGATAATAGATGACCAAGAATACAATAGATATAATAGTGAGTAAACGACTTAAATGGCATAGAACTGAGGTAATTCTCCTTTGGCTAATCATTGCCATGGCAGTGATACTCATACCAACTGGGATGGGCATATATTTATATGTTGGTAACCTTAGTATTGCAGAGTATGTTTTTTCAGTTCGTCCTAGGGACCTAGCTATCTTCCAGGTTAGAATGCTATCCATTTTTTCTAGGGGCATAGGTGTTGTTTTTACTCTGGCGGGCATAGCCACTATTGCTCTTGCAAGAAATAGACTCTCGTTGGGAAAGGATGCCTACCGGATGGCAAAGGTTATTCAAGGTAGGATGAAAGAAGAATAGGTAAGTCAAATTTGCAACAGAGACTTGTCAGGACAAATGGATGGCTATCATCTGTCCCAAATGCAAGCACCAATATGACGTAACTCTATTTCAATTTGGCAGTGTCGTTGAATGTGATTGTGGGGCAAGAATAAAGCTTGATCCAAGAAAGGGAATAGTCCTAGAAAGCCAGAGTCTACAGAATAGAGGGAGGCTAACAATGACTGCTTCTTTTATGCCAGGATTTGAAGCTGCTGATAGAATCAAAAACTTAATTCATAAAGATACGCAGATAGGAGAAGATAAGGTCTATGTTACTGTGAAACAGATTTACCTTTTAGATGAGAAAGGTAGTTTGGATTTTGGCGGTAGTGAACTTCACCTGGCAGAAAGAAAACCTTTGCTTCCCAAAAAGAAGCTTACAGAAGATAAATATGGATGGTGGAATCTCAATCAGGGCACATACCTTGTTGAGTTCAACGAGCAGATAGAGTTAAAAGAAAAAGAGATTGCTATCCTCGAGTCCCAGGAAGAACTTTTACAGAACGGTTGTTTTCATCCCCTTCGGATTATAACACCTAAAGGAAAACTTTCTTTCATCCCTTTGAATGTTGGATGCCAGGGTATAGATATCAAGCAAAATGCCCGTATCTCAGTACTTAGAATAGTGAAGAGATAAATCCAGATCAAGTATTAAAAAAGGCTTGTTAAACAGCACTAACAAAAGCTTATCTAATAAAGTTAATTATTTTGCTGCACAATTCAATAGAAATTTATGGATGTCCTTATCTTTCAAGATGCAGATTAGTGGACGAGAAGTTAAGGCACTTTTTTTCAAAGACACCGGGACATTTTATGTAGAGCTTCTTCTACGAGAAGGTGACTGTCCCGAGAAAAAAGAGTTTCCCGAAGTTCAGATGTGCTCTGGAGATTGTCAGGGTACCTATCTCAGTGCAATGGTTAAAGAAAACATAGTGAAGATCATCGGTAGCATTTTCCCGAGACCACATATTATGTATAGCGAAGAATTTGCCAGAAAGCGTCACCTGAGAAGAGAGGAAATTACCCGCTACACCAAAGATTACCTGGAGAGGAATCGGTATACTCTCGATTCATATATGGGTGGAAGAAAGAAGAGAGTTTATGTAGCAGAAGAGCACGTGGAGACTATCTTCAAAGGCTGCACTTTTCGGGTAGCAGAAGGAGTATTCGATGATTTCTTGACAGAGCTTCGCAAACCTGACCTTAAAAGAATCACCCTGAATTTAGATAAGATAAGAAGGATAGCAACTCCAACCACGACCAAAGACTTCGGCAAATTCATTAGACTGTAAGAGCCCTAGAACAGCACTGTGCACAAACCTAAATGAGAACCTAACAGGCACGAATGAAGCGAGTGAATGAAAAGGGTTCCAAGACACCTAAGAAGCGTCGCTGTTCCAATTCGCTAACAAAAACTGATAACCCTTCCACTATATCACTTGAAGTCAAACCGAAACTAAAACTGAAAAGAAAACGCAAATCTATTCCATAACCTACCAAGTATTTATCTCAGTATTCCTCTGACCTGCTTTTCGGAAAAACGATCTGGTCCAAATCTCAGCACTTGTCAATCTGGTTTTGGGGGTGTTTCTATGGTGAGAACTGAGGCCATTTAAATCCCCCCTTTCCAATCCCTTGTCTATCATTATGAATGGACCGATTCTAGGGGGGCAGGTCACTGCTTCACACCGTTTCTTGGGTGAAGTGTAATCAAATTGTGTCGATGACACAAATACTTGAGTCTATTTGTCATAAGTCCTGTTATTTCACTATCGGTGATGCTTTCTCATCAAAAGGATTCGTTCTCATAGAAAGAGAGAATAGATAAGGATAGTTGTCCTTCAAGTATTTCATATAATCTAGCCACTGATAAACTAAGAGGCCATATACTCTGTTTATGTCGCCTGCAAGATGTTGACAGTCAGTATCAGGTAATTCTTTCACATCATCCCTAAAGGTTAGCTCTTGGGCTAGGTGAAAAATTGCCTGCAGAAGATTTGTAAAAGATTCATGTTCGAGCAAGTTTGGGTTTTCTAAAAGATGCGTCAAAAACCTTCTTTTCTCCACAAGGAAGCTGCGTAAATCTTTCAAATCAACTTTGTCTATTTCAACTGCAAAATCATAATTCTTAAGGCTTCCATCGATGCTGGAAAATTCTCTGTCCGACCACTCGCTGCTCACGACCAGGTCCTTTTTGATCGCACCTAGCTTCGGGTCAAAATCAGAGAGATAAGTCAAGAGTAACGTCCCAACCTCACTAAAGAATACTCCGATAATCATATTGAGCTTCTGCAACAGAGCACGTTTCTCTCTCGTACTCAGTAACCCATTTATGATGAGGGTGACGAACAAGATCGAAATAGGTAAAAAGGCAAGGCTTGTGAAGCTCCAAAGGAAAATGTGACGAGTATCTCTGAAAATTACATAGTGAAAGCCATAAAGAACGATGGATAAGACAACTAGGAATAAACCAAAGACAAGCTGCCATCTAGAACGCTTCATGATTTTTCCTCCTTAAGAAATACCCATTCTTCCTATTGAAACTCTATTTTTCTCCTGGGTCCTACCAAGCCTCAGGTTCTCCTCTCAAATAAGCGTTTTCTGAGTTTTCAAAACATGCTATATCCTGCGTGTCAGCTTTATCTCTTTGTTTCATTCCGTCTTGGTCACTGCCCCCCAGGGTCAACCTATCTCTTTATAAGCCTTATCTATCTTATTAATAAGTTTCTTAAGCTCAATCCAATTATTATCAAAGAGATAAGAAGTTATTCCTCTTTTTCGGTTACTAGGAAGTTTCCTTGACTAAGGTTATTGTTCTATAAACTTTTCAGCCAGCACATATCCGTCTTGTAAGTCTTCGAAGGTAATGGCTCTTTTTTTTGGAGTCGGCTTTAGAAAAAGCGTAGCCTTGAGCAATAATA
>Ga0315532_1001375_pt1 | contig 18166 bp, 17 predicted proteins | sample SalMarWE160370MG_FD_203082 | JGI IMG/M metagenome (GOLD analysis project Ga0315532, IMG submission 203082) | Salt marsh sediment microbial communities from the Plum Island Ecosystem LTER, Massachusetts, United States - Salt Marsh Sediment WE1603-70 ... | reverse complement strand
TCATATCAGTATTATAATATAAATACTGATACATTGTCAAGAAAAATATTAAAAAAAGAGAAATATTTTTTCGATGGTATGAAAAACCTTAATTTATAATATCTTCAGGAACTTTCGATTTATCTGGTAAATTAGGGATGTAACACTTTTCTAATTAGGAACAGAGCGGCTCTGAAATTTAGTTTTAACTCGGTTATACTTCTAATCTTGAACAGGATACTCAGCATTTTCCGTGGTCGCAAGTAGAATTTCAAGTATGCAATAATTAGTGCCTTTTGAATATCATTGCGACTCAGTCGAGGAAATTCATAAACTGGTTTGGTATAGAGACCATACAGCGAAAAATCTTTTTCTTTAATGTAATTCTTCTTAACAAATTCATCGTACACTTGAGTTCCCGGGTAGGGAACAAGATAGAAAAATTTTGCAAAATCCGGATCAAGCGATAATGAAAAATCAACTGTTTGCCTGATAGTTATCGGGGTTTCTCCAGGTAATCCGAGAATAAAGAAAGCCCAGGTCTTAAAACCCATTTTCTTTGTTAGTTTCATTTTCCTTATTACTTCACTTATGTTCAATCCCTTTTTGACTATATTCAGTATTCTCTGGGAGCCAGATTCAATTCCAAATCCTATGTTGATAAACCCGTTATTCTTCATTCCTGTAAGTAATTCTTCATCTACGCTGGTGATTCTGAGTCCATTCATAAAAGAAAATCTGACTTTGATATTCTCTCGTTTCATTGCGTCGAGAATCTTCAATGTCCATTCCTTGTCATGCGAAAAATCGTCATCTGCAAAGTGTATTTCCTTGATATTGTGAATTCCCGTAAGATAACGTATTTCCTCCATCACATTAGCCACACTTCTCCTGCGGATTTTTCTTCCCCACAGTTTGGGAGCTTGACAGAAAGTGCATCTGTAAGGGCACCCTCGTGATGTTAATATCGTAGCGACGGGTAATCGCAGAGCGTCGGGAGGTGAGTATTTTTCTTTATGTTTAAGAAGTTTCCAAGCAGGGAAAGGTAATTTGTCAAGATTTTCAATAAATGGTCTTACACCCCCTTTTAGGAGTTTCTTTCCTTGTTTCTGTATCATGCCACAAACAGACCGTGTTTCATCTTTAGATTTATGTTTTAGAAATTCAATGATTGTTTCCTCGCCTTCCCCTATGATGATACCGTCGATGTTTTTGTTCTCAATAATTTCATCTGCAATTGCAGATGCGTGTGGACCACCGAAGACTACGAAAGGGTTATAAACGCCTTTTATTTTTTGTGCAAGTTCTAAACCACTCTGGAAGGTTGGCGTTACTGTTGTAAAGCCAACGATTTCCGGCTTATTTAGTTTTACCTTTTCAAGAAAATCATCTTCATTCGAACAATCTATGTCAAAATCGATTAGTTCAACATTGTAACCTTCTTGCAGGAGAACAGCTCCTATGTATAGTAGACCAAGAGGCGGATAAGGTGGTCTTATTCCCGGTCCATATATATTTTCCTGTGAAGGACTAACAAGCAGAATTCTCATATTACTCCTGGCAGGTAATGATATTCGTTCTTCCAGGAACCTTTTTCCAGGAAATCCTGGAGATGAAAGGATTACTGATAGTTTTCTTTATTTCTGATAGTGATACAAAGCTGAATCCTCTATTTATCTGTTTTTCTATGAAGTTTTCAAATAAATGTGAGTAGCCTATTCCATCAAATTCAGCATGTGCACAGTAAACATCACCTGTCTTAACAGGGATATCAGGAAGGTTTTCCGGTTTCATCAAGGAAATCAATTCGTCAAGAGTAGGTAAAGTAACCGGAATCTGTAACGTTTTAATTTCTCTTTTGTCCACGAGTGGATAGAATGGAGTTCTACCTCTTGTATCACTGCAGTATGAAAAATTAAAACACTCTTCTGCAACGAACAATTCGTTCTTTGTAACCCAACCTGGAGCAGCAAACGAGAAAGTTTCTATCCCTGTAAGTAGTTTGAATTTTTGAATACCGTTTTGCAGTTCTTGCACGATACGTTCTTTCGACCACTTTCTCAGATTGTTCTGCCAATCGAAGTGATGATAGCCGTGGAGACACAATTCCTGTCCCGTATCCATTATGTGGTTAACGACATCCTTGATTGATGGATTGTTAAGGATGCAGTGAGAATAAACCAGGCTTTTCCTTAAGGACAGTATTCTTTTCAGAAATCCCTTCTCGGTAATCAATCTTCGGGATGCTCTGATTGGATTATCATAACCGCTAACTATACAAAAAGTACTTCTAATTTTGTGCTTTTTGAGAATGTTGAGAATAGGAATAACACCGGATTTAAAACCCTTTACTGTATCGACATCAACTCTTAAGCCAATGATTTTATCCATAATACAGTAGCAGGAAAGCAAATGTATGAAATAAACAAAAATTAATCCATAGTCAGGATATTTAATTTCATATAAAGCTGGAATATTAACGTGTCGAAGCAAAAAAAAATATGGCGCACCCGACCCGACTCGAACGGGCAGCCTGCGGAACCGGAATCCGCCGCTCTATCCTGTTGAGCTACGGGCGCCTATCTCTTCTTCTTTTTGTGTCTATCTGCTTTTTGTCTTTTTTTTCGTTTGTGTGCTGCTATTTTGTGTCTTTTTTTCTTTTTTCCGCAGGGCATTTTTACCTTCTATAATGGGTCAGGATGGTTTGTTAATTCTTCTCTTCAGTAATGAGGATGGTTTATAAGTGGGGACGAGCCTTTCATCAACCTGAACCTTATCACCTGTCCTCGGATTTCTCGCTATTCTTGCCCTTCTCCTTTTGTTTTTTAAAACTCCCAAGCCGCGTAGCTCAATTCTTTCGTTTTTTACAAGGGATTTCGTCAATGCATTTATGAAACTCGATACAACAAGAGAAACATCCCTTTTATGAATACCAGTTTTATCGGATATTTCCAGTATATAACTCGCCTTTGTTCGCGTTAGCATTTTTTCATTCATTGTCCTCCTCCTGTGTTGGCAGAAGTGAATCCTGGTTTGGAAAATTTGTAGTTGTTATGGAGAGGGAGTAAGTAAAAGTGAGTAATGAATTGTATAATGCCACTCTTTTCCCTTTCCAAAATCGTCTTCACCTGAAAAAGTAATCTCTGCTACTGCATTGTCATTGTTTGCATACATATAGTCAACAGCCGATGCTATGTTCAGGTAAACATTAAGGAGAACATTTGTGACTGTTGAATCCTGTGTCCCCGGGTCGATATACATATCTAATCCCCATTCCTGGGTCGAACCCACCTGGTGATTGTCCGATACCGCAAGGAATCTGTATGTCATACCAGTAAGTCTTGCTTCCATATAGTTCCAGACTTTGAAGTATACCGAATCGATATGCGCTGTGTCTAAACCAGGAATTACATACCATCCAAGCGGAGTAAACCGGGTTATTTCTACTTCAGGTGCTGTAATATCGCTTGCACTATCACAGGAGATGAAGAAGAGTGCGACAGAAAAAGAAAGCAATAAAAGAATGATGAGTGTACGCATTCAAACCTCCTTGTTTTTAACTTCATATTTTATAGCATATTATGGAAAAAATGTCAAGAAAAAAAGCACAGATTGATAAAAGTAAAAAACAGTGTGTTTCTGGCAGTGATTCTAAGTTAATGTAAGTACACAACTTACTTTCAGTTAAGGGGCAATTAAAAGAAAAATATCAAGAGGTAAATTATTGTTATGTAATTCTTTAAAGAATATGCAAGATGGTGGGTTTTTATAAATCTTCATCTACAAGCTGGGAAATAATTTCACTCACCACATCCTTAAGTTTTTTGTCTTTGACCTTTGTTTCAACTTCACTGATTGTCTCAACGGGGAGTTTTGATTTAACATCTTCAAAAACAGATTTTGTTCTGCTTCTAAAATCGTCATTGGTTTCTTTTAAGTTATTCAAGAATGAAAGTATTTCAAAACTTCTTTTTTCACTCTTATCTTTAAGTAAGTGTTCTGCGATTCCAAGAAGTGATTCCTGTATAATAAATTTTTCCTTACTGTCAACGGCTGCCATAAGCGCTTCATAGAAATGTTCTTTTGCTTTTTTGTCTTCACCATTCTTGGTGAAAGTTTCTGCAAGGTTGAGAAGAGATTGAGCAACACCCATCTTGTCTCCAATCTCTCTACGTATTGTCATAGCCTGCTTATGATATTTTATTCCATCTTCGAGAGTCACTGTGAAACCTGCGAGATTGCCCAAATTATTATAGGATATTGCAATTCCCATTGTGTCTCCCAATTCTTTTCGTATTGTTAGCGCCTTTTCATAGTACGTTTTTGCCTTATCATAATTTTCCGAATCTTTATAGACCAGTCCGAGATTGTGCAAGGTGTTTGCAATTCCAAGCTTATCTCCCATCTCTCTGTCGGCTGCAAGAGCCTTCGTGAGAAGGTTCTTCGCTTCCTCGAATTTTCCATCTGCGTGATAAACAAGTCCAAGATTTCCCAGTGCTGTTGAAATCCCCTTGTGGTAGTTGATTTGTTTACTCACGTCCAGGGATTCCTCAAAATACGCCCTTGCTTTTTTATTTTCCGCCTGGTAGTAATGAACGACCGCAATTGAGTTCAACCCGTCTGCTATTCCAGCTTTGTCATTTGAAGTTTTGTAAATATTCAAGCATTCTTCAAAACAGCGTCCTGCACTATCGTAATTGCCGAGAAAGGATTCCATTTTTCCAATGGATTTCAGTGCCAACGCTATTTCATTTTCCACATTATGTTGACGGAAAATCGCAATACTCTCTTCAAGGTTTTTCCTTGCTTTCTCGTAAGAGCCTAATCGAACGGCGAAAAGACCGGCTCGCGCAAGCACCTTTGCATAAACTACCCGTTCCGTATCATTCGATGCTTCGTGTTCCAATGTCTGTGCCGCTTCGCTGAATGTTCTTTCACCTTCCCTGAACCGACCTTCAATGTCCAGGAAGATTGCGAGGCTGGTAGCTAATTTTTCTATCCTGTGTGTGGCACTCTGTTTGGTAGCCCAAAGCCATGCTGCCTTTAAGTTTTTATTCTCTTCTCTTACTGCTTCGATTACTTCCTTCTCCCTGCCTTCGCTTAAATTTCTCTCTTTTTGATTCAAGAACTCGGCATAGTATGTGCAGTGTAAATCTTTCAGGTGTTTTAACTGTTCTTCGACTCGGGCTACCTTTTCTTCTGCATACTGCCTAACTATTTCCAACATCTCATATCTGCCTTTTGTATCACGTCGCAAAAGAGATTTATCTATCAGTGCACTGAGCGTTGGTAAAGAAACACCCGTTACTTTCATAGCTGCGTCTCTTGTAAATCCGCCCTGAAATACCGAAATTTTCATAAAGATTTCTTTTTCATCTTCTGAAAGCAGATTCCATGAATAATCAAAAACAGCTCTTAAACTGCGATGTCGCTCAGGTAAATCCCTGAGAGAGGTTGATAGGAAATCTATGTTTTTCTCTATTTCCTGCGCAATCTCTTTACATGAAAGGGATTTGAGCCAGGATGATGCAATCTCTATGCCGAGAGGGACACCGCTTACAAGCTGGCATATACGTACTACATAATTTTCCTCTTCGCCTGACAGGAGAATGTCGGATTTCACTCTGCGAGCATTGTGGAGAAATAATTGCACAGCGCTGAATCCGCCAACATCTATTTTCTCACCCTGAGGTATTTCCATTCCCTGCACCTGAACAATCCATTCTCCACTCAAATTAAGCAATTCACGGGATGTTACAAGGATCTTTATTTTTGGAGCCGAAGCGAGTAAGTCGCCTATTATTCCCACTCCTTGAATAAGATGTTCGAAGTTATCCAAAATCAAAAGCATTTCTTTTTCACGGAGATAGTTCAAGAGTTGCAATTTCTCGTCTTCTTTACTGTAAAATGAGAATTTCAATGCCTGGGCGATTGTGGAGACCAGGAATTCTGCAGAACTCAAGGGATTTAAAGGGACAAAGTAAACGCCTTGTTTGAAATGTTCTATCTTTTCGGCAGCAGCCTGGATAGCGAGCCTTGTCTTGCCTATTCCTCCAGATCCCACAAGCGAAATAAGCCTGCAGGAAGGATTTTCTATAAGTTTAATAACCTCTGCGAGTTCTTTTTCTCTACCAAAAAATGGTGTGGTCTGAATTGGGAGATTATGTGGGTGTGCGGATAGAGAACGTAGAGGTGGAAATTCACGTATTTTTTGCTCTGGATATGTTAGTTCATATATCTGTTGTGGTTCACAGAGATCCTTTAAGAGATGAAGTCCAAGGTCTTTTAAAACGGCATTTGATGGCAATTTCGATAGGTTTTTTACTTCGGGAGTTAGAATAATCTGACCTCCCCAGGCAATTGCCATAACCCTTGCTGTTTTATTAATTGCGGGACCAAAATAATCTTGTTCTCTTTTTTCCGCAACTCCAGCGTGGATTCCTATACGAATCCGTAGTTCACCGATTTTACCCCAGTTTTCTTCAGCAAGTTTTTTTTGAATTTCAATTGCGCACTTCAGAGGTTCACCTTCGTCGAATACCGCAAATACGCCGTCTCCAGTATGTTTGATTATTTTTCCTCGAAAAGAATTTATCTTCTCGTTCAATATTGCATCGTGACGAGAAAGAATTTCGCCCATTTCATTTTTGTATTTTTCCCACTTTTCGGTGGAACCCTCAATGTCGGTAAAAAGGAAAATTGGCATAATAATATTCCTCGCTTTTTAATTATTATCTTTATTGACTGGCATCACTTCTTGGAAAATATTTTCTTTAACACTCTATATGTTTTACCGAGGTCTTTTTTGTCCACAAAAACCATAACATCGGTGTGTATCGTAAGAACCTCCCAGATATTTATTCCCTGTTTGGAAATTGGAGAGACAATCTTTTTAACGATTCCCGGTTCATTAATAAACTTAAGGCTTCTTATAGTTACCTTTCCAATGTCCTTTTTGATATTCAATGCCTTCAAATTCTTTATCTTCCCCAATAATGGGGTAAGTTGTCTGTAAGCGTAATCACCTATATTATTTTCTGTGTATAATGAAAGCAGATTATCCGAAATGGTAATAGAGTGTATAGAAATGTCATTATTTTTTAGAATTTTCGAGATTCCGTACAGAATTCCAGGTGTTTCAGGCATCTTATTTCCAATAAATGTCAAAACGGAAAATTCCTTATCGGATATGTTGACGGATATAGTTTTTCCAAATGAAATTTCTGTTCCGGTTCGAAAGGATTTAGAGTCGAATGAAACGATTCTTATTTTTTTAAGTTTGTCTCTATGTTTGAGTGAGAGGGGATTAAGAATCTGTGCCCCTGATGATGTAATTATTCCCAATTCAGTCGAGTCAAGGCTCTTTATTCTTTCAACTTTGCCATTTGTTTTTGGGTCAGTTCTCATAATTCCGTCGATGTCCTTTATGAGGATTAGCTCTTCTATACCGAGGAGTTCACCAATTAAGAGAGCGGAAATATCGCTGCCTCCTCTACCAAGAGTAACAAACCTTCCCTTCGTGTCCTTGACTACGAATCCAGGGATTATTATCATTTCATATCTTTGTAAAAGATGAAAGAAATATTTTTTGACTTTTCTTTCGCTTTTTTTCAGGAGCCGAAAGTTTCTCATTTCATTTGTTTTCTTCAGAGATATGGGTTGTTTGTCTTTCAGCGAAACATACAGAGGCCATTCCTTCATCCATGGGAGCACAGCTATGGAGTTTTTCCCCAGAGATTTGAATGCAGAATCCAGAAGGATTGCAGAATGCACTTCACCCATTCCAACAAATTTTTCGAAGTTCCAGAAATCAGCTTCAGGTATTGCTTGCAAGAATGACGAAACGAGTTTGCTGGTGGTTCCTTTCATAGCAGATGTTACGATACAAACATTAGAATTTATGTTCTCTATCACCTTGGCTGCAACTTTGGTATAATCATACGGTGTCCTTAGTACAGAGCCACCGATTTTTATGACTTTAATATTTTTCATTTTCGATGAGATTCAATAGAGTTTGTTTTGTCCTTGTTTTGCAAAGCGATTTACCGGTATAGATATATTCTTCGGCAAGCAATCTACCATTATAGTTTGAAGCCATAGTTCGTGTATATGCACCGCTGTTTTGTATGACAAGATAGTCACCTATTTTAAGTGAAGGAAGAGAGTAAGTGCCAAATTCATTCGAATTCTCGCAAAGGGGTCCTGTAATACGCGATTTCTTTTTTCGCCCATTCCTTCTTGTAAGCAGCTCGATGTGGTGGTGTGCCCTGTATATTGCAGGTCTTGGGTTTTCCGTCATTCCTGCATCTACTATGTAGAGCGGGGTTCTATTTCTCATCTTTTTCGATATTATTCTCGTCAAGATAAAACCTGCATTAGCAATTATGAATCTACCCGGTTCAACGAAGAGTTTCACATTGTTTTTTTGTGCTATCCTGTAGTAAGTTTCCTGTATCTGGGTAAAGTTAAGTTTTTCATCGGACTTCGAGTATTGTATTCCAAATCCTCCACCGAGATTGAGGTAATCCATTTTAATTCCCATTTTCCTTAAAGTTCTCAATATGCTTGCGCAATTTTTCGCTGCCTTTATGAATGGAGAAGAAGATAGTATCTGAGAACCAATGTGGGAATGCAGACCAACTAATTTAGCATATTTAAACTTTTTCGCAAGTTTTATGACCTTTGTAAGTTCGTTCACTTCAATACCGAATTTGCTCAATGGAGCGCCTGTCGAGAGATGCGTATGGGTTCCCGCAAAGATTGAAGGGTTTAAACGCACGAAGAGTTTTATCTCTTTTTTCTTTTTCTTTGCACAGTGTTCCAGTAGTTTTGCCTGGTCAATTGCTTCAAAATTAAACAGTGTAATACCATTTATGAGAGCATAATCGATGTCTTGTTTTGTTCGTGCAATGCTATTGTATAGGATTCTATCGGGTTCAAATCCTGCTTTAAGTGACAGAAAGATTTCTCCCGGTGATACAACTTCAACACCAAGGGACTGCCTGCGAATAAGTTTGAGGACGGAGACAGAGGAATTCGCTTTGGCAGCATAAAGGATTTCCGTATTGCCACGATAAAAAACCTTTTTAAGTATCTCAATGTTACTATTTATTTTGTTTTCATCGTAGACATACGAAGGAGTATTAAGTTTTAATAACTTTCGAGCATCCTTTCTTAGCATCTTTAAGTTGCCTTTCTCTTCTTCGTAAGTACTGATTTGCAACTTGACCGCTCGTTCATTTTTTTACAGATGGCATAATATCATATAAATAAAAAAAATCAAGTTTAAAAAGGGAAACCCATTGGAACATCTCATATTTAACGAGATGTATAAGCTACTTTTTCATTATCCAAAAAATACAATGAAGCTACCCAGAACTGCAAAGAATAGTGCAAAGATTTTACGAGGAGTAATCGATTCATGGAGTATCAGTGCTGCAAAAAGGAAAACAAAAAGAGTACTCGTCTGGTTTAGAGCAGATGCAATAGATGCATTAGCATATTTCATTCCTGCAAGCCAGATAAACATCGCAAAGTATGCTCCCAGAAAGGAGCCACTCAACATATAGACCCAGGATTTCTTTGATTTGAGAGATGCAATTATCTTGCGACGCTGTGGATGAATTGCGGTAATGAGTATGAGACTTGTCGAAGCTCCAAGCAGACGGACCTCAGTTGCCCACAGTAACGGGCTTTTGTTGAGCAAGGGTTTTATCATTACAATTCCAATTGCCATTGCGGCAGTTGCAATAACTCCGTAGAGGATTCCCAAAAGTAGATGCTTTCTTCCAAGTTGCCCGTTCTTTTTTGCCTGGGTGGTAATCAGAACAGCAGCGACAATTATAATGGCACCTATAATTTGCAGCAAAGTTAATCGTTCACCAAGCCAGAGCATTGAAAGAGCAATAATAAAAGGGCTGTATAAAGATACAATTATTGCTGAAAGACCTGCGCCGAGTATATTAAGGCTTTTAAACAGAAGGGTATCGCCAATACCGATTCCAATGAATCCGCTTAATATAAGAAGAAAGTAATCGCCTGCAGGAACAGCGCGGAACAAAGTTTCCTTGAAAATCAGCATAGTGGGGATAAAAAGAGTGGCTGCAAGAGTGTTTTTAAATAAATTCAATGCAAGAGGACGAACGTTTTCTCCGCTTTTCTTGAACAGAACAACTGCTAATGCCCAGATAATTGCAGTTAGTAGAGATAGAGTTTCTCCAAAATAAGGGAAAGGAGTGTGCATAGGGGTTATAATCTATTCATCATTGAGTTGATTTCTATTTAATGAAAATAACTTTCTCAACAGGAGTCTTATATCCGCATTCAAATCTTGCAAAGTAGATACCCTGGTTCAGAGTATTTCCTTTATCATCTTTGCCATCCCAGGATACTTCAGAAATCGGAAATTTGAAATTAGAAATTGGGAAATTCCTGACAACCCGTCCACTTATATCACAAATACACAGGGTAGTTGGAAATTCGGAAATTTCGGGATTTCCATTTTCCATTTTCGTGTTTTCTGAAATTTGTATTCTTATTTTCACCTTGTCACTGAATGGATTTGGCGATATTGATGTAAATCGAGGAGGTTTCTTGCATGAGGTTTTTTTTGATTCTTCATCGATTCCTGCAAGAGAAACCATGCAGGTTCCCCAACCAATGAATGATGGTTCGAGGTATTGATCTATTGCAGTTCCTTCATAATCGAATTTATATATGTATCCGAGACTTCCATCGATAGCCTCGGCTGTCCAGAAATACTGACCGTCGAACCATAATCCTCTGCAATCAGGAGTTGGGGGTGTGAAAGCATTTGATGGAACCTCGGTAATAGTGGGCCATCCTGAGATATTCCAGCATCTTACCTGGTTTGTATCGTTGAGTGTCCAGTAATATGTTCCGTCCCATGCAGCACCCAGAACATATTCGTCAAAACTTGCAGTTCCATCCTTATTGCCGTTTATGTCGTAACGATTAAGATCCCATTCATCCAGATAGAAGTAATTTCCATCGAAACAAAGGTCATAACAATAGTAAAGAGAGATGTCAAATATTACGGTTTCGAGATTTCCAGTATACGGGTCGAACTTGTAAACCAGCGGGCAGAATGCTTCTGCGACATAGACTTCATTGTTCACGACCTCCAAACCACACAAACGAACATCCGAGTAATCGTAATGTTTAAATTCAGTTCCGTTCATATGGAGAAGGTATAGGCGCGAGTTAAAATTTTGATGTGCTGTGTAAACGATGAAATCTTCTGCAAAAGACGATGTGACTGAGGCAATGCAAGCAAGAACCATAAATAACGGTATAGCTTTTTTCATATCAAATTCCCCTTGCCCCTTTTTCAAAGGGGGAATAAGTTCGGATTACTTGAGTCTAACGCACTAACACCAGTTTGCTTGTCTTATTCAATTCTTTGCTGCTAATCTTTACAAGGTATGTTCCTCCAGGAAGTTTATTACCATTTGCATCCCTACCATCCCAGGATACTTCAGAAACCGGAAATTTGAAATTAGAAATTGGGAAATTCCTGACAACCCGTCCACTTATATCACAAATACAGAGGGAAATTGGGAAATTTCTATTTTCTATTTTTCCAATTTCGGGAATTTTGTATCTTATTTCTGCTTTGCTTGTGAATGGATTGGGTGAAACGCTCAATTTCAGGTTTTCAGTCCCCTGTATTTGGTCATCTTCCGCTATAGAAACAGGGAATGAGCCTTCTTCTGTATAATTCAAAGCACCATTATTCCATCCACCGATGACATATACCTTGTTTCCGAATAGTGCTGTAGCAACCGATTGTCTTGGGAATTGCATAGAGCTTTCAGATGACCAGCTATTGTAGAAAGGATCGTAGACTTCGACTGTCGAAAAATAATTATAGTAATTATATCCTCCAACTGCATAAGCTTTATCACTATATGAGAAACCTCCGAGAGCATAGCGAGGGGTTGGCATATTGGTTTTCGTTGACCAGGTGTCACTAATCGGGTCATAGCACTGATTTACACCTGTAACACCTGTTCCTATTGATGTAGAGCCACCAAATACATAAATTGTATCTTTGATTACCGCACAACCAGGTCCCATTCTTGCGGTTGGCATACTTGTTTTGGTTTGCCAGGGATTACCACCAGCCGTATCGGCTGAAGGACTGTATTCCTCAACTGTAGCGAATATAACTCCCGATATACTCATACCACCAATCACATATACCTTATTCTGAACAACTGCAGAGCAAATTGTATATCTCGGTGTCGGCATAGATGTTTTCGTCGTCCAGGTACCGGTTGCAGGATCATACTCCTCAACTGCACCAGTAGAGCCAGCCGAGCCACCTACCCAACCTCCTATGGCATAAAATTTTCCATTTACTGCAGCACAGCATAAGTGGGCACGTGCAATTTGCATATTTGACTTAGCTGACCAGGTATCATTCGCAGGGTCGTATATATAATTTGTAGTGTAACGATTTCCAGCGGAATCGCGACCACCTATAACATAAACAGTATCATTTATTATTGCGCATCCACTACCGGCTAAGGCTTGAGGTATTGGTGTTTTCGTTGCCCAGCTGATCTGCCCCATAAGAGAACTTAAAAGAATAACAGCCAATAATTGCATCTTTCCTCCTTACTATTGATTTTCTTGATTATAGATTTTTATCACAAAAAGTCAAGAGGAAAATAGAAACAAAGGTCAGTGGGGTATGGGAATGTCAGTCTGGCAGTGGTCACAGTGCGCTACTTCCACTGGTCCATTAAGCATTACAGGGCTATCACATTTCGGACACCTTATACTGCATTCTATCATTGCATTAAACATTTAGCTCTCTTCTATTAAGGGTTATACAGTTTTTACAAACCTTGTTTTTACATCATCATACTGCCTGGTTCCATTCTGCATATCTTTTTGAAATTGTCAAGACCTTTTTGCATAGAAATGAGAAAACTTGGTTGATTTCCTCGTTTTCCCAGACATATGATGCCTACCCCGTTTCAAAACCGAACATTGTCAAGCGTATTGCAATACCGTAACAATGATGGAGTTGGTGGTAGATGTGTAGATGAGGGAAACTTCAACAATCGAGCATTGACAGACTTGCTTCTATTTAAAACAACACCTACCCCCCAAATTTCCAGTACATGAATGAATTTGGTTAATGTAAAGAATTTTGTTAAAAAGGTATTATAAGGAGAAATGTCATCTCTGGTTTGTCTTGACAAACCGTAAAAATTTGTATACACAGTAATGTATATGATAAAAAATGCAAAAGTCAAAAATCGTTTTTCATTTTGGCTGAAAATATTATTTTATTTATAATCTTTATTTTGTTTTCAAGTTTTCTCTATCCAAAGGGAATCGATGTTTGCTTATCTGGTGGTGCTGTTCTTCAAAATACTAATGATTATTTACAGATTAATAACTCTGGAGTACTAGCTGGTGGTTTTATAATTGGCTCGCTACAACTTTCTTACAAGGACCTGACGAAAGGAGTTTATCCATTTACAAGCTTGGCATATTCCTTCCCAGGTGAAAGTGAACTTGGTGAACTTTCCATTTTATATGAAACGCTTTTGCTAAGCGGTGGATTTGGAAAACACTTTAAGATTGAAAATTCCAGTTTTGACATTCTGCTTTCGGTAGGAAATAGATGGCAGAAATATGATATTACATATTTCCCCGATGAGGTGTCATTTTCTCTCAATACAATACTACTGTCTATAGGAGGAAGAATTCGTTCACCATTATACAAACGGATTTATACAACTATTGGATATGATTATCTTCGTGGTAAGAATCAACGTTTATCTGCTACTGGGAAACTTAATACAACCTTCGAACTCAAAACATATGGCAGTTTACATTTATGGACAGTAGGACTTGGATTGGAATTTTGAAAATAATCGACCAGCTGCGCCCAGATTGGTGCTGTAGTCTTATGCACAAAATTTTTCTAAAGTTTTCTTCAGAACATAATATGTGAGGGTTTGTCCTGTATATGCTCTCCAGAATGAGCGTTTTATCTGGAATAGCACATGAAAGCCCATTTTGACGAAGAAATTCTTTGCCGCATCTGACATTGTCGAACATTGAATACCAGAAATTGCACTGTCTCGCAAATACTTGAAAAAGGTGTTAAGTAAATCCGAGCCAATGTGCAATCCCCTAAAATTTCTATCTATATTGATGTGAAAGGTTGCAGGATATTCTTTCGCATAATTAGGTGTGGTCAATTCACCTTTCAGAAAACTTGCTGAGCAGTGCATGAGAAATTCTTGCACCTTCCTGCTGTATAAGGTTCCTCTGTCAATTGCCTTTGTTCCTAAACGTGGGACAATTTTTGATGTGAAAATTCGATTCATCTTCGGAATATTTTTCGTGCCAAATATGTAGCCAATCACTTTTTCATTCAATACTGCAACGAAGCAAGACATAGGTTCATAGTCAGTGAAGTATAATGAAAGGGTGTCACAGAATATCTCTTTATCATCGAAAAATATACTGGCAGGTGAACCAAGAAAAGCCGTATCAAAAGTAATTCGTCTGATTGCTGCTCTGTCAGAAGGTATGAATTCCCTTATTGTAATATCACTTTTTTTAACCAATGCTTATGTTTTTGATTTGTTAACTTTTTTATCCCAAATAGGGCTATCTTTATTTTTCCAAAATCGCTGGTAGGTTTCTTAGTGTATCCTCAAAAGGTAAAATAGTTATGGAACCTTCTTTCATCGGTCGGTTTCCTCCATAAATAAAGTATGCTTTTGCCATAGGGTAATCTCTTAAAAATAAACGTAGACCGCGCAACATTGATTTCTTTATTTTCCCGGTGCGCTTCACTTCGAATGCATTAATTCCTTTATGTCCATACATTATAAGATCCACTTCCTCATTGTTTGATGTCCTCCAGTATGATACATCATAACCCAGGTCTAATGCATCGTTGATCGCCAGTATCTCCTGGAAAAAGAGTGTTTCATACGCAATACCCTCCACTTCTTCTGGCATATCAAGAGGTCCTGTTGGACGCAAGGTTCTATATACACCTACATCAAAAAAATAGAATTTTGGGTGAGCTGCAAGACGTCGCTTCGCTCTTTTTGTAAAGACAGGTATTCTATAAGCAATCAATAAATCCTCAAGAATGGTAAAATAGTTTTCAACCACTTTTCTTTGAACTGCACATTCCCGCGCAACAGAAGATATATTGAGCATAGCACCTTGTGAAAAACTTGCTGACTCGAGGAAGCGAGAAAATGCGCTCAGGTTGCGAGTTATTGCTTCCTGCCGAACTTCTTCCTCCAGGAAAGTCTTTACATAGCTTTCAAGATATTTTTTCGGTTCTGGCTCGGTATAGGCACACGGCAGGTGACCATATTTCAGCGAATGTTTCAAATCAAAATCATTAGCCAATTCAACAGCGGTAACAGGGTGAAGGGAATAGGTTAAGGCACGTCCTCCCAGTAAATTGATTCCTCTTCGTCGCAATTTCCTTGCACTTGAACCTGTTAAAACAAATTTGTATTTATGTTTTTCTATTAACCTATGAATTTCATTCAAGAGGTCAGGAATTCGTTGCACCTCATCTATTATGACCCAGTTTCGGAAATCTTTTGGAATAAAATTCTCAAGGCGCTGCGGATTAGCCAAAAGGTCGTTGAAAATCTCTGCTTCCAGTAAATCTATATAGGCTGCGTTTGAAAAAGTTTTCTTAACCCATGTTGTTTTACCCGTACTTCGGGGACCAAATAAGAAAAAGCTTTTTTTGGGTGGTTTTATCAATCTGGAATACATAATTCCATTTTACATAGTTTTTTCGAATTGTCAAGTCCTTTTTGCATAAAAATGAAAAAACTTGGTTGATTTCCTTGTTTTCCCAGACATATAATGCCTACCCCGTTTCAAAATCGAACATTGTCAAGCGTATTGCAATGCCGTAACAATGATGGAGTTGGTAGAGTGACTAAAAGTGTGGTGGTAAACTTCAACGCCTGCCCATAATCCCAAAAGAACGACTCTCCTGCTAAGATTTCTCCAAAATACTTCATGTTTTCTTAAGAATATAAAGAGTTTCTCCTTTTTTATCCCCTGATTTATATGTCTTTATGTCGATGACCTCAAACTCATTTTCTGCTGCACTATTCAGAAAGGCATTCTTACCCGCATACAGTCTTGCACGCTGAACCATATCATAAAATTCTGCTTGAGAGAATTTATGATTACCAATTAAATACCGAAAAACTTCCGTCGGATCTGTCTTGGATACGCTGATGAATCGACCGTCTCTCTTCAGGACTCGAGAAACCTCTTGAAGTACTCTAGGTACCTCTCTGGTTTCATCAATACCAAAACGTGAGCAGAGCACATCTACTGAATTATCAGGAAGCGGCAAGAACCACAATTTGCAACAAGAGGGGCTACCAAGTTCTCTTTAGATATATACCGCCGTAACCCTATGCAATTTGCTACACAAGCATAATCAATATCGATGGGAAAAAACAGCTGTTCTTCCACCAAAGAAGATACTATTGCACAAGAACCAAATACACTCCCACACCCAAGCTCTACTAAAATGTTTGGGTTCTCTTCAAAAATTGCATCGATGTAGTCAGGAAAACAACCCGGTTTTTCATCCAAAACAGATGTAAAACGCTCGTATCGTTTCACCCCATTTTCTCGAGTTTTATAAGCATTACTTCGAGCTAACGTGGTATTGTCCATAAGATCTTTTGCCCAACCCTGACTCTGAGCCCAAGGAAACAGAAAACAGCGGTATTTCTCAGAATCGGGCAAGTTACTATATAAATCAAATGCTTTTTCCACACCTAACTTGCCCAATGTCTGATGTATGTATTTCTGTATAGCCTTTTCGAAACCATCTTGTCCGTATTTCTCAATAGTCTTCTGGGTGATTTTCATAGTTTTCTCAAGGAACAAAACTTCAAGCACATTGTTTGCCCAGTCTGCTACATACCCGGATGGTAAAATCACTGGTATTTCATCAATAACTGTCAAGGTTCAACTTTATTCCCCACCCCAGGTTCAGTTTTATTCCCCACTTTTTCTGAGTTAAATTATAAATGTCACGTTGCAATTTGTCAATATTTAAATCGGTTTTTTCATTCATTTTTTTCAATATTGAGTTGTAGAAACTATTCATGATTCCTTCCTAACTATCCTTTCTCCTTTCTTATTTCTGTATGATTCACCTTCCAGGATAATCTGGTGTGCGTTATGGGCAATTCTGTCCATCACCGAATTGGCTACAATGGGGTCAGGGAATAATCCTTGCCAGTCCTCGAGTGTTCTATTACTGGTAAAGATTATAGATCGTTTCATATACCGTTCACTGATGATCTCGTAAAAGTCATCCGATTGAGCTGGTGTTAATGGTTTCAATCCAAAATCATCGATGATGAGTAACCGCACCGTGATATAACCTTTGAGCCTTTTCTCCAAAGTATTGTCTGCTCTGGCTCCATTGAGATAACGAAACATCTTTACCGTTTTGGTGAACAGGACATCGTATCCCATTCTACAGGCTATATGTCCAAGTGCCTCTGCAATATGTGTCTTACCCACTCCAACAGGACCTAACAGAAAAATATTCTCATTCCTCTCGATATAAACACAGTTAGCTAATTGTTTGATCCTTTTTACGGGTATTCCCGGATTGAAGGAAAAATCAAAACCCTCAAGAGTTTTTCCTTCCTCGAATCGTGCTTTTTTAAGCCTCTGCAAAAGTCTATTAGACTGTCTCCTCTCATACTCATCTTCAAGCAGCATCAAGAGAAAATCCAGATACCCACTGTTGCTCTCCTCTGCCTGTTTCAATCTCACCGGCAGTATATCCTGTAATCCCTGTAAACGCAAAGATTTTAACCTGTTTAGAACCTGTGCATTCATATTCATTACCTCACCCCCTCAGTATGAATGAAGTACTCGACGGGACGGACAAACGAAAGCCCTTGCTGGGTATTGAAAGATACTGCTGCTTCATCCTCTAATGGTAATCGATAAAACTCCTTATTCAATATCCTCTTAATGGTGCTCATCTTGTAATCTTCATAATGAAGAGATCGCTTACAGGTGAGGTTTAACGCATCTTTACCATATTCATCTCCCAATCTGAACAGAGCCTGTACCTTTCTCAAGTTCCGGTAAGCACGCTCCTCCA
>Ga0315532_1001374_pt1 | contig 18174 bp, 30 predicted proteins | sample SalMarWE160370MG_FD_203082 | JGI IMG/M metagenome (GOLD analysis project Ga0315532, IMG submission 203082) | Salt marsh sediment microbial communities from the Plum Island Ecosystem LTER, Massachusetts, United States - Salt Marsh Sediment WE1603-70 ... | reverse complement strand
GCTGCACAGGAGCATCTGCTTTACACGCAGGAGGTCAGAGGTTCGAGTCCTCTACCGCCCACCATAAAGCTGGGAGATCTGGGCCAGACCTCTTGGTTGTTGGAAAAAGTAGTTGTGGTTAAATACAAGATAGACCACATTATTGTATAAAAGGGCGGGTCCGCAAAATGAAAAATGGTTGTGCCTATCATGCCACAAGCACCCGTCAGCGCGTCCCCTAGTTCCCTCGTTAAAGGATTTATCCTCACCCAACGTACCGATTGTAGAAGTCCCAGAACTATTGAGTATTATGAGGGGACTTTGAATCGATTCCAATGGTACGCGAAGCGGCAGAACTGGCCGGATGATGCTCATCTCATCACAGAATGGTATATCCGTGAGTTCTTGGCCTATGTTTCTAGCGATATTAATCGCTGGGGAGTGAAGGGCAACGGCTCGGAGCCCAGCCGTAAAAAGGCCACCTATTCCACCTTTGAAAGTCCAATGGCTCGCTCGTTCTTATATTTGTCATCACCACTCCAAGCACACCTTATTCCTAATAGGCAAGCACTGACAAGTTTCATTTTACTTTCTCGTACCAATTAGGGAGTGCATCAACCTCACCGCGAGCGTAGGCTTGGTGCCAGCCCTCAGGAACAGGTAGCCTCTTGTACCAAAGGACTCGTTCAGCCTCAAGCAGATTGCGGCGGAGCCCCATAAAGTCAGCGGCACAAACTACCTTATGCCCAGTAAGAGAAGAGACATGGTTCAGCCATCGCTCTCCCTTCTTGGAGCGCATCAGGTGATGGTCAAGAATTAAGGTATCAACCCTTTTAGCCAAGCGCAAAGTCCTGTGTAAGGCGTTTTCCTGCTCCTCCGAAGTTAAGCTTGGCAAGTAGATGGGGGGGCCAGAGGCAAGGACTATGTTTGGCTGCCAGGCAAGAATCTGCCTTATTGCTGTATCATTAAGCATCTGGATGTCTGAGGCATGTACAAAGACTTCCCCATCCTCTTCGAGCCGAGTCATCATCACACTGCCACTACGCCCACCTCGCTCACCATGGGGAACAGGAGGAGAAAAGGTCAGCAATCCCTCACTTGTTCCTTCTGCAACTGGCAGAATCCGGCCAAGGCTCTCAGCTAGAGCCTTCGCCCGGTGAGCCTGATTATATGAAATGTCTTTCGTCCCTTTAGTCCAGAAGTGGGGGCGCTGGCATAACTTGGCTACTTGTTTTACGGAAAGCTGGTAGGGATTGGCATCAACCAATGGAATGTGATCCCCGTGATAGTGGCTGATGACTATGTCGGTGGCGTCTTCTAGAGCCCTCGCGATAAGTCTCCTGGTTCTTTCGGAAGCTGCCACCTGAACCGGGTGTGGTAATAGACCGTGCCGTCTAAACCCCAAGGCAACTCCGGGGTCGATAACCACCTTGCGGTCTTCTGTCTTAACCACGCAGCATAGTCCGCGAACGCCTAAAGATTCGGCACCAAGTATCTCTATCTGCATTGCCAAGTTATCTTCAACTTCAAAGCTATACTACCACTAGTCATTCTTGAAGGCAAAGCTACCTCCCCTTTAACCCATATAGAAAATATGATAATCTGGGAAGGGTCAAGCTAACGAAGGCTTATAAAAATGATAACTATAAAATGCGCTAAATGTAAGCGTAAGGTTTTTAGATATTTGAAGATTGGGAAAGGGCGAGTGCTGCACTGCTGGAAAGGCCGGGTAGTCAAGGATTATAGCGTACGTGATGGAAACGAAATTAAATGTCAGTGCGGTAATTTAATTGGTATTGATGAAGGAAAGTGGATAAAAATGAAGCAGCACTCTTTTATCTACTAAGGGATAGAAGCAAGATGGTGGATATTCCGATGAAATTGATGAGAGTGAATCTGCAGAGTGCCACTATTCAAAATTTGTAGTCTTCATCTTCTTTAGAAGCTCTTCTGCTTTGAGTCACCCCACGTGTCTAACGATTAGCCCTCCTGAAGCCCAATGCATCAGCGCCGATAATCATCTTATGAATGTTGGATGACCCGTCTAGGATTTGATGCATCTTGGCATCACGCAGGAGCCTTCCAATTGGGTGTTGACCAGAACAGCCATAGGCACCGGTGATCTTGAAAGCATCGTCGGCTATCCTGGAAGCTGCTTCAGAGGCGTAATACTTAGCCATAGAGATCTCTAGGGTGTTATTAAATATTCCCTTGTCGCACTGATTGGCAGAGCGGTAAGTTAGCAGTCTCGCCGCTTCAGTATCTACCACCATCCTAGCAACGACCTCTTGAACCATCTGGAATTGCCCAATGCGCTGCCCAAATTGTTGCCGTTGCGTCGCATATTTAACGCTCTCATCGATTAGCGCCTGGCTGTTGCCTACAGCACGTGCCGCCGCTGTTAGGCGGATATTATCGAGACACCTCATCATAATCTCAAACCCTTGCCCTGACTTGCCAAGTAGATTGTTAGCCGAAATTTTGGTATTCTCGAAGTAAATTTCCGCAGTAGGAGCTGAACGCCACCCGAGTTTTTCTTGATCAGCAGAAAAGGAAATACCGGGGCAATCCATCTCTATGATAAATGCTGACATTCCATGATGCCCCAGTTTGGGGTCTGTATAAGCAAAAACAACCCCTACATCAGCGACTTGGGCAAAGCTAATCCAGGTCTTAGTTCCATTTATGAAATAGTAATCGTTGTGCTTGGTCGCCGTAGTGGTCATCGCGGCAACATCATTCCCGGCATCCGGCTCGGAGATTGCGAAGCAGCCAAGCCACTCGGCAGCGACAAGCTTAGGTATATATTTTGCCTTCTGCTCCTCAGTACAAAATTCGAGGATGGTTCTTGAGGTGCCCATAGTTTGTGTATTGAGTGTGACTCCAAGAGAACAGCTTGCCCGGGCGATCTCCTCGCTGACAATGACGTGTGCCAGAAATCCCATGCCATTTCCCCCATACTCTTCGGGTATTGGACAACCAAGGAAGCCCAACTCCCCCATTTTGGAAATGGTCTCACGCTGAACTTTACGAGCCCTTTCGTCGGCAGTGGCGAATGGCATGATCTCCGTTTTGGCAAACTCTCTCACTGTTTTTTGCATTAACTTATGCTCTTCGGGAAGCTCAAAATCCGGACACTGCTTAAGCTTCATGGCGAACGCCTCCTCGCTATAATCGATTCCACTCCTCGGCTTTTGTCTAAGTATAATAGTTTTGTGGCTGGCTGGCTAGCTTTGCCGCCGAGCTCTTTGAAGAGCTGGTAAATAATCAGGTAAGGTTGGACTTGACAACCTACACGGCAAAGGGCTAAAGTAATTAGTGGTCATAAGTGCATAATTACTTCAAAATAAGGATAATTTGCGAACATAAGCTCATTATAAATAGCAAGGGAGGTCTAAAGAAACCATGGGCAGGCAGCCGCTATGGCGGCGAGTAGATTTCATACCGCGGGTTACCTACTTTAAGCCCACTGGTGTACCTGTAGCTCAATTGCAGGAAGTGCGCCTCTCTGTCGAGGAGGCAGAAGCAATTCGTCTTAAGGACAGGGAGGGGCTGGGGCAGGATCAATGCGCTCAAAGGATGGGTATCTCGCGAACTACCTTTCATCGGATGTTGGTTCTCGCCCGGCAGAAAATGGCCGATGCCTTGCTCAATGGTAGAGCGATAAGGATCGCAGGTGGCAACTTCGAGATGACGGTGCGTCGCTTCCGCTGCGACAACGGTCATGAATGGGAGGTACCATTTGAAGTGATGATAAATACACCTCCGCAATTTTGTCCTACCTGTAACACACCAAGTATTATGGCTCTCTGGCCCTGGGGACCAGACTGGGGTAGAGGTAATGGTGGAAGACGCCGCAGAGGAGGATAGCCATGCTCGAAGAGCAATCTCGGATGCTGGAAAGCGAGTTAGCTAGCGTCAAGAAGAGACTGGAAGAACTTAAGAAATAGGAGGTGAAATATGCCTAACGGATTTGGTAGAGGGTTTGGATTTGGTAGAGGGGGAGGTGGAGGATTCGGTTTCAGAGGGGGTATGGGGTTCGGCTTCCATGGAAGCTCTCCTCCCTGGCCCTATGTGGGTATAGGTAGAGGGGGGCTACCAAGGCACGACTACTTCCTCAGCGGCGCAATGGGAGCACCGGCACAATGGCCATACCAGCAGGCTCCCTATCCAGCTAGCCCAGGATTTGATGTCGGGCAGGGCTCATATCCTCCCTATGCAGCAGCATCACCCGCTTTTGGTAACGCTCCCTTCGCCCCCCAGGTAACCCCGGAGCAAGAGCTTGATTTCCTTAGAAACCAAGCTGAGGCGATAGGTGAACAACTAGAGCAGATTGAGGCCCGAATGCGCGACCTAGAAGTTGAAAAGTAAAAACAATCTAATAAGGAGGTGAGTTATGCCAGGATTTGATGGCACGGGCCCTAGAGGAATGGGGCCGATGACAGGTGGTGGCAGAGGCTTTTGTGGCCCTTGGGGAATAGGAACAGCTCTCGGTGGCTATGGAGCTCCTCCGAGGATAGGATATGGTTACCCATATTATGGTTGGGCAGGAGCATCCCACCCCTTTTATGGAGCACCAACAAGTGTTCCTGGGCCAGTACCCTTTGCTCCTCAGATGACTCGTGAGCAGGAGCTCGATTTTCTGAAGAACCAGGCTCAAGCCATGAGAGGGCAACTAGAGAAAATAGAGGCCAGGATACAGGAACTGGGAAGCAAGAGCGAATGAGGAGAAGGATATGAAAATCGCGATTTCAGCTACAGGTCCAACCCTGGATGCCGAGGTAGACTCTCGTTTTGGTCGGTGCCAATACTTTATCATTGTCGACCCAGAAACGCTGGAGTTTGAAGCCCTAGAGAACTCCAGCGCCATGGCTTCAGGTGGGGCAGGAATCTCCACTGGCCAGATGATTGTCGGTAAAGGGGTAGAGGCAGTCCTCACTGGCAACTGTGGCCCTAATGCCTACCAGGTATTGTCGGCTGCTGGGCTCCGGGTGATAACTGGAGTCTCAGGAAGGATAAGGGATGTTATTGAGGAGTACAAGTTGGGTACATTTTCTGTAGCTCAGCAGCCTAGTGTAGATGCTCATTCCGGCATGAGTGCTACTCCTGGTACAGGGGCTGGCGTAGGCTTTGGTATGGGTGGAGGGGGAATGGGGCGAGGTATGGGTAGGGGAATGGGTCGTGGCATGGGTCGTGGCATGGGTAGAGGTATGGGCATGGGTGGTGGCATGGGAGCTGGAATAATGCCACCGGTTAGTCCAGCACCACAGCCAGCGAGCCCGGAGCAGGAGCTTGAAGCGCTCAGAGCCCAATCACAGGCGCTGGCGCAACAACTGGCTGAAATTCAACGCTCCATTGAAGAACTAGAAAAGAAGAGGAGGTGAAGCTATGCCCAGAGGAGATGGAACTGGACCTCCCTCGGGTGGTGGTCCAGGAAGTGGTAGAGGTACAGGAAGAGGAGGAAGAGGCGCTGGCAGGATGGGAGGTAATCAACCTGGTGCTGGTCCTGGTGGTGATTGTATCTGCCCTAATTGCGGAGCCAGGTTATCCCACCAGGTAGGAACACCCTGCTACAATTTGAGCTGCTCTAAGTGTGGGACAAAGATGGTGAGAGCATGATTATATCTGTTGCCAGCGGTAAAGGCAGGACGGGCAAGACCCTGGTAGCTACCAGTCTTGCCCTTTCCTTGAAGGAAAGAGGCAATGTGCAGCTTCTTGATTGTGATGTAGAAGAGCCAAACGACCATGTTTTCCTAAAGCCAATTATCACCCGCAGTGAAATAGCTTCTATCCCCGTGCCTAAGGTGGACGAGGATAAGTGTACTTACTGCGCTTAAAATGCTATTGCCGTGATGAAGCAGAAGGTGCTCGTCTTCCCTGAACTCTGTCATGGCTGCGGCGCCTGTAGTTATTTCTGCCCCGAAAAGGCTATTAGCGAGGAGAAAAGGGACTACCAGTAGTGGAATATTATCAAGGTAGGATTACTCAGGAGATAGGCAAACTGTGGCAGAATGTTACTGAGGCAATTGGCGGGTAAGAGATAGCCTTGTGGCGGTTAGAGAAAATGCCTGGGAGGTTTATTAATGAGGTATGCAATACCGGTAAGCGGTGGCATGTTATCGGAACATTTTGGTCATTGTGAGCACTTTGCCCTAATTGATGTTGACGAAGAAAAGAAAGAAATTTTGAGAAAGGAGCTTGTCCCCTCACCGGGGCACCAACCCGGCCTTCTTCCCCAGTGGCTGGCTGAGGAGGGAGTGTCAGTAGTGATTGCCAGTGGCATGGGGTCCCGAGCCCAGAATCTTTTTAGGCAGAACCGCATTGACGTTGTGATCGGTACTCTTGACAGTGACCCGGAGAGGGCAATACTTAGCTACTTAAATGGCTCCCTGGCTACGGGAGATAATATATGTGACCACTAGAGAAAAGAGTGGAGGAAGGCCTATGATAACTGAGGAACAGGTAAGAGAAAGCTTAGGGGAAGTGCTGGTTCCCAGTGTTAAGCGGAGCATAGCTGGATTGAATCTGGTTCGTGAGGTCACTTTCCTTCTGAATCGTGGGGTTAAGATTACTCTAGCTTCAGCAGCGCTAGACAGTGCGGCTCAGGACTGGGTTAGGACCAAAGCCAAGGAAGTCCTGGAGAAGCTACCCGAAGTAAACAAAGTAGAGGTAGAATTTGCTGAAGCTAAGCCAGCAGAGCTGAATAAAATCGGCCACACCTTTGCTGTAATGAGCGGCAAGGGGGGAGTGGGCAAGTCCTTAGTAGCTAGCCTGGCCGCAGTATTGCTAAAGCGTCAGGGCTATGAAGTGGGTATCCTTGACGCTGACATTACCGGCCCCAGTATTCCCAAGATGTTTGGCATCACTGCCCGACCTACCGGCAGTGATAGCGGGATACTGCCGGTGCTATCAAGGTCAGGGATAGCGGTAATGTCCATCAATCTTCTTCTGCCGAGCGAGGATGATGCCGTTATCTGGCGCGGCCCTCTCATCTCAAACACTATTAAGCAGTTTGGAGAAGATGTGCTCTGGGGTAAGCTTGATTATCTGATTATAGACCTACCTCCAGGCACGGCTGATGCCCCACTAACCGTAATGCAATCATTCCCGGTATCGGGGGTGATCATTATTTTCACCCCCCAGGACTTGGTTGATATGATAGTTAGAAAGGCGATCAACATGGCGCAGAAAATGGAAAAACCTATCCTGGGCGTGGTGGAGAATATGAGTTACTTATATGTACCTGAAATAGATAAGAAGTTTGAACTCTTCGGCAAGAGTCGGGGAGAGGAAATGGCTAAAGCCGCCAATGCTCCGCTTCTAGCAAAGCTACCAATAGACCCAGAGCTGGCCAAGCTCTGCGATGAAGGGAATATCGAGCGCTATAACAGCACGATTGTGACCACCCTAGGTGATGCTCTAAGCCAGGCGATATCAGCCGGGGCCAAATGAGATGGGAGGCAATGCGATGACTTCATCATGGGAGCAGTTTGAAGAACTCATCAAAGCTGAGATGAGAAAGACCTATTCCGAGATGGCTATTGAACATTCCATGAATCCAAGAAACTTGGGCGATATGGAGGATGCCGACGGCTTTGCCAACGTAACCGGTTCCTGTGGCGATAGCATGGAGATATGGCTCAAGGTAAAGAACAACGCCATTGCCAACGCTACCTTCATGACTGATGGCTGTGGAACTAGTATTGCCTCAGGCAGCATGGTTACTGAGTTAGCTAAGGGAAAGAGTGTTAGCGAAGCCCAAAGGCTTAGCCAGCAGGATGTTTTAAATGCTTTAGGCGGGCTGCCTAGGGAAAGCGAACATTGTGCTCTCCTGGCAGCAGACACCTTGAAGGAAGCGATAGGAGACTACTTGGCGATGAAGAAAGAACCGTGGAAAAGAGCTTACCGTAAACATTAAGGAGACGGATAGAGAATGCCTCCCATAGTTTCAGTCATAGGTAAATCAAACTCAGGCAAGACAACCCTTATTGAGAAGCTCATCCAGGAATTGAAGTCGTGCGGTTACCGGGTGGCTACCATCAAGCACGTACCCCAAGGAGTTAGCTTTGATGAGCCGGGTAAGGATAGCTGGCGCCATATTCTAGCAGGCAGCGAGGCTACAGCTATTAGCTCACTGGATAAGATTGTGATGATAAAGCCTGCTGCTCAAGATGCTAGCCTTGATGAGGTAGCCCGTCTCTTAGGTGAGGACTACGACATTATTCTGGCTGAAGGTTTCAAGCAGGGGAATGCCCCCAAGATAGAGGTTCACCGTAAGGATGCTGGTCCACCTCTCAAAAATATCAGGAAGCTTATAGGTATAGTCACTGATGAACTTTTGGAAACTAAGAGAAGGCAGTTCTCCCCAGACGATATTAAGGACATCGCTGACCTTCTGGAAAAAGGTTTCATAAAACCCCAGAAAGAACGAGTCTCTCTTTACGTCAATAATACTCCTATACCTTTGACTACTTTTCCCAAACAGATTATCACTAACGTGCTTCTGGCTGTGGCTTCCTGTCTGAAGGGTGTGGGAGAAATCAAGAATCTCCAGATTTTCTTGAAGAGGGAGTGAGCATGGGCCTAAAGGACTACTACTAACTATGTTAGGCTCACAGTAACTGACGACCTCTAGCCTTCAACTATGCCCTTGACAAAAGAAGTAGAGATTGTGTAGAATGAGGGTGATAATGAGTCTCAATCTCAAAAAAGACAAGACAATTTACGGTCATTCAATGACAGCTCAACGGCGGCTACTTCTGGAGTTGTTGCGTGACGCCGACGAGCATATCGACGCTAAAGAGCTGTACCGGCGTGCTAGTGCCAGAGACGAGTCTATCGGGCCAGCGACGGTATACCGCAGCCTTAACCTCTTCAAGAAACTGGGGCTGGTTGAAAAGAGAAGGCTGGGGAAGGTTAGTTGCTATTACGAGATAAAGCAATCGCCGGAGCACCAGCACCTGGTCTGCCAAGGATGCGGCAAAGTTATCGAGTTTCGAAACCCTCTGGTTGGGAAGTTGATCAAGGCAATACGGCGGGAACACGGCTTCAAGATTACCAAGGCAGAGTTATACCTCGAGGGATACTGCCCGGAGTGCGAGGAGAAAGAGAAAGCGCAGTGACTTTGTTGACTGCGTAAGGGAAGGTAGCGCGATGATGGACATTACCGAGCGAGATTTTAGCAGGGAAGTGCTGAAATGTAAACTTCCGGTGTTCGCCTGCTTCACCACCAAGTGGTGTCACTCCTGCTACCCCACATGCCTTTCCGCTGAAGAGTTAGCCAAGGATTATGATGGAAGTGTTAAATTCGTCAGGTTGGATATAGAACAAAGCCCTGAGGTAGCACAGAGGTGTAACGTAGTCGCTGTACCCACCATCCTCCTTTTCCAGAACTCCCAACCGGTGAAGAGGCTCCTCGGTTTTCAGGACCGGCAGTTGCTGAGATCCTTGCTGAATAGTGCTACAGCAGAAGAAGAGGTCCAGAGAGAAGACTAGTTGAAATTGGTGAAATTTCAAAATGGCGCAGCTTGCACCCCGGTGAGACCCCAGCATATATGCTATAGAATTGTGAAATGAGCGCAGATAGGATAAAAGAGATTGAGGACAAAATCGCTGACCTCAAAGCTCGATGGCCAGCTCACTCGGTGCCGCCGTCGATGTGGCAGCAACTGGAGGAACTGGAGGAGGAGCTAGAGAAGGCAAGAGAGGCTGAAAAGAAAGACTGATGCCAAGCAAAATGGCATTAGTAGATTATAAGAAATGCTATCCGGAAAAGTGCGACAGCGGCGTTTGTGCTGCAGCCCTGGCATGCACTCATAAGCTGCTCAAGCAGGAAGCTCCTTATGATATACCGATGACAGACCCTTCTCTCTGCCAGGGCTGTGGCGACTGCGCCCGTGCCTGCCCCCTAAAGGCAATCGAGATAGTAAGAATGTAATCAAGGAAGGGTGACAAACGATGAAGATATCAGTCTGCGGCAAAGGAGGAAGTGGTAAAAGCACCATAGTCGCTCTGCTGGCGAACGAAGCACGAGCCAGGGGTTACCGTGTGCTAGTGGTGGACTCGGACGAGTCCAATTCGGGACTTTTCCGCATGCTGGGCTTTGACTATCCGCCCGTACCTCTCATTGAGCTTGTTGGGGGTAAGAAAAACCTGCAGCGAAAGATGGGACAGCCAAGTGTTCTTGCCGAAAGCCGCATCGTGTTGGAGGATTTACCACCTCAGTATCTGGTCCAGAAAGATGGTCTTACGCTGGTCGGCATCGGCAAGATACTTCAGTCCCTGGAAGGCTGTGCCTGCCCCATGGGGGTATTAAGTCGCGAGTTCTTAAAGAAGCTCGCTTTGGCAAAAGACGAGCTGGCTATCGTGGATATGGAAGCGGGGGTGGAGCATTTCGGCCGAGGTGTGGAAACAAGCATAGATAGCGTACTGGTCGTGGTCGAGCCTCCCCTGGAATCAGTAAATGTAGGTCAGAAGATACACGACCTGGCTTCAGGAATTGGCGTCAAGAATGTCTGGGCTATCCTGAACAAGGTGCCATCGGATGAGATAGTTACCAGACTGAAAACGGAATTGCAGGAGCGGCAAATTGAGATGGTCGGGTGTATCTACTTTGACGCCGATATCTTCAGGTCAAGCCTGGAAGGCAGAATGCCGGCGAAGGGGGTAGCGGTGCGAGAGATCAAGGACGTCTTGGAGCGCATCCTCTCAAAGGCAGGTCTGCCAGCATCCGGATAATGCGGGTTTAGCTGCTCAAGTGGAGGTGCGAATATGTGTTTAGCTAAGGCTTATCTAAACAAGTGGGGTGATGAACCGGTGCTTCAGGACATCGCTCATATGCGACTGCATGAGGACCGGGTGGAACTGGAGACATTGTTCGGCGAGGAAAGGGTTGTATCAGGCAGAGTGGTCGAAATAGATTTCTCGACCTCGAAGATACTGCTCAATGAGAGTGTCAAAGCTGACAAAGCCTGACCAAGGAGAGGATATGCCGCCAGCCAGTTACCGAACTCGAAAATCAAATATAGTGAGACGGCAGAACAACGCTGAGTGGTCTCCCTTCGACACCCTGGCTCTGGAATATGATGCCTGGTTCGACAAAGATGGAAGCCTAATCTTCTTCATCGAGGTGCAGGCGTTTAGAGAGCTACTTGCCGTCCCTGCCAAGCCATGGCTTGAGATAGGTGTCGGCAGCGGCCGCTTCGCCCAAGCGCTGGGCATAGAGACCGGGCTCGACCCCTCAATCAAGCTCATTGAGATGGCAAGGCGGAGAGGGATAAGCGCCTTTCTAGGCCGGGGAGAACAAGAGCTATTTGACGAGGAATCATTCGGCACAGTCTTTCTGATTGTTACCCTGTGTTTCCTGGACTCCCCTCTGGACGTTTTAAAGAAAGCCAACCGCATCCTAATACCCGGCGGCAAGATAGTTCTAGGACTTGTACTGAAAGAGAGCCCCTGGGGTCAGTTTTATCAGGCGAAAAAAGCGCAGGGGCATCGCTTTTATAAATTCGCCACCTTCTACACATATGAGGAGACGCTGAAGTTGCTGGAGCAGGCGGGCTTTTCTATGGAAAAGGTTGTTTCCACGCTTTTTCAACAGCCGGGCAAAGTAGAGCACGTGGAAGAGCCTAAGGAAGGCTATTTCCCCGATGCTGGATTTACGATAATGGTGGCAGGTAAACGAGAAGTAATTACTACGTGATTGGAGGCAGTTATTCATGGCCAAGGAAGACATGCTATGTCCCTTCTCTGGGAAATTATGCAAGGAATGCCCCCTTTACCGAGGCAGACACTACTACTTGTGTTTCAGTAAGAAATATCGGGGGCATTTGGAAAAGCCAGGGGAAGCAACCAGGGGAAGCAACCCTGGCACTTCCGAAGTGAAACCCAATGAGCAAGTTCAAATGCCCGTCAAAATGCCCAGTGCCATTGACCCGTTTAAGAGGCCATTGGAAGACATCAAGTAGTAGACTATGAACTGCTCAAAGGACATAAAGAGGGCGACAAGGTTTCCTAGTTTCCTTTTAGCTTAAGGAGGATAGGGTTATGAGGAAGTTATCATGCGATTAATCAGGGAGTATATATGCCTACTTCTAGTCAGCCAAGGGTCATAATCTTCACCTCATCTTCATGCCCCTGGTGTAACCGAGTCAAGCAGTATTTAGGGGAGAAGAGGTTCAGATTCAGGGAGGTCAATGTAGAAAGGGACCCTGAGGGAGCCCGAGAGTTGAGGCGTAGAAATATAATGGGTGTCCCCGTTGTTCTAATTAACAACCACCCCATTGCAGGGTTTGATAAGGCGAAAATCGATAAACTACTGGGCATCAAATAAGAAAGGGAGATTTATAATGCAGATTAAGCCATTTGACGACCGGGTTTTAGTTGAACCAGAGGAGGTTACAGAAAGCCAAACCAAGAGCGGAATAATTCTTCCTGATACTGCTAAGGAAAAACCGAGAAGAGGCAAGGTTGTAGAGGTCGGCACTGATGAAGAGCTTGCTGACAAGATTAAAGTTGGTGATACGGTAGTTTACGCTAAATTTACTGGCGATGAGATTGAATTTGAAGGTAAAGAATACTTGATCATATCAAGAGGTGATATCCTCGCTGTGATTAAGTAACCTTGCTTCAAAAGAGGGGGCATAGTGGCTAAAAATATATCAGAAGAAGATGTGCATAAAGCAATAGGGCGAGTGATGCACCCTGAAATCAATCACACGCTTGTTGAGCTGGGAATGGTCAAAGAAATAGCTCTGAAGGGTGATAAAGTCACTCTTACCCTTGTGCTTCCTTTCATTGGTATTCCTGCTTCAATCAAGGACTATCTTGAGAACAGTCTGCACCAGGCAGTAATGAAGTTGGGTGCGAAGGCTGAAATCAGGATAGCTGAGATGAATCAGGAAGAGCGACTGGCTTTCTTAGCTATGGAGCAGGAAGGCTGGAAGGGGTTGTAGCTTTGGAGATTATGAAAAGAGGCAGACAATGGCTAGGTATGAAGTAATCATTATTGGAGGCGGCCCTGCTGGACTTACCGCTGGGCTCTATACCTCGCGAGCGGGGCTGAAGAGCTTGCTGCTGGAGCATGGGGCATTGGGGGGTCAGATGGTAAATGCCACGCTGGTGGAGAATTACCCCGGCTTTCCTGAGGGCATAGCTGGCCCCGAGCTGGGTTCGCTCATGCACCAGCAGGCAGTCAGATACGGTCTGGAGGTAGTAACCGCTGAGGTCATAGGCATTTCTCAAGAGCAGCCCTATTATAGTATTTCAACCACTGAAGGTAGCCTTGAAGCTTCGGGCGTAATCATCGCTGCTGGTTCAGAGTATCGTAAGCTGGGAGTTGCTGGTGAGGAAAGGCTGTCTGGTCGCGGTGTTTCCTATTGCGCTACCTGCGACGGCTTTTTCTTCCGCAACCGTGAGGTAGCGGTGGCAGGAGGGGGTGATACCGCTATTACTGATGCTCTGGAGCTAAGTCAGCATGCCAGTAAAGTCTACGTAATACATCGTCGAGACCAACTCCGGGCAGGAAAGGCTCTCCAAGAGCGGGCATTTGCCCATCCCAAGCTGGAGTTCATCTGGGACACAGTGGTGGAAGAGGTCTCGGGGGATAAAGTGCTGGAGGAGCTTAAACTACGCAATGTTAAAACGGGTCAACAATCTAACTTGAAAGTTAATGGCGTCTTCGTTGCCATAGGACTCATGCCCAACAGCCGGAGCTTCTTCAACATTATGGAACTCGACGATGCTGGCTACATCGTCATTGATGAAACGATGGCTACCTCAGCTCCTGGTATTTTCGCTGCGGGTGACATCCGCAGGAACTCACCTCGCCAGATCGCCGCTGCAGTTGGGGATGGTGTCACTGCTGCCATGTCCGCCTTTAAGTATGTTCAAGAGCAGGGGAATGGAACTAGAATCACGAGTCCTTGAGGTGTTGCAACAAATAGGGATTAGCAGAGGCCAGGCCGTATTGGATTTTGGCTGTGGCTACGGAACATATACCATCCCGGCTGCCAGAATAGTTGGTGAGCAGGGAAGAGTATATGCCTTAGACAAAGACAAGGAAGCCCTGGATGAACTGATGCAAAAAGGCGAGTCAGCAGGCTTGAAAAATATAGAAAGAATGGATACACTGGGGGAACTGGAAATCGGGCTAACTGATGAGTTTGTAGACGTAGTTCTCCTGTTCGATGTTTTTCATTCTTTCTATTTCCCGCAGGCAGTCGATAGAAAAAGGCTCCTGGGTGAAATTTATAGAATCATGAAACCCTCCGCCTTTCTCTCCGTTTCAGTCTGGCCAAACCTAGTGGAGCCTGAGAGTGAAGACGAGATAAAAAATGCAAACTTTCGTTTGGAAAAGGAGGTCTACGAGACGCTTACTGATGATAACAAGGATCTCGAAACGCGCAGCATTCTGAACTTCAGGAAGGGGTGATATATCCCTAACATAATTTCGGGACAACAATCAATTAAGAAGGAGGCAGTATGAGCAAGATAGTGCAAATCACGGATCAAAATTTTGAAGAGGAAGTCCTGAACTCAGACCTTCCCACAGAGGTCGATTTCTGGGCGCCCTGGTGTGGCCCGTGCCAGATGGTTATACCGATATACGAAAAACTCGCCGAGGAGTATGCAGGCAAGTTTAAATTCTGCATGATTAATGTGGATGAAAACCAGCGCACAGCGGTGAAATATCAGATTATGAGTATACCGATGCAGAAGTATTTCGTTAATGGTGAGAATGTCGATGAAATCCTCGGCGCAGTTCCTGAGCAAACCATCCGGGCAATGGTTGGAGATATTCTCAAGAGGTTCCCGGCTGATGAAATGGGAAGGCTTGAAGTGCTTTTAACCTCTTGGGTTGGGCATAACAAAAAGCATACTGAGAAATTCAACAAGTGGGCCGAAAAGACCGAAAATGCTGATAGCGAACCTATCATTTACAATAGAGCACTACAGGCAGCAAAAGAGATGGAGAAAGCCAACGAGCAACTGTCCCGATTGTTGATGGAATTACAGGGAAATAAATAGACATGAGAGTCTGCATTATTGGTGCTGGCGCCGGCGGCAGGAGTGCCTCAGGGCGGATTCGAGAACTAGACAAACAAGCCCAGATAGACATTTTTAGTACCCAGAGCGAGATTGGTTATGCACCCTGTGAGCCACCCTTTGTACTTAGAGGAGTCGCCGGCTGGGATGATATTTTTTATCCCGGCAAGTTCTTTGAGAAGAGAAACATAACTGTCCATTTGAGTACCGAAGTCACTGATATTCTTAGAAAAGAAAAACGCATTATCGCCGGGGGTAAGAGTTATCCCTACGATAGGTTACTCTTAAGCCCGGGAGCTATTCCCTCCATTCCTCCTATTCCCGGACTGGATGGTAAAAATGAATTTACTCTCAGCACGAATATTGCCGATGGCAGAGCCCTGGAGAAAATCATCCCCAAATACACCAGCGCTGCCGTTATTGGGGCAGGTGCAATTGGGGTAGAGATAACTTTGGCTCTTATTTCCGCAGGCTATCACAAGGTCTACCTCCTAGATATGATGGAGAGTATTTTACCGGCTGGCTTGGACAAGGATATGGCCAGTAAGGTTGAGCGGGTGATGCAGCAGAAGGGAATCGAACCAGTCCTATCTGCCGAAATTAGCAGAATAAAAAGCGAGTCTGGAAGGAAACTGGTCACACTTCCTGACCGACAGTTGGAGGTAGACCTTATCTTCCTGACCACCGGAGCCAAGCCCAATGTCGAGCTTGCACAGAAAGCGGGAATCGAGATAGGAGAGACCGGGGGAATATTGGTTAACCAGTATTTACAGACCAGCGATCCTGATATCTATGCCGCCGGTGATTGCCTAGAGAACTGGGATAGTATCACTAGCTCAAAAACCCGCCGTCTGATGGTTACCACCGCTGGTAGGACAGGCGATGTGGCTGGTGAAAACCTAGTTAAAGGTAATTCCATTCCCCATGAAGGTACCCTAATGACCTTTGTCATCGAAATCTTCGGCAATCAAATAGGTGCTGTGGGTTTTACCGATAGACTTGCCCGTGAAAAGGGTTTGGATGTCGTCTCCGCTACGGTTAGTAGTCCTACCTCACGGCCCCATTTAGGAAACAGGGTTTTACACCACAAGCTTATCGCTGACCGCCGGACTAGGACGCTAGTCGGGGCGCAGGTTATCTCGGAGGAAGTAATAAGAGGTACCCTCAATGAGTTATCTCTGGCTATATCTGAGAAAGTACCGCTGCACAGGCTGGCTTTACTCGAAACCCCTTATTCGCCTGCCGTCGGAAGAGACCCGATAGAGGATGGGATAATGAAGCTGATACGTAAGCTCGGCTGAAATGATTGGTGCTTCTCTACTCAATAATATTGAAAAGGGAACTCAAGAGTTAGGATAAAGCAACGAGGGTGGTAAGGTAGCAGTTGGCAAAACGGTGAAAGTTACCCGTTAAAATGAGGTAGAGCATGAAATTTTTAATAGCTTTTGGAACAGATGATGGCAAAAATCTCAACAATGACCATGTAGGCATGGCGCAGTATTATTACGTTTATGAGTTCTCCAATGACAGAGAAAGGCTCGTCGAAAAGAGAGAGAATACGCGCTTCGAAGGGGATGAAACCATGAAGCATGGCGACCCGGAGAAAGCCAGGGCTACCTCTTCTGCCTTGGAAGGTGTAGACGTTCTTGTGGGCAGGAAATTCGGGCCTAATCTGCCGAGGTTACTTGGAAAATTCGTCTGTGTACTGGTGAGGACAAGTACCATAGCTACTGCGATTGAAGCCATACATAATAACATGGACAGAATAGCAGAGGAAAAGAATAAAGAAGAGGGAAGAAAACATATCGTGCTGAAGCCTTAAGTAATGTTGCGATAATGTAAAAAATCTATCGAGGTGAAGATATGGAAAATCGTGTCTCATTTCAGGATTATGCCATTGTCGCCTGCGGCACACTCAATATGGAACTAAACTATCTTAAGGACAGCGGATTTTTGGACGCCAGCAAGATTCTTTATACCAAGCCCGGCCGCCACGAGGTGCCCTGTGAGCTTGAGAGTCAGCTTATCAGTCACTAAGAACATATCTTGAAGGATACTTAGGAAAGGCTCAGACCTGTATCGTTATCGGCTATAGATTTGACGACATAACAATTCGTGACTTTTTTATAAGGAGTCTTGAGCGAGGTATCCGCCTAATTCTACTTAATCCTGAGGCGGAAAAAATAAAGAAAGATAAGTTTGCGCAGTTCGACGAAAATGTGGTGTGTGTTCCCAAAATGATTGAGGATGGAATAGAAGATCTAAAAGAGACTCTAGCACCGAGCGAGGCCACAGCAACTGAACCGGAAGCAGACAATCCTCCCGCATCTGAATAAGTACACTTCTACCCGCCGCCGGGCTTGACCAGGGGGATTCTAGCGGCGCACAGGGGGCAGTCTTCCGGTGAGTAGGCCACGGTCTCCACCCGCAGGCAGCTGAACAAGGGAAAGCCGAAATCTATATCCTGCTCGGAGCGGTCAACCAGCACCCCGATGCCGATGATTTCACCCTTTAGCTTCTCCACCACCGCTATAACCTCGCGGATAGACTTACCGGTGGTGAGGATGTCATCCACGATGAGGACTTTTTCAGCCGACTTGATGGTAAAGCCGCGCCGGAAAGCCCGTTCCTTTTCGCTTATTCTCTCGGCAAAGATGCCCCTTACCCCCAGCTGCCGGGCCACCTCAAAGGCGAGGATAATGCCTCCGGTGGTAGGCGCTGCCACCACCTCGATTTTTTGCTTGCGGAAATGGCCGGCAATCAGGCGGCAGAGCTGTTCGGTGTGGCTGGGGTACTGCAAGACCCTGAATTTCTCCCAGTAAACCGGGGAGTGCAGGCCGGAGGTTAGCAGAAAGTGCCCTTTTAGTATCGCCCCGGCTTTCTCAAAGATTTCCTCGGCGTTATTGGTCAACTTAACCCTCTTAAACAGCTATTCTTCCTCAGGGAAGTAATCGGGGACGACCCGCCACTCGTCCGGCGGCCAGATTATCAGCCAAACCTTGCCGATTATATTTTCCCTGGGTACCGTCCAGCCGGTATGGGAATCGTTGCTGTTATTTCGGTTGTCGCCCAGAACCCAGTATTCATTCTCCGGGACTATCTCCACACTATAGGTATAGTTGGGAGTCTGCTTGATATAGGGCTCAAGCA
>Ga0315532_1001364_pt1 | contig 18258 bp, 11 predicted proteins | sample SalMarWE160370MG_FD_203082 | JGI IMG/M metagenome (GOLD analysis project Ga0315532, IMG submission 203082) | Salt marsh sediment microbial communities from the Plum Island Ecosystem LTER, Massachusetts, United States - Salt Marsh Sediment WE1603-70 ... | reverse complement strand
CGTGATGATAGGCTCACTGTTTGCGGGCCTTAAGGAAAGTCCGGGCCAGTTGGTCATTTACAAAGGCAGACAGTTCAAAGAATACCGTGGCATGGGCTCCTTAGGAGCGATGGTAAAGGGTTCTGCCGAAAGATACAGCCAGAGTAGCACGACCGAGCAAGGCAAGCTCGTACCGGAAGGCGTTGAAGGCCGCGTACCGTACCGTGGCACCTTGAGCGATTTTGTTTACCAGCTCGTCGGCGGCATTCGTGCCGGCATGGGTTACTGTGGTGCGCGAAGCATTCAAGAGCTTATGAACAAGGCTCGATTTGTTCGGGTAAGTACAGCTTCAGCTAACGAGTCGCATCCACACGATATACAAATAACTAAAGAGGCGCCGAACTACTCAGCAAGTTTACCTTTTGAGGACTAACCATGATTCGAGAGTCCCCAAGGGGCGAGATTATCGCAATCCTGGATTTTGGCAGTCAATATGGCCAGCTCATAGCCAGGCGCGTCCGCGAACATAACGTCTATTCCAGGATATTCTCAGCCCGGATTTCTGCTTCCGAACTATCGAAATTACCGATCAAAGGCATAATACTCTCTGGTGGACCTGCAAGCGTTTACCAGGATAATGCTCCTCGATGTGATAGTAAGATATTCGAGCTTGACGTTCCGATCTTGGGCATTTGCTATGGGATGCAGCTTGGATGCCAGATACTCGGTGCAGATATCGCCAGAGCAGAGAGGCATGAGTACGGAAGGACAAGCCTGATAATCCTTGATAAAAGCGATTTGTTTGTTGATTTGCCGGATTCAACAATGGTTTGGGCCAGCCACGGCGACCAGGTAAGCAAACTACCCAGCGACTTCGAAAAATTGGCCTCTTCGCCCACCTGCCCTTACGCAGCCGTCAGATACAAAAAAAAGAAATTCTTCGGTGTCCAGTTCCACCCGGAAGTCACTCACACACCCAAAGGCCCTGTCATACTGAAGAACTTTCTCTACGATATCTGTGGTTGCAGCGGCGACTGGAAGATGAGCGACTTTGTCGCCGACGCCATTGATGCGATAAGCTGTCAAGTCGGCCGGGCTGCGGTAATATGCGGCTTAAGCGGTGGGGTTGACTCTTCGGTCGTGGCTTCGCTACTGCACAAAGCAATAGGCGATCAACTTGTTTGCATCTTCGTTGACAATGGTTTACTTCGCAGAAACGAACGCGAAAATGTAATCTCAACCTTTCGTGATCACTTTCACATCGATTTGCGTGTGGTTGATTGGTCAAAACAGTTTTTAACTGCCCTTGCTGGCGTGACAGACCCACAGCAAAAACGCAGAATAATAGGAGCCGAGTTCATCAAGGCTTTCAAGTCCGAAGCCTCGAAAATCCCAAACGCTAAATTTCTTGCCCAGGGAACACTTTACCCCGACGTAATTGAATCAGGCTCCAAGGATGGCAACTTAGCCGCAAGCATAAAACTTCATCATAATGTCGGCGGACTACCTTCCGAGCTTGGCTTCGAACTTATTGAGCCGTTGAGAGATCTGTTCAAAGATGAGGTACGCCTTGTCGGTGAGTATCTGGGCCTTCCGGAAGAAATTGTCTGGCGACATCCTTTTCCAGGGCCGGGCTTAGCTGTACGAATAATCGGCGAAGTGACGCCCCAAAGGCTCGAAATCCTGCGCTCAGCCGACGAGATTTTAATCGATGAAATAAAATCAGCCGGGCTCTACAGAAAAATATCGCAAGCGTTAACGGTGCTTGTGCCTGTCTCGACGGTCGGTGTTATGGGCGATGAGCGAAGTTATGAAAACGTTATTGTCATTCGCGCAGTGGAGACTTCCGATTTTATGACCGCAGACTTTTCACAGATACCATTCGATGTGCTCGAGGTCATATCAAGCAGAATCATAAACGAAGTTCGTGGCGTCAATCGCGTCGTCTACGATATCTCGAGCAAACCGCCGGCAACGATCGAATGGGAATAAGCAATAAAGTGTAAAACTGCAACCGGAAAATGCGAAACCATAAACCAGAGTTAATACTTACAATCTCAAGCTCTATCTTATGTCTTTTTGGTCTGAGTAAATTCTTTAGCAGGTTCTTCATATGCCTTATCTTATTAACGAGCTTAGCAACAGCAGAAGATCAACCCAGAAAAGCTCTCTGGCTGGAATCTGCACAGCAAGACCTTGCTGATCGCCCGGACAGGCTGCTTGAAGACTCGGAACATACATTCCTTAACACACACAACATAGTAGCATTGTTATTAGCCGGCAACGCCAGCATCATCATGCACAACAGCGACGCCGATAACAACATCGCCGACCATTTCCGCAGGCACCCAGCTCTGCACGGCTTTGAAGATGAAAGCCTCAACGTCATTGGTTCACCATGGACACACCTTGCAGCAAGCGGTATCTGGTATATACTTAGCGCCGAGAAACAAGATGAATTCAATAAAGAACGAGCATGGACAATGCTCACCGCACTTTCAGTGAGTTCAATAGCGACATTTGGCCTTAAAGCCATCAGGCAAAATGATTCTCCAAATGGCCAAAATTGGGCCTGGCCAAGTGCACACACATCGAGTTCCTTCACGGCTGCATCTGTTTTGCATGAGTTCTACGGGCTGAAAGTCGGTATACCAGCTTACATTATGGCCTCGCTGGTAGCTTATAGAATGATGGATACCGGCGATCACTGGGCAAGTGACGTAGTCTTCGGTGCAACTCTTGGTTGGGTTGTTGGCCACTCAATAGCAGCTAAGCACAAAAGTCTCGAAGTAGCAGGTTTTAAGATAATGCCCTTTACAACTGTGCGTGGTGAGCAGGCAATGGGCTTGAGCCTGGTAAAACAATTCTGAATAACAGTTACACGCAAAAGCTTCTTATTGCACGCTGGCTCATCAAGGGCTTAGCCATTAAATCTATGAAGGTCTCAAAAAGATAATTTGAGTCATGGGGGCCAGGTGACGCCTCGGGGTGATACTGAACCGAAAAGGCAGCCAATTTCTCGCAGTGGATACCCTCAAGAGTATTGTCGTTCAGGTTCAGATGTGTAAGTTGGACGTCCTTGTCTTTCAAAGAATCCAGATCAACACAAAAGCCATGATTCTGGCAGGTGATTTCAATTTTACCGGTTTTAAGATTTTTCACTGGATGGTTAGCGCCCCTGTGACCAAATTTTAGTTTATAAGTCCGTCCTCCCAGGGCAAGAGCTAGGAGTTGATGGCCGAGACATATTCCGAATATCGGTACCTTACCGAGAAGCGCTCTTACGGCATTGACCGCGTAGGCAACTGCCGCGGGATCACCAGGACCATTGCTAAGAAAGACTCCGTCAGGCTTATAAGAGAGCACTTTCTTCGCAGACGTTTGAGCGGGCACAACCATCACGTCACAGCCGTGAGCACAAAGAAGCCTGAGAATATTGTGCTTGATGCCAAAGTCAAAAGCGACAACTTTGAATTTAGCAACAGGCTTTTTATCTTGCCCCCTATGGGCGAGGTCGCCGAATATGTCAATCAAGCCTTCTTTCCAGAGATAAGGTTTATCAACCGTCACATTACTTACAATATCACGCCCTACAAGGCCGGGGTACTCACTCAACTTCTCAGCAAGTCTTTTTGTATTTAATTCTGCTGAAGAGATTATCCCTCTCATTGCTCCCTTGATGCGTATATGGCGTACAAGCATTCGAGTATCAATACCATCGAGGCCAACCACGTTGTTTCTCTTGAGATAGCCATCTAACGTCTGACCGCTTCTCCAACTGCTCGGGTAATTGCAGTTCTCCTTGACAACAAGGCCTTTTGCGTAAATTCTTCCTGATTCGGCGTCCTCTTGATTCGTGCCGTAATTGCCGATGAGGGGGTATGTCATTGTGATTATCTGCTCATGGTATGAAGGATCGGTCAATGCTTCCTGATAGCCTGTCATACTGGTGTTAAATACTACTTCCCCACACTCCTGACCTCTGGCACCGAAAGCCATGCCTTCAAATACAGTACCGTCTTCCAATAACAAAATAGCTTTCATTTCTACAATTTCCGCTGCTGATAGTATAACTGTAAAGGCTTCACACTGATTTTTTTATGGCTTATTGCATCAATAGCTTTAACCACGGCGGCTGCGCCCCTTATTGTCGTCACGTATGGTATCTGTCTTTCTATAGCGTTTCTTCTTATCGAGAAGGAATCCATAATCGACCGCTTACCGATAGTCGTATTTATAATCAGATCGATTTTGCCATTTATTATCCAGTCAACAATATTGGGTCTGCCCTCTGTCATTTTTAGTGCAAATTCAGAAGGAATATTATTTTTGATAAATTCAATGCAGGTTCCCTTTGTCGCAACTATCTTAAAGCCCATCTCGTGCATTTTGCGGGCAAGCTCGACGGCTTTCGGCTTATCGGCATCCTTGACACTGAAAAGTACGATTCCGTCGATGGGCAAACTATTACCGGCAGCCATCTGGGACTTAGCAAATGCGGTCCCAAAGTCATCGGATATTCCCATGACCTCGCCGGTTGAGAGCATCTCCGGCCCAAGCAATGTATCCGTGCCGGGGAATTTTAAGAACGGAAATACTGCCTCTTTTACAGCAAAGTGATCCCGCTGAACTTCTTTTGTGAAACCCAGTTCGTCCAGCGTCAAGCCGGTCATTACCTTCGCGGCCAGCTTGGCCAGAGGAACTCCGATAGCTTTACTCACAAATGGTACTGTTCGGGATGCACGCGGATTAACCTCCAGGATATAAATCTGACCGTCTTTAACAGCGTACTGTATATTTATCAGGCCCTTCACATTCAATTCGAGCGCCAGCAATATAGTTTGTTTTTTAATCTCTGCCAGTGTCTTGCTGTTAATCGAGACAGGCGGCAGAGAACACGCGCTGTCTCCTGAGTGGACGCCGGCTTCTTCTATATGCTCCATGATCCCGCCGATAACGACTCTCTTGCCGTCACTTATAGCATCAACATCAAGCTCCGTAGCGTCATCCAGAAATTTATCAATCAGTATTGGATGTTCTCCCGAAGCTGCAATCGCATTGCCTGCACAAGCCTTCAGCGACTGCTCATCATAGACAATTTCCATTGCCCTGCCACCCAGTACAAAGGAAGGACGAATTAGTAAAGGATATCCAAGCCTGTTGGCAATTCTGAGCGTCTCAGAGTACGTAGTTGCCGTACCACTGTCTGGTTGGCGAAGCCCCAGTTTTGTGACCAACTTGTTGAAACGCTCGCGGTTCTCTGCCCGGTCGATGCTGTCGGGCGAAGTACCGATTATTTTTACTCCGGCTTTTTCGAGCGGCACCGCCAGCTTAAGCGGCGTCTGCCCACCAAACTGAACAATTACACCATCAGGATTTTCTTTTTGCACGATAGACATAACGTCTTCGAAAGTAAGCGGCTCAAAATAAAGTCTGTCGGAGGTATCATAGTCCGTGCTTACCGTCTCCGGATTGCAATTGACCATTATCGACTCGATACCGATCTGGCGCAGAGCAAAAGCAGCATGCACACAGCAATAATCGAATTCGATTCCCTGGCCGATGCGGTTAGGCCCGCCGCCAAGGATGACGACCTTTCTGCGACTGCTTGGATTCGCCTCGCAGTCCTGCTCAAAAGTTGAATAAAGATAGGGAGTAGTCGCTTCAAATTCGGCGCCACATGTATCAACCATTTTATACACGGCGTTTATGCCAAGTTTCTGCCTACGCTCACGGAGCTTTTGCTCCGACACCTTTGACAAAGACGCCAAATACTCGTCACTAAAACCGTTCTCCTTAGCCCTTAGCATCAGATCATGGCTCATATCTAAAGGCTTTTGAGAACTTACCTTCTGTTCGAGTTTGACAATGTCTTTTATATTGTTGAGAAACCAAGGATCAATCCTTGTCAGTTCGTGAATATCCTTGACCGGCATCTTCCTTCGCAGAGCCTCAGCAACATACCATAGTTTATCCCAGCAGTTCATTCGGAGTTTATCTTTAAGCTTTTGTAGTGAAAGGCCGTTCTGGATATACCTACCATCGAGCGAATAGCGGTCGATTTCCAGCGACCTTATTGCCTTTTGTAGCGACTCTTTGAATGTTCGGCCGATAGCCATCGCCTCTCCAACCGATTTCATTTGCACTGTAAGTTCGGCGCTGGTTTGCGGAAATTTCTCGAACGTAAAACGCGGCCATTTTACGACACAATAGTCGATTGTCGGCTCAAAGCAGGCTGGAGTTTTCTTTGTGATATCGTTAGGTATCTCATCCAGCGTATAACCTACGGCAAGCAGCGAAGCAATCTTTGCAATTGGAAAGCCGGTCGCTTTCGAGGCGAGTGCCGAACTTCGTGAAACGCGGGGATTCATCTCGATAACGTAGAGCTTGCCATTGTGAGGATTGACCGCAAATTGTATGTTAGAACCGCCTGTTTCCACACCAATTGCCCTTATAATCTTGATCGCAGCATCACGCATTATCTGATATTCCTTGTCGGTAAGCGTCTGAGCTGGAGCAACCGTAATACTATCGCCAGTGTGAATGCCCATCGGATCAAGGTTCTCTATAGAGCATACGATTACCACGTTATCTTTTCTGTCTCTCATTACCTCGAGTTCATATTCCTTCCAGCCGATGACAGACTCTTCGATAAGAACCTCATTCTTTGGACTGAGGCTTAGACCCCAATTGATATATTTTTCAAATTCTTCTGTGTTATAAGCTACATTTCCGCCGGTTCCGCCCAACGTATATGATGGCCGGATGATAGCTGGAAATCCTATGTATTCGATAATTCTTTGTGCCTCTTCCCAGCAGTGGGCATAGCCACTCTTGGGTACCTGCAAACCTATCTTTTCAATCGTGCTTTTGAATTTATCTCTCTCTTCAGCTTTTTTGATCGACCGCAAGTTGGCACCAAGCAGCTTGACTTTATATTTTTTTAAGACCCCACTCTCAGCCAGTGCCACCGCAGTATTCAAGCCCGTCTGTCCTCCCAGCGTTGGCAAAAGGCTATCGGGCTTTTCCTTTCGGATTACCTTCTCGACAACCTCTGGTGTGATTGGTTCAATATAGGTTCTGTCAGCCATCTCCGGGTCGGTCATTATCGTTGCAGGGTTGCTATTGACCAGCACTACTTTATAGCCTTGCTTCCTGAGGACTTTGCAGGCTTGAGTGCCGGAATAGTCAAATTCACAGCCCTGGCCTATGACGATAGGGCCCGAACCTATTATCAGTATTTTATGGATGTCTTTTCGCTTCGGCATTATTATTTCGCGCTCTACCGCCCTTTTAATTCGCAGAGAAACATGACTTTAGTTAATGACGCAACCACTTATCGATAGCCGCTGCTGCTCCACGACCACTGTTAATCGCAGTTGCAACCCATGAAGCCCCACTGACAGTGTCGCCCGCGGCAAATACCCAAGGCACGCTTGTCTGGCATTCGTTAACAGTCACACTGCCTTTCTCGTCAAGCTGCAAACCAAGGTCTCCGACCAGACCTTCGTGCTCAACGTGCAGAAATCCCAGAGCTAAAATAACAAGATCAACATCAAGGACGAAATTTGTGCCAGGTAGTTCCTTTATTTTCCAGCCGCCATTTTTTTCAATCCACTCGACCTCGCAAGCATGTAGTCGTCCGACTCTGGTTTCATAACCGGAAAATTTCTTTGTCATAATGCTCCATCGCCGCTCACAGCCTTCCTCGACAGATGTAGATGTTCGCATAACTCGTGGCCACATGGGCCATGGTGTATCCGGTGAGCGATTTTCTGGCGGCTTTGGCAGAATCTCAAACTGATATATTTTCTTAGCACCCTGTCGTCGAGCAGTACCAACGCAGTCGCTGCCCGTATCACCGCCACCTATGACAGCCACCACCTTATCCTTCGCTGTGACGACTTTTGCCTGCTCAATCGGCTCATCCGAGCATAGCTTGTTTTGAGCTGTCAGATAATCCATCGCAAATAGGATGTTCTCATATCCTCTGCCTGTCACAGCGAGGTCCCGAGGCTGTCGCGCCCCCATCGCCAGACATACGCAGTCAAACATCTTGTGTAGATACCGGGCTGAGATATCCTTTCCAACCTCAACACCAGTCTCGAATTCAACACCCTCAGCCGCAAGCTGGTCGAGCCGGCGGCCAATAATCCGTTTTTCAAGTTTGAAATCGGGAATGCCATACCGCAGCATGCCCCCTACTCGCTCATCTTTTTCGAAGATAACAACATCGTGGCCAGCCCTTGCCAATTGTTGAGCAGCCGCAAGGCCCGCGGGACCGGAACCTATTATTGCAATTCGCTTGCCTGTCTTCTCAGGTGCAGGCATTGGTTTAATCCAGCCATGTTCAAACCCGCGTTCGACTATCTGAAATTCTATGTGCCTGATCAGAACAGGTTCATCATTGATCGAAAGTGTGCACGCCGACTCACATGGTGCCGGGCAGACACGACCCGTGATCTCGGGGAAATTGTTGGTCGCATGAAGCATCTGGCAAGCTTGTTCCCATTGGTCCTTATAAACTAGTTCATTAATATCGGGTATTAAATTATTCAATGGACAGCCGACGCCATGACAAAACGGAATTCCACAATCCATACAACGAGCCGCCTGCTGACGGATTGCATCAGGCGTTAACGGCAAATCAAACTCATTGAAATCGTGTACGCGTTTTTCGACCTGCCGATGTCCGACGTCCTGACGTTTATATTTTATAAAACCCTTCACTTCGCCCATTTTCGATCCTCGTTTGTTGTTTCTCGATGCTCGTCGAGTATCAGCTAAAAACCTCTTCTGTTGCAGGCGTAGTTTCCGTATCACGTTGCTCAGCCGCTCGCATCTTCTGCAAGGCCTTGCGATAGTCTATCGGGACAACCTTTACAAACTTACCTATCATATCCGGCCAGGCATCCAGGATGTACTTTGCACGTGCGCTTGCTGTCCATTTCAGGTGCCGGCCAATCAAATCACGTAATAGTTCTTTATCATGCTCTTGCCAGACACTTTCTAACTCGACCATATCGAGATTGCACATCGTGTCGAATAGCTGCATCTCATCCAGGACATACGCTATACCGCCACTCATGCCGGCAGCAAAATTGCAGCCGGTTTTACCAAGAACAACAACCGTTCCGCCTGTCATGTACTCACAACCATGGTCGCCCACACCTTCAACAACTGCTATGGCACCACTGTTACGAACCGCAAACCGCTCACCGGCAACACCATTGATAAACACCTCGCCACTGGTAGCGCCATAGAGTAGGGTATTACCCACAATGATATTCTCGTGAGCTATAAATGGTGACCCTTCCGGTACAGAGACAACTATTCTGCCTCCGGATAGCCCTTTGCCTAAATAGTCGTTGCTGCCACCGATGAGCCTGAGCGTCACGCCAGGCGCAAGGAACGCACCAAAGCTCTGCCCCGCTGAGCCGTGTAAGACAATCTTAACCGTTCCTTCGGGCAGACCTGCTGGGCCATACTTCGAGACTATGCGGTTGCTAAGAATCGTGCCGATGGTCCGGTTGGTGTTGTGAATCGGCATCTCTATTACAGTTTTTTCTTTTCTTTCGAGCGCAGGCTGAGCCTGTTTTAGAATCTCCCAGTCAATATGATCTTCTAATTTATTCGGTTGAGCCTTAACGCACCTGACGGCTCTGCCATCGGATATATCCGGCTGACAGAATATGGCAGAAAAATCCAGTCCCTTTGCCTTGTAGTGGTCAATTGCCCGATTCATCTGCAACTTATCGACTCTGCCCACCATATCCTCGAATTTTCTAAAGCCAAGCTTTGCCATAAGCTGACGAACTTCTTCAGCTACAAAGTACATAAACCTCTGCAGATATTCCGGCTTGCCGGCAAAGCGTCTTCTAAGTTCTGGATCCTGGGTTCCGATCCCAAAAGGACAGGCCCCTTCGTGACACTTGCGCAGCAACGTACAACCCAGCGTTACAAGAGCAGCGGTACCGAAACCAAACCTTTCTGCCCCGAGCAAAGCGCCTACGACAACATCCCTGCCCGTTTTTAATTGGCCATCTACCTGAACCCGGATCCGATCACGCAGGTTGTTCATAACAAGCACCTGTTGAGTTTCAGCTAAACCCAGTTCCCAAGGACAACCTGTGTGCTTGATTGACGACAGCGGGCTTGCGCCCGTGCCGCCATCGTGTCCGCTGATAAGAACCTCATCGGCGTTGCCTTTTGCTACCCCCGCAGCAACTGTACCGACGCCAACTTCCGCAACGAGCTTTACCGACACCGTCACACCCGGATTGCCACACTTGAGGTCATATATAAGCTGCGCCAAGTCTTCGATCGAGTATATATCATGATGAGGCGGTGGTGATATTAATGTGACGCCCGGCGTTGAATAACGAAGCCTGGCAATTTCTTCTGTCACCTTGTGCCCTGGCAATTGGCCACCCTCACCCGGCTTGGCCCCCTGAGCTATCTTTATCTGTAGCTGATGGGCATGAGCCAGATAATTTAACGTAACGCCAAACCTAGCGCTTGCGATCTGTTTAATAGCGCAATTTTTTGAGTCGCCGTTCGCCTCCTGTGTATATCGCTCTGGGTCCTCGCCGCCTTCACCGGTATTGCTCATTGAACCCAGCCGATTCATGGCGATAGCGATGCACTCGTGAGCCTCCTTACTGATAGAGCCATGACTCATTGCACCGGTACAGAATCTTTTGACAATTTCACTGGCTGGCTCTACTTCTTCTATATCAACAGCTTCGCCCGAAACGAATTCAAACAGGCCACGTAAAGTGCAAAGCGTTTTTGCCTGCTCATTCACAGCCTTGGCGTAATCGGCGTAAGCCTCGGCATCGTTGTTTTGCACCGCGTGTTGCAATCGCGAGACTGTCGTCGGGTTCCATAGATGCCGCTGCCCCGAATGACGAAAATGATATTCACCGCCAAAGTCTAACTGTAGCACCCCAGAGGGGCGCTGCTGGAAACCTGACGTATGACGGGCAAGAGCCTCTTGCGCAATTTCAGCAAGACCGATACCACCAATCCTTGAGCTGGTACCGGTGAAATACTCATCCACAACAGTGCGGTTAAGACCAATTGCCTCGAAAAGCTGCGCACCGGTATAGCTGCGAAGGGTCGAAATACCCATTTTGCTCATGGTCTTGAGAATCCCCTTTTTGATTGCCGCGATGTAGTTATCCGCTATCTGGATCGGCTCCATATCGGCAGGCAGTTCTCCCTGTCGATGCAATTCGTCGAGCGACTCAAACGCCAGAAACGGATTGATAGCGTTAGCACCGTATCCGCACAGCAGGCAAAAGTGCATAATTTCTCTCGGCTCGCCGCTCTCAACGATCAAACCAGCTTCGTTGCGAAGTCCCCGATTAAGCATTCCATGATGAACCGCTGCCGTAGCCAACAGCGATGGAATCGGTGCCTTTGTCTGAGAAATGTTACGGTCGCTTATAATGAGTAGCGACGCTCCATCTTTAATAGCCTTCTCTGCCGAGTCGATTAACGAATCAAGACCACGACGCAAAGCTTCTGCCGGCTTTTCTGTGTCGGCATCGAACAACGCAGAAATGGTAGCGACCTTGAAATCATCTCTGCTAACCGCACGAAGTCGCTCAATATCTTCGTTGGACAAAATCGGATGCGGCAACTTGAGCTGCCGACAGTGCCGGGGACTTTCATCCAGGATGTTTTGCTTCTTGCCCGCGAAGACCATCAGACTCATAACCAGGCCTTCGCGAAGCGGATCTATCGCTGGATTTGTCACCTGGGCAAAAAGCTGTTTGAAATAGTCGAATAGAAGCTTTGGCTTATCCGACAGTACTGCCAGCGGCGTATCATTACCCATCGATCCCACTGGCTCTTGGCCGTTGACCGCCATGGGCGTCAGTATCATCTTTAGTTCTTCCCGTGTGTACCCGAATGCTCTCATCCTCTGGGCTATCGTCCGCGGGTCGCTCTTGACGAGTTTGGGCGTATCGAACAAACCACGAAGCTCAATTCTGTTCTCATCCAGCCATCGCCGATAAGGTCTTTGCCGGGCAATTTTACTTTTTATTTCATTATCAGAAATTATCCGCCCTTCGATAGTGTCGACGAGGAGCATTCGGCCAGGCTGCAAACGTCCTTTGGTACGTATCTTCTCAGGCGGAAATTCTACAACTCCCGTCTCGCTGGCAATAATTGCCAGACCGTCGGTAGTCACCAGGTATCGGCAAGGTCGTAATCCATTTCGGTCGAGCGTCCCTCCTAATAGCCTGCCATCGCTAAATACCATTGCTGCCGGGCCATCCCATGGCTCCATTATCGCAGAATGGTACTCGTAGAACGCTCGCTTGTCGGTGCTGATATGATATTTGGGCCCAAAGGCCTCCGGAATCATCATCATCATAGCATGAGGCATGCTCCTGCCCGATCGAACCAACAGCTCAAGGGCGCTATCGAAACACGCTGAGTCACTCGCCTGCGGCGTCAGAATCGGAAACAGCTCAGTAATATCATCACCGAAAACCTCACTTGCCATCTTTTTCTCGCGTGCCCGCATTGCATTGCGGTTGCCACTGAGGGTATTCAGCTCACCATTATGCGCAATGCAGCGGAACGGCTGAGCAAGGCGCCAGTTTGGAAAGGTATTGGTGCTATATCGCTGATGGACAATGGCGAGAGCCGACTTAACCCGCTCATCAGCAAGGTCAGGATAATAGGCGAAAAGCTGCCAAGCCATGAACATGCCTTTATATACAATCGTGCTGCATGAAAGGCTTGTCACGTAGAAATCCTCACCTTTTTCACCGACCTTTTCTGCTACCAACCTCTCAGATCTCTTTCGCGCCAGATATAACTTGCGCTCAAGTGATCCATTTTTAAGACCATTACCATCAACAAATATCTGTCTTATCGAAGGCTCCGCAGCCAAAGCAATCTCACCCAGACAGTCATTTGAACTGGGAACTTCGCGCCATCCGAGAATCTTCAATCCATAATGGGTAACGGCAGATTCGAGTACGCCATCACAGGCCTTTCTTATGTCACCGTCTTTCGAGCCAAACACCATCCCAACACCATATTGGCCGGGTTCGGGAAGAGAGAACCCGAGCATCTCACACTCGACGGCGAAATACTCATGTGGAATCTGAAACAGTATCCCAGCACCATCGCCTGTGGCCTCGTCGGCTCCGGCTGCACCACGGTGACGCAGATTAATCAGTATCTCTTTGCCGTATTCGATTATGGAGTGGTCCCGTTTGCCGTTGATATTTACAACAGCACCAATACCGCAGGCGTCATGTTCGTACCGTGTTTCGTACAAGCCCTGATTTTTCAATCTCAATGTCATAAGATACTAAACCAAATTCGGTTTAGCCCGATTAGGAATCGTCAATACCCCAAAATGGGCAAGAGCTTATCACATTCTACGCAATCTTTTCAATTTTGATATGTCAGTTCCCTTAATAAAACTCATAAGTTGGCGCCATAGTCTAAGTAACCCCGCCTGTAAAGGCGAATAGCGAAAGCTTCTCATTTTCAATAGGCTGCTGAATCTATCTTTTGTAGCACAACTATGCTCGGTGTTTAGCAAAAGGCCTTGAGCCGACTGTGGGATCCGAGCCGCGCCCAAGGCCATTTACCTGATCCTATCCGATGATGTTCGATTCATCAACTGTCGTAGTACAGATGAAATTCATAAGGGTGCGGTCTCAAAGCCAGCTCATTAAGCTCGTTTTCACGTTTCCAATTGACCCATGTCTCAATCAGGTCGTCGGTAAAGACACCACCTACGGTTAGAAACTTGTAGTCAGCCTCAAGGGCAGCGATCGCCTCAGCAAGCGAGCCTGGAGTCTTAGGGTAATTGGCCAATTCTTCGGGCGTCATTTCATAGATGTCCCGGTCAAGAGGCTCGCCCGGGTCGATTTTATTCTTGATACCGTCGATAGCCGCCATGAGCATTGCTGTCCACGCCAGATAACCGTTAGCTGTCGGATCGGGACAACGGAATTCCAAGCGTTTGGTCTTTGGGCTGTCTGAATACATGGGTATCCGTATAGCTGCCGAGCGATTTCGAGCACTCATCACAAGGTTTACCGGCGCTTCAAAACCAGGCACTAACCGACGGTAGGAATTCGTCGTCGGCGCTGCGAAAGCCAGAATTGCCGGTGCGTGCTTGAGCATTCCGCCGATCGCGTATAAACCGATATCGCTCAGCCCAGCATAACCAGCATCCGCAAACAGCGGTTTGCCATCCTTCCAGAGCGAAAAGTGTGAGTGCATACCGCTGCCGTTGTCCTCGAAGATCGGCTTGGGCATAAATGTCACGGTCTTTCCGTTACGCCTGGCCACGTTCTTTATGATGTACTTGTACCACATGAACTGATCAGCCATCTTAAGCAGCTCATCAAACTTCATATCTATCTCGGCTTGACCGGCTGTTGCCACTTCATGGTGATGTGCTTCCACAACGATACCAACTTTGCGCATTTCGCGGACCATCTCACCACGCAGGTTGTGATACGTATCAGTCGGACTGACCGGGAAGTAGCCGCCCTTGAAGCTTGGTTTGTAACCCAGATTGGGCTCTTCAAATCGCGCGGTGTTCCAGGCGCCCTCGACCGAGTCGATCCGGTATGAGCCGGTGTGCTGATTCTGTTCGTAGCGGACCTCGTCAAAGATGAAGAACTCCGGCTCCGGTCCTATGTAGCATGTATCGGCGATTCCAGTTTTCTTCAGATAGGCGACCCCTTTTCGGGCCACATGCCGCGGATCTCTGCTGTAGTCGGCTTTGGTGATAGGATCTACGATGTTGGCGACGACACTGACGGTCGGGTCCGTGAAGAAAGGATCCAGCACAGCGGTATTGGGGTCCGGCACAGCCAACATGTCCGAAACATGGATGCCCTGCCAGCCGCGAATAGATGAACCGTCAAATCCGACTCCGTCTACGAACGTGCTCTCATCCCAAGTCTCTATCGGGAAGGTACAATGCTGCCACGTGCCAAGCAGATCGGTAAATTTCAAATCAACCATCTCGGCTTTATTCTTCTTTGCAAACTCAAAGAATTCTTTCGGTGTCATTTCACTTTTCCTTTCATATAATTTGGTTTGTCACCGAATCAATTTTCAATGCCATACAGATGCCATAGTCGGCCAGCAAATCTTTAGCCGATCGCCTTTTGCCCTGTTTCACCGGTGCGAATCCGGATACATTCGGGTAGATCCATCACAAATATCTTCCCGTCACCTATCTGTCCTGTCCTCGCACCTTCAACAATCGCATCTATCGTCTTTTGAACGAAACTCTCGTTCACCGCTATCTCCAGTCGGACCTTCTTCAAAAGATTAACCTCGAACGCAACGCCCCGGTAGCTCTCGTGATATCCTTTCTGTTCGCCGCAGCCTAGAGCATTTGTCACAGAGACCTTGTAAATCTCATTTTTATACAATGCCTTTTTCACATCGTTGAGTTTGTGAGGCTGAATATATGCGGTTACAAGTTTCATTTATTTGTTCTCCGACTAAGGTCAAATCAAGTCGTGCTGAATATCTGAAAGCCGCCGTATGCCTCCATACCGTGCTCTCCAATATCCAGCCCTTGCAACTCTTCTTTTCGGCTGATTCTCAAACCAACGACGAGGTCGATCACCTTAAACACTATACCCATACTAACAACCACAAAAGCCACTGTACTTACACTGCCCACTATTTGGATACCCAGCTGCATTGGATTACCACTATAGACAAAACCATTGTTTGCTAAGCCCAACGTTTGTCTGCCAAAAATTCCAACGCACAGAGTACCCCAACTCCCACAGATCCCGTGAACGGGAAACGCACCAACGGGGTCGTCAATCTGAAGCTTATCGAGCAGCTCGACTCCCATTACCACTATATATCCGGCGACTGCACCGATCACCAATGCCGCCCAAGGCTCAACGTATGCACATGGTGCTGTTATAGCCACAAGCCCTGCTAAAGCGCCATTCATTGCCATAGACAAGTCTGGCTTGCCAAACCTCTTCCATACCGTTGCCATGGCAGCTATCCCGCCCAGAGCGGCCGCCAAGTTTGTGTTGATAGCGATACGACTAATAGTTGAGCCGTCTGCCACGCCAAGTGTCGAGCCGGCATTAAAACCGAACCATCCGAACCAAAGTATAAACACGCCCAAAGATGCCAGTGGGATGTTGTGACCAGCAAAAATGTTCGGCTTGCCGTCGATACCGTATTTACCCTCTCTTGGTCTGAGCATAGAAGTTCCGACAAGAGCCGCACAACCACCGACCGTATGAACAACCGTTGAGCCAGCAAAGTCAGCAAAGCCCATATCGCTGAGCCAGCCGCCGCCCCATATCCAGTGTCCGACGATCGGATATATAAAGGCCGATATAAGAAACGAGTAAATCAAATAAGCCGGAAATCTCATACGCTCCGCCATTCCGCCAGCCACAATCGTTGCCGCTGCTCCACAAAATGCCGCTTGAAACAACCAAAAGGCATAAAGAGGCAAACCGTTGACCGTTTGCTCAAGACCGAATAAGCACCAGCCCTTCACACCACAAAAACCGTTTCCGTCACCGAACATCAAAGCATAACCGATAAGGAAAAAGCCTAATGAAGCCATACAAAAGTCAAGGAAGTTTTTGGTCAGGATGTTGCAGGTATTTTTTGCCCTGATAAATCCGGCTTCAACCATCCCGAAGCCTGCCTGCATAAAGAACACTAAAAATGCCCCTAACAATACCCATACTGTATCCAGGCCTTGCTTCAAATTAGCTACATCAAATTCACTGCCAGATGCTGCAAAAGCTGGTACAGAAAATGTCGTCACCAATAGTAACACAACGGTAACCAGTAAAAGTTTCATTCTGTAATCCTTCGTTTCATCTCTCAGAGTTAAAAACTTTTCGATAAACTAATGCCAGCAAAGAAAAAGTCACTGTCTGTTCCGTACGCGTCGATATCACGTATGTCATCGCTCAGAAGCGTTACATAGTTCAAAGTCGGAGCCACCGTCCAGTCGACGCCCTCTATCGGGAAAGAAGCTGACAATATAAGATCATTCATCTTGCTTTGATTGGTACCCCAGTAGTACTCGTTGTAATTGCTGTTGCCCCACCCAATACTGGCCCCAAGTTCCAAGCTGATAGTAGAACCAGAGCCAAGCTCGGCAATATTTTCGACCCTGTGTCCTATTGAGGCACTGATATACGTGCCATCGGCCTCATCCACATCATGATACACCGTCAAAGACGGGCTCAGTAACACATCGGCACTGAAACCCCAGTACAGTTCCGTCGTGCCGTCAACGCTTGTGTTTGGGAAATCGTAGTAAATCACACCCGCAGAGAATCCAAGAAGTTCGACGCCGGGAAACTCGCCCGAGTAGTCCAGTGAGTAGTCAACCTCAGTGAAATCGTGCTCGTGGCTGGTTTTATCAGTCAATTCAAGACTACCCCAAATTGATACAGATAGTGGACCGAAAGCTGCACTTAAGCCCGGCTGAAAGACTGGCTCGTTATCCAGGTCCTGCCCACGCCAAATATACTTACCGAAATAATCGGCTGTCAGCTCAAAATCGACAGCCCAGGCTGTTCCGGCCAACGTCATATAACCAATCAAGCTGAAAACTATCGCCAGTCGATTGCTCTTTCTCATTTTCACTTTCCTTTAATTGTATTGTGCTATGAAATACTTTTCAGCCATTGACAATACAAACAGCAGTTACACAAAATATAAACAATTGATTGTGCAATTAGTGTGCCAGGAATGAGACGGTGTTGATGAAATAAGCGTAAGTAATTATATATAAAGAAGATAAAAGTCAGCGAGCAAAAATAGTCTATTAAACAAATAACTACATTATTGTAGTTATAATGCTTTATACCTACATAAATGTAGATATGGTTTGCGCTTCAGAGTATCGACGCTAAGCTCCCTCTCGGTATTTTCAACAATCTCTGCCCCCTGACCTCTTAGCTACTACCTCTTTAACGATATAAAAGCCATTTTATATATAAATAGATTTTATATCCCTTAACAAAATCTAACTGACGCTATAGCGTTATGGATCATTTAAATATACTGGTCTGTAATTCAATATAAAGTCGCGTATTTTTTTCCGTTTCGGGACATTTAGTTTATGACCAAACATAGGCATTTCTTTCAGTGTTTCCTTGTTATCTTTCTGTAAGAATGTGTATGAAAAGTCCGGTCATCCGGGTTTTGATCGATGAATCGTCAGGTTAATCATAGCAAGTTGAATCATAGTTTCGCTGCTAACCGTCAGCG
>Ga0315532_1001362_pt1 | contig 18264 bp, 16 predicted proteins | sample SalMarWE160370MG_FD_203082 | JGI IMG/M metagenome (GOLD analysis project Ga0315532, IMG submission 203082) | Salt marsh sediment microbial communities from the Plum Island Ecosystem LTER, Massachusetts, United States - Salt Marsh Sediment WE1603-70 ... | reverse complement strand
TCTTGCCTTGACCCATGAAGGCGTTTTTTCTATAGTTGCGTCTCTTACCGAGATAATTTGCATCAGATTGTAACCAGAAGAGACAAAGGAGGTTTCAGGTGAGAGTCGTACTGTTAGGTGCGCCGGGTGCCGGCAAGGGGACCATTGCGAAGCTGCTGACCGAACATGATGGATCGGTGCAGATCTCAACGGGGGATATCCTTCGTGCGGCAGTCAAGGAGGGGACTGAACTAGGCAAGGAGGCGAAAGGGTATATGGACAGGGGCGACCTCGTTCCCGACTCCCTCATCATCAAGATGATGGAAGAACGCCTCCAGGACGAGGATTGTGAAAAGGGATTTATCCTTGACGGCTTTCCCCGAACGATCCCTCAGGCCGAGGAGCTCAAGAAGCTGCTCGAGAGGCTGGGCCTTGAGCTCGATCTGGTGGTGAACCTCGAGGTGCCCACGGAGGTCATCCTGGATCGGCTCACCACGAGAAGGACCTGCTCGAATCCGGATTGCCAGGCCATCTACAACATAAAGAGCAATCCACCCACGGAAGATGGAAGGTGTAAGATATGCGGGAGTCCCGTGATCCAGAGGGAGGACGAGACCGAAGAGGCTATCATGAACAGGCTTAAGACTTACAACGAGAAGACAGCGCCCCTTATTTCATATTACGAGAACGAACGACTCCTCAAGAATATCCTCTCCCTGAACAGCCGGGAGACGGTTGAGAAGGTCAAGGAAGCACTTCAAGGTTAAAGAGACCATCAGCAATAGCTATCTATGAGGGAAGTCTTATTGCTGCCCATGCATGGTGAGACAGATTCCCTATAATGGATCCATCAAGCGTATCATGGCTCTGCTCCATGAGAGGAGCCGCGGCAGGTTCTTTTCCCGGGCGGATGTTGTACGCTCGGAGGGGGCTTCAGCCGTATTGTTTCTTCTGGGCGAGCACTATGAAGAGTGCACGTTCAGAACCGCACCCTGTATCATTCTTACCAAGCGCTCCATGAAGGTGAGGCAGCCCGGCGATCTCTGTTTCCCGGGGGGGAGGATTGCGCCCAGGCTGGATTTTCTTCTGTCAAAGTTCGTCACTTTACCCCTATTCCCCCTGGCGCGATGGCCTTACTTGCCAGCGTGGCGTAATTCAAAAGCAGAGGACGCGGAGCACCTGGCCATGCTTGTCGCAACCAGTCTAAGGGAGAGCCTGGAGGAGATAGGGCTGAATCCGTTCGGGGTTACGTTCTTGGGCCCTCTTCCGCCGGAGAAGCTCGAGTTGTTCGGCCGCATTATCTACCCTATGGTGGGTTGGATAGGGCGTCAAAGGCGTTTCCTGCTCAACTGGGAGGTGGAGAGGATGGTGTATATTCCTATACAGCGTCTCTTGAACCAGGACAACTATGCCTGCTACAGGCTCAGCATGGAACCACAAGGTGGGGGTGGGGCGAGGGAAGAGACGCGGGATTTTCCCTGCTTTCGGCATCGGATTAGGGACGGGGAAGAAGTGCTTTGGGGTGTGACCTACCGCATCGTGATGGTGTTTCTCCAACTCGTGTATGGCTTTAAAGTCCCGGATCTCGACACATTGCCTATTATCCGTGGGTGCCTGGATAGGCGCTATTTCATCCGCGGGAGGTAGGTTTTTAAACGAACAGGGTATAAGGAGGTGAGCGCTCCGGCCGCTTATCCAGGTTTCTCATGGTAGCTGTCGCGTATCGCGGCCGGAGCACCCGTTGGGGGGTATCATAAAAAGGAATAGTTGCTGTGATGTGCTTTCCAGCCCTGAACAGCATTCATCCTTTTAGATTAACGATACCCGCAGCAAAGTAATTGTGCAATGAGGATAAGTACCCAAATGCCATACACGAGCACTCATTTATGCCTGGGAGGAGCGCTTTTCAGTGACTATCCCCTATGTTTTTAGATAAACGTACCTAGCAGAAAGATACGGTATGAAATCTATAGAGAGATATGGGAAAACCCTCGTTGCCGCAGCAATATGCATGTTGTTGTCGGCCCATTCCTATGCCGCTTCCGATAAGGATCGTGAGGTTGCGGTGGTGATCCCGGCGGGGGTCTTGCAGGAATTCATCAATGAGGTGCTGCCGGTTGAACTGACCGGTCATGACAAGGTTTCAGGGGCTCTCTGGATTCGATCGATAGAGGATTTGAAGCTCGGGTTGGATAAGGTATGCTTTACCGCGACTCTCCATGGGGAGGACATCGCTTACAATGGCAAGATAGGAGGTTTGCCCGCCAAATTGCGTTTTGACGCCCTTGACAGCACCCTAGATTGTGAGGCATCGATTCGATATGATGCCGACAAGAGGCTGCTCTATCTAAGCCCAAAGGTAGCGGAACAGGGGGAAAAGGGCAATGCCCTCTGGATGGTGCTGGTTTCGGTTTTAAGCGGGCAGGAATACCCGGTGGAGATCCGGAAGCTCAAGCCGATAGCGGCGAAAATCAGCGATAAAACGCTCGAAATAGATATGGAAATATCCAACATCTCCACCGAAAACGAGAGGCTCTTTATCGTCATGAGACCCACTGTTAAAGCCAAGCAAATGGATACGGCGAAATAGTATCCCTTTGGGGGAGAGCTGAAACGCCTCGCCTTCACGCGAAGCGATTTTATAACGTGAGTCATTTCACTAACGACTCTTGCGGCTGATGATTTTCCCTTGAAACATGGCATGAAACAGCGATCTGCAGGATTGCGGCTAACCAGTGAGAAGTCCGGGTCGATGTCATCTCATAGCTTGAGGTTTTGATATTCTTATCAGATAGTCACCTTTTTGAATTCCTTACAGCAGCAACATACTTCAGGTTTCAAACCGCATGTTTTCTATGGGATACCACTCTCTTATCACAGGTTTTGTCAGGACTGTGATCTCCGTTACAGATCACAGGTAGACCTATTGGTGGCATCGTGGCAAGAGATCACAGATTCAGCTTTCAAGATCGCAAGCCTTGATTTATTGTCGTAAATCGTTTTGGAACCTACGTTATATATAGAAGTATCAAAGGGTTACACCCCTAAGGGTAGCAAAGAAAAAAATTATTTCATAGCTACCAAAAAAAGAAACCTCCTGTCCCCCTTTACCCCCTCAAGACCCTTTGATATCTCTGCCTTTCGTAAATTAGTTGCTAGAACTGACCTTCAGACGTACTCCCGTGAAGATGAGGCCAATGGGTTCTTGAATATCCTTGATGTTTTAGAAATGATTCAGTAGCCTTGAATTAAATCAGGCGATATGCAGATAGCATACTGTAGCTCAACATGTGGGGATCTGGCGAAACCGCGTTTTCTCATCTTCAAATGATAGAGAAATACTTCTTCCACAATTCATTAACTCTGGAAAGGAGGGATAACTGACGAATTCAGTTGGAAGCCGAGGGATTTGCTTAGGTAGAAGGCCAGCTCGTTGAAGAGAATGGCTGGTCCGGATTGGTATATTATGAAGAAAGGAGTCTATCATGGAGGGAACTCAAGTAGAGCTTGATGAAGATCGTGTGAAGCACCGGGATACGTTGGCACGACTACTCCCCGAGGTGATGGGGGCTGTGAGAAGTCTCACCGATGAGGTATATAAAGACGGCGCCCTTAGCTGTAAGATCAAGCGGTTAATGTCTTTAGCCCTCGCACTCGGCGTTGGATGTCGGAATTGCATACTGGCCCAAACCAGGTACGCCTTGGAAAATGGCGCCACAAGAGATGAGATCTTAGAAACTATCTCAGTGGCCGTGAGCATGAGGGGCACAACCGGGGTAGGTGAGTCCTTAAGGGTTATCCAGCTCCTGCATGAGTTGGCAAGGCTCTAGCTGATTCATCCATGGCTTGCCAGAAGTATCTGTAAGAAACGGCTAGCTACAAGATGAACGAGGGTGCCGGAGGTCTCCTGGTACTCTATTTATAACGCAGCCATAAAAAATCGATCGACAGCCTGTATGCCGAGTCAGAGGAGAGCTCAGAGAGAAAACACTGTTTTTTTCACCCTTATGATCTTTGTGCTATCCATCCGAAAGCTGAACATATCACCCACCTCAAAACCCTTTGATATGTCTGCCTGAGGGGAATTGGTGGCGGGATGCTACTTTCTGCGGTGTTCCCTTCTCCGAGGATCAATAATAGATGCTGATGTCTTGAACAGGATCTCCATCAATTCATAAATCCTTGATGTTTTATGATCGATCCCGTAATCTTACATAAAATAGGGAAAATGCTTATTATAACCTCTGGCACGTAGCTGAAAAAACCGGGGCACTTGAAACAAAAGACTTGTTTGGGTAATCGCCAAACGCCTATTTTCAAGTATTGAAACGCTAATCGAAACGGGATAAGAGCGATTTGGACTCAGGCATCAGGCAAAATCAAACACGAAAGTCTTGACATCAATCGCGCAGCAGTAGATATACTGAGGAAATTATACTACGTGGGAGCGCATGGCCCTGACGCTTTGCTGCAGTGTTATTGATGAGAGAAACTGCCTTAAGTTTCTCAGGAGATGTAGAAAAAAGGCGCCGAACGAAGATGAATCACTACGATATCGTGTTTATCGGTCATTTGGGCATGGGTACAATTATTCCTTTCAGAGGGTCCCCGTTTACGGAACTGGGCAGTCCAGCACTCTTTGCTTCGATTGGAGCTTCCTGCCTAGGCAAAAGGATTGCCACGGTGACGAAAATCTCCGAAAGCGATGAGTACTGCCTGGAGCCACTCAAGAGTGCAGGTATCGATGTGTTCGTGCTTCCCGGTGAGATCGGCCGGTACCGTATCGTTTTCCCGACAGCGAACGTCGATCAGAGGCAGGGTTTTGTCGAAAAAATAGGAGGGAACTTTCTTATCGGCGACATACCTCCTTTTGAAGCGTGCCTGGTCCATCTGTGCTGCATGAGCGGCCCGGAACCTCAACTGGAGTTGTTGCGAGCACTGCGGGGACGGGGATTCCGTTTGTCAGTGGACATGCAGAGCTTCGTGCTCCAGGCCGACGATCAAACAGGGCTCGTCCACTTTACAGATGTTCCTGAGAAAAAAGAAGTACTAGCCATGGCCGATTTCGTGAAGCTTGATGCCATGGAAGCGCAAACCTTGACGGGTGCCGACGTTCTCCAGGACCAAGCAGACATACTGGAAGGCTGGGGAAGTTCTGAGACTGTAATAACCTCTTCAGAGGGCGCGCATGCCAGGAGCAAGGGAAAGACCACGTTCGTGAAGTTTACCAACAGAAGCACACGCGGCAGGATGGGTCGCGGAGACACCCTTATGGGAGCGTACCTCACGCGTCGGTTGGATCATTCTGTTGAAGACTCGCTAAGATTCGCCGCAGCGCTCACATCCATCAAGATGGAATCCACCGGTCCATTCAGAGGCTCTCTGGATGATGTTCTTGAGAGGATGGAGATATCGATTCCTTTCTCGCCTCGATAAATGGCGATCATAAAGCGCTAGAGGCGGAGGCCGCTGATCGACAATTGCTTGAGGATGAAAACCAAACAGTTCTTCGCTGCCTGCAAGAACTACAATTGGTAATCGCCTGTTTTTCGAGTCCGCCAAATTCAAGTTTACGATAAGCAGGAGAGAATTCGTGCGAAAAATAGCTTCCTGCTATGCTGCTGAAATCTTAGGAAGAGCAAAACGTTACCACTACCCATCGAAGGTTGTAAGTGCGCTGCCAGATAGTCGGATGAGGATTCTGGCACGAAGTCGCAAATTTTGGACCTCCAAAGTAAATGATCTCGTAAGAAGTCCTAATCTCGTCACTCCGGCGAAAGCCGGAGTCTAGAAGTGCTCTAATTTACTGGATTCCGGATCAAGTCCGGAATGACAAAGAAAAGGAAATCCGACTTTTTACGATTTTGTCAAAGTTGGACACAAGATATGGCAGTATTTGTGATGAAGCAAAGGGAAGCATCCGTCGTAATCCTTGAGTATCCCTACTGGTCGCTCCCACCCCTTTTTTTGATCTACCTAGGTCCACCCACCTCCGCAAGATTCACTGAGGCAAGAGCAATGCCCCAACGCTTGGCAGTAATGCAGTGGATACCGAAAAGACCTGCCATCAAAAACCCTTTTTGCCAATGAGTCCAGTTGCGCAAGGAAAAATCCTTTCCGGTAAGACAAAGTCTTCTCCCATAAGACAGATTTCATAGAATCATAAGTAGGAGCCACGCGTCTAAAAAGAGGATAACCCTGCTACATAACAACAGAATGCCCTCTTAGGATACCTCTGGCATACTTCTTGCGAATTACGGGACTACGATGAAAAGCCAATCTGTTCATGAAGGGGAGAAGGCAGGAGGGGAATTCCTGAGACCTGTCTCCCGTGGATGCTTTATGAGGAAAGAAATCAAAGACTATCCGGGGAAGAGAGTCCTGATTGTGGATGACGAAGAGGCTATACGAGATATCCTTTCAAATGCGCTCAACTGTTGGGGGTACCACGTGGAAGCGGCCAGCAATGGTAGTGCGGCGTTACATCTGTTTCGAACAAGCTCCCTCGACCTTGTATTAACCGACCTGAATATGCCCGGGATCGACGGATGGAGCCTGGCAATGCGCGTAAAGGAGGAATCACCCGCTACCCTGGTAGGGCTGATGACGGCTCAGGACACAGAAGACATTAGAGAAAAAGTCGAAGGCAGCCCCGTTGATTTTACGCTGTTTAAACCGTTCAGGTTGGAGAAGTTGGAAACACGGTTGCGACAATGTTGGGCCGAATGAGAGGGGAAAAGGCATTGCACAGTATCTGGGGAGGTCTGCCGGCCCGCCATGTGCTGCTAATACCCAGAGATGCCGGGATGGGTTGGTGTCAATCTCGACGACTACACCCACGAGCTGATAACCGCAGTATTTGAGAGGATATGAAGAAAAGTCACCAACCTGATTTACGTAAACTCTCAGCTATGACGGTATAACCTCGGAGGTCAAGCATGGTACCAAAAAGGAATCCGCTACCGGCAACAGGCGTGAGAAATATCCACTGCCCGCACTATGAGAACTGCTTAGACTATGCGGTCCAGGAGAGCTGGGATGCATGGAACTGCTTACAATGCCCCTATAGATTTATTCGGCAACCCATCGATGTGAACGATTACGATGTCGGCGAGGATGAGCTGGACTATGAGTTGCTGTGCGATGTACCCCAGGAGGTAGATTGCGATCTGTTCGTCTAAGGGGGTCAATCCATCTGTCAGTTTGTTGGCTATCTCGCCTTCCTTAGATCCTCATCCATAAGAGGGGGCAATAGCATCGTATTGAAAAATGAAATATTTAAGTAAAGGGAAGTAGTTGCGGACTATGTTTTAGAGGTCGTGATGGCTTGAAAATCACAAAGTCCACTGATAAGGCTTATGCCTCTCAAATTAGAAATGTGCTCAAAGGAGGAAGATTATGAGATACGTTTTCACACTTTTTTTTGTACTGATTTTTTCATCTGCTGCTGCCGCCGCCGGTGAATTCGTTTCGTACGAGGTTAATGGAGAACCCTATGAGGGATATTTTGTTAGTCGTTATCCGAATGCCGCACTTATACTGCTAGTACATGATTGGGACGGTCTGACTGATTATGAAGTGAAACGGGCAAACATGTTGGCTGATATAGGGTATGGGGTTTTTGCCGCCGACTTGTTTGGTGCGGGCGTAAGGCCAACAGAGGTAAAGGATAAACTGCAGCATACCGGCGAATTGTATAAAGACCGTGAAAAAATGCGCACCTTGTTAAAAGCTGCACTCGAAACTGCAAAATTCAAAGGTGCCAACATCCATAATGCCGTGGCAATGGGTTACTGCTTTGGCGGAACTGCTGTTCTTGAGTTAGCCAGGTCAGGGGCAGACTTGAAAGGCTTTGTTACATTTCATGGCGGATTGAGCACACCAGCAGGCCAGGACTACTCCAAAACAAAGGGGAAGCTGCTCATCCTGCACGGCACAGCAGATACAAGCGTTACCATGGATCAGTTTGCCGAGCTCGCCAATATGTTGGAGGAAAAGCGTCTTTCACACGAAATGATTACCTATGGCGGAGCGCCACATGCCTTTACTGTGTTTGGTTCCAGCCGGTATAGAGAAGATGCTGACAAAAAATCCTGGAAACGTCTTACGGCATTTCTTAATGAGACGCTCGAATGATCAAGCTGTATCTTAGCGACTGTTATTTTACCCCGCTCGCAGAAAGCCACGGCCCTAGCCGTGGATGAATGCCCTGATATTCGGGTATGCGGTCCGCCACAAGGATTCAGTTAAAGAGGACTGGGGCGAGCGGGATGTCGTACCACTAAGTCCCGCCGTTCGCGAAGCGAATCGGCGAAACAAAGTGGTGCCACGGGCTTGCCCGTGGGGCTCCACGATCTTTTGTGAAACCTTCTCAGCAACCTATCTATTCCCTAACAACATCGAGTGGTCAGGCTTTGCTTGACTCATGAGGCGAAATCGCCTGTGATTCGGCTGTAAAAAGGGACTTCTAATCACCTCATCTAACCGACTGAGGGAAGTGAGAATCGGAAAGACCGTCGCCTCGATGTGAGAGATTTAATACTAAGATCCGAACAGCTTGCGGGTCAGCTCCCCCAATTGTTTACCATACCTCAGGCATTCCTCCTGGGCATTTTCATCCGGTGCTCCAACGGAGACCGGACCGTAATGGCTGCCTTTCTGCAATCCCTGCACGATCATGCCGTGAATGAGTAACGCTTGAAGAATGCTCAAATTGGTGGTTTCGTTCCCCCCGCCGATCCCCTGTGAAGAAGTAAAGACGCCAGCCACCTTGCCCGTCAGCTTACCAAAATGCTTGACGCTCTCGTCTATAAGCTTTTTAACTTGCGCGGCCATATTGCCAAAATAGGTGGGGCTACCGATGATGATGCCGTCGAATTCGAGCAAATCATCGATCGTAGTGTCCTCAATCTTCTTCAAAGTTACCGCCACGCCCTGGACTGAAGCCAAACCCTCATCGACTTTTTCAGCCATCCGACGGGTGTTGCCGGAACGGCTATAGTAGCTGACCAAGACTTTTGCCATGTCATTCTCCTTTCAATTGATTGCTAAGCTCCAATAGTAAATCGTCTCAAATATCGTACCAAGACAAAATCTCTTACCATGATCTAAATACATACTCTTTTTTCCACAAGGTTGGGGTCTGTTAGACAAGAAAAACAAGCAAGTGCCGCTGCCCGCATGCCTCATTTCTATTGACCAGCCCTGTAGACAGTACATTAATGATCAAGCAAAAAGTCAACGAGAGCCGTATTAAAGGCTTGGGGCTGCTCTATATTGGAAAGATGAGCAGCAGACGGTAGCACCACTAGCCTCGAATCCCAGATGCGTTCATGGATGGCCTCAGAGACCGCAACTGGAGTCCCGGGGTCCTCTTCACCCACGATGATTAGGGTTGGGGTCTTGATCTCGGAGAGTCGCTCCAGGTAATTGAGATTCCGGATTGCCTCGCTACACCCGATAAAGCCTGCTGCTGGTGTTGCGAGGAAATGTCTTCGGATGAGCTCTACCTGCGGGGAATTCCGTCTCAGAAAGGCTTGGGTAAACCAGCGAGCCAAGATCGGCTCAACGAGAGGCTCCATGCCTTGTTCCCGGGCTATGTCAATACGCTGTTGCCAGATCGCTTGGGCCTCCTCCCGAATGGCTGCGGCGGTATCGCACAGCACGAGGCTCCTGAGGCGATCGGCATGGTTCAGCGCGAGGTATTGACCGATCATGCCTCCTATGGACAGACCGACCCAGTGGACTACCTGAATATGCAGGGCATCCAGTAAACCGATTGCGTCCTCGCCTAGCTGCTCCAAGGTGTATGCCCCGTGCGAGATATTGCTTCCACCATGGCCACGCATGTCGTAACAGAGCACCCGAAATTGGGATTCCAGTGCCTCTATCTGGGGGTTCCACATGGCCAGACTGGAACCCAGGGAGTGGCTCAGCACCACTACTGGCGCGTCTTGGTTGCCTGATACCTCGCAATTGATCTCAATGTCGTTCGCCTTGAGTTTCACGGGTTCACCTCATACCCGCCTGCCTCGCCTGAGCGAGAGCGGGCAGGTCGCTCGCAATGACACCATTGTAAAATTCTTACGAAACCATCAAAGGCAGAGGCGTAAGCGCTGGAGTGTTCTGAGGGGACATAGGCCGGAAATTCTCATGCATCGAGCATTGACTCAAGGCCTTTGCGCCTGTAAATAGCCTCCAGCACGCCGGCTGTCCCGGTCATCATGTTGTCACCGATTGGAGATCCGAATACGATCGGCAGATGTGTGTTCTTGAGCATCCCTCGTTTTGGGCCGGTTGCCACGATGATCTCTGCGGCTTCAAAACCAAAGGCCTTTCGGATGTATGCCCCGTGCCCGCCTTCCCTCACGATGTCTGCGTGCTCGAGGTTTCCGTCTGCCAGCTCGGGCAGCAGCGCTTCCAGACGTTCAATGGTGATATCCCTGGTGTGGTATTCGAAGAATCCGCAGATCTCCCCTCTCTCAAGGGCCGCACCTACGGTATGAGAGGTGGCCACATCCAGGGTGAGCACCCTTTCGTTTCGCGCTGCCTGGGGATCCAGGGTTGCACCGAGCATGGCTGCCATTCCGCTGTCCATAAGGTAGATCTCATCGGCTGGCAGGGCCTCGGCGCTCTTTGCTATAGCCGTGAGGCGGCTAAAGGTCGGCGGTACCTCATCGTTCCTATAGAGCAGGGCGTGGGGATAGGGATTTTCATCGAGCCGGGCCTTGAAGAAGGTATGACGGTAATCCAGATGAGATACCCCCTCTGGAGGTATGCCATGATCTTGGGCGCAGATGCCGACCACATCAAATGAAAAGGACACGCCCAACCCCTGGAGGAGGTGTCGCAGCCGATCTATGTCGAGGTCCCCGATGGTGAGATGGTTGAGGTCTGTACCGCCCTGCATAGCCTCTGCTTCTTGATCCTTGACCACCTCTATGCCCAGGGAGCGTACCTTTTCCAGGTCATGATGGAGCGTGGCGGCAGCAGAGGCGGACATGAGAACCCGTGATTTCTTCGCCTTTTGAATCAGGGCCTCCGAGATGGGCCCACCTCCCATCTCGCACCCAGTGATGAGCAGATCGTTGTGCAGGCTCTCCACTGCTTGAGCCAGGTAAAGAGTGGGTGATTTGGCAACTGCCTTATAGATCAGGTTTATTTCGGAATCGTAGCAAAGGACATCCATGGTCCCGGCCCCGATGTCAAGGATCAGGAATCTACTCATAGATCAGGCTCTCCCCGATGAGGTGCAATAGTCCAAGAAAATCGTAGACTAAGACTCGCCCATGAAAAGGGCTTATGTCAAGGGAAATGGCTTTAACCGTCAAGAAGGAGTTTTTCCCCGGCATGTGTTCTCCCTGCAAGAGCTAAGGCAATCCATCAGGCACTCGCCCTATGCTGACAGGATTTGACAGGCATGAGATTTATAGGTTAACTTATAAAAGGAGGTGACCACATGACAAGGCCTATGTACTACGAGCAGAGACCGTCGTGGCCGATCAAGGCGCCCACTGGCACCAACATACAGTGCCGCACGTGGGATGCAGAGGCTGCGCTTCGAATGCTTATGAACAATCTGGACCCCAATGTGGCGGTTCAACCCGAGGAGCTCATTGTGTACGGGGGATCGGGCCGCGCCGCTAGGAACTGGAGGGAGTATACCAGGATTATCAAGGCCTTGCAGGGGCTTGGAGAGGATGAGACCCTGTGCGTCCAGTCCGGGAAGCCGGTGTATATCGCAAAAACTCACACGCAGGCGCCGCGGGTGATTATCGCAAACTCCAATATTGTTCCCGCATGGGCAACACAGGAGCACTTCGATCGCTATGACGAGATGGGCTTGACCATGTATGGGCAGATGACGGCCGGGAGCTGGATCTACATCGGAACCCAGGGCATACTCCAGGGCACCTATGAAACCCTCGCCGCACTCGCCAACAAGGAGTACGCAACGACGAGTCTCCAGGGCAAATTCATACTGACCGCGGGCATGGGGGGTATGAGCGGGGCCCAGCCCATGGCTGCCACCATGAACGGAGGGGTTATCCTGGACGTGGAGGTCAGGCCTGAAAGGATCAAGAGAAAGGTGGACGAGGGCTACTGCGACAGGATGACGGACAACCTTGATGAGGCCCTGGTATGGATAGAGGAGGCCAGGAGGAGGGAAGAACCCCTGTCGGTCGGCCTGGTCGGGAATGCGGCAGAGGTCCATCCCGAGCTGGTCAGCAGAAGTGTCATCCCGGATATCGTCACGGACCAGACCCCTTCACACGATCTGTTGAGCTATGTGCCCAAGGGGAACATGAAAGAGCTTGATGAGCTCAGGGACAAGGACCCTGGAGAGTACCAGCGGCGGTCCCGTGAGTCTATCGTGGTTCACGTTGCGGCAATACTGGAGATGCAGAAAGGAGGCGCCATCTGTTTTGATTACGGCAACAACCTCCGAACCCAGGCCGAGATGGGAGGTCTTGATGTGAGGGATGAGAACGGTGAGTTCAAATACCCGGGCTTCATCCCTGCCTATGTTCGCCCGCTGTTCTGCAAGGGAAAGGGCCCCTTCCGGTGGGCGGCCCTTTCGGGTGATCCACAGGATATACACCGTATCGATGAAACGGTTACAGGATTGTTCCCGGAGGACGAGCCGCTCAACCGGTGGATCCGTCTGGCGCGGGAACGGGTTCCCTTTCTCGGGCTTCCTACGAGGATATGCTGGCTGGGCTACGGTGATCGCGCCAGGTTCGGGCTTGCTGTCAATGAGATGGTAGCCAAGGGCGATATCAAAGCTCCCATCGTGTTCGGTCGAGATCATCTGGATTGCGGCTCGGTGGCCTCTCCCAACAGGGAAACCGAGGGCATGCGTGATGGGAGCGATGCCATTGCCGATTGGCCGCTTCTCAATTTCGCCCTGAACACGGCCTGCGGGGCAAGTTGGGTGAGCTTTCATCACGGCGGCGGCGTGGGCATCGGGTATTCGCTCCATGCGGGAATGGTGATCGTGGCGGACGGAACCAACGAGAGGGCAGAGCGATTGGAACGGGTGTTGACGGTGGATCCGGGGATCGGGATCGCCCGCCATGTAGATGCGGGATATGAGGCCGCCCTCGACACTGCCATGGAGAAGGGCGTGAAGATACCGCCAGAGTAAACGAAAGAGAGAAACGGTGAGGAGGGAGAGGGAGAAAATCGGTCTGATACGGCTTCCTCTGAGGCAGAACAGGCAAGCTTGAGCCTTGTAGATTAGATACCAACAACGCAGTCCATAATGGGTGCGCCACCGAGCAACGAGAAATATATTCTCGCTATAGATCTTGGCACCTCGGGTGCCAAATCGGCAGTAGTGTCCTCGCGGGGTGAGGTAATAGAGAGCGAATTCAAGGCGACAACCCTCCTGCTTCTGCCGAATGGAGGGGCCGAGCAGAGCCCGGATGAGTGGTGGGATGCGATTATGGATACCGCTAAGAAGGTGCTCGGCAGGGCTTCGATACCCCTGGAGGACGTGGTGGCTGTGAGCTGCACTACCCAGTGGTCGGGGACGGTCGCGCTTGACGAGAATGGCATTCATCTGATGAACGCTATTATCTGGATGGATTCCAGGGGAGCCGGGTACATCAGAGAGATCACCGATGGGCTTCTTAAGGTAGCAGGCTACGGGATCACCAAGCTCATACGATGGATCATGCTCACAGGGGGAGCGCCCGAGCATTCGGGAAAAGGTCCGCTCGGCCATATACTCTACCTAAAAAACGAGCATCCCGACATCTACAAGAAGACCTCCCTCTTTTTGGAGCCGAAGGATTACATTAACCTGCGGCTCACGGGCAGAGCAGCCGCATCCTACGATTCCATAGCCCTCCACTGGCTGACCGATGCCAGGAATATCTCCAAGGTCACCTACCATGACCGGCTGATAAAGATGGCGGGGCTGGACAGGAACATGTTCCCGCCGCTCAAGCATTCCGTTGATGTCCTGGGGCCGATCAAGAAAGAGGTCTCCCGGGACCTGGGCCTGCGGGAAGGAGTGCCTGTGGTAGTGGGAGCCCCTGATGTCACCTCAGCGGCAATAGGCTCCGGTGCGGTAAGGGACTTCGAGGGTCACCTCTACATCGGGACTTCCTCCTGGCTGACGTGCCATGTACCTTTCAAGAAGACGGATCTGTTCCACAATATGGCTTCCCTGCCGTCTGCAATACCGGGGAGATATTTCGTGGCGAACGAGCAGGAATCAGCCGGTGCGTGCCTCACCTACCTTTGCGACAACATCCTCTTTTGCAAGGATGAGTTGCTCAAGGAGCCACAACCGGAGGATGCATTGACTATCTTCGACAGGATCGTGGCTGCTGTCCCTGCAGGGAGTGAAAAGCTGATATTCACTCCCTGGCTCTATGGAGAGAGGACACCGATAGAAAACCATTCAGTGCGGGCAGGCATTTTCAACCAATCCCTTACCACCACGCGAGGACACCTCCTGAGAGCCGTATACGAGGGGGTTGCCTACAACTCGCGGTGGCTGTTGCAGTATGTGGAGAAATTCATCAAGGCTCGATTAGATCCCATCACCATGATCGGCGGCGGTGCGAATTCCGATGTCTGGTGTCAGATTCACGCAGACGTGTTGAATCGGACCATCAGGCAGGCCAGGGATCCGATACAGGCAAATCTCAGAGGCGCGGCCCTGCTGGCATCCGTAGCCCTTGGGCTTCTTAGCTTCGATCAGATCCCCGGGCTCGTTCCCATTGCAAATACCTATACACCCAACCCGGAAAACCGCGGGATGTACGATGAGCTGTTCAGGGAATTCCTGAATATCTACCGGAACACCAAGGGGATCTATGCGAGGTTGAACAGGGCGTAATGCCGGTTGCGCCCATTGATCCATGGGCTGAAGAAAGGGGAGGTGTGAGATGGATCTGAAGCATTTTATCATGCGCGGTATGGAGCGTATACACCCGCGCATTATCTCGGGATTGTTTACGTGCATTAAGCCGATTCCAGCTGTGAAGAGGATGATAGAAGGTCAGTACGAGGACATCATGGGAGAGCTTGAGAAGGCGGTGAAACCTTACAGGCATAGGACAATGAGGTTTCAGGAGATTCCCGATCAGGGCCTTCGGCGGCAGGATGTGCTTGAGGAGATGCAGCGGATTCAAGAGATGGAGGAGTCGAAATGGAGGGAGGGCTATGTGTCGGGTGCCGTATATCACGGCGATGAATCGCACATAGAATTTCTCAATAAGGTATATGCGATCAATTCCCAGAGCAACCCGCTGCACGCCGACGTGTGGCCAAGCATCGCCAAGTACGAGGCAGAGGTAGTATCCATGGCAGGCACTATGTTAGGCGCCGGGACTGCTTCGGGTACGGATCAGGAGATATGCGGGGTGGTTACCTCCGGCGGCACGGAGAGCATCTTGCTTGCCATGAAGGCATACAGGGACTGGGCCAGGGACCAAAGAAAGATCAAAAAACCGGAGATGATCATTCCCACTACTGCCCATGCTGCCTTTGACAAGGCGGCCCAGTATTTCAACATACGCTGCATCCGTATCCCCGTAGATGAGGACTACAGGGCAGACGTGAAGGCAACTGCGAAGGCAATCACCAAGAATACCATCGTCCTTGTTGGCTCAGCACCCACATTTCCCCATGGGATCATCGATCCCATCGAGGAACTCTCAGAGCTAGCGAGACAAAGGGGCGTTGGCTTCCACACCGATGCATGTCTCGGCGGGTTCGTGCTTCCGTGGGCCGAGCGGTTGGGATATGCCGTCCCGCCATTCGATTTTCGATTGCCCGGGGTCACCTCCCTTTCCGCTGACACCCATAAATATGGCTACGCCTCAAAGGGGACCTCGGTTATCCTGTATCGCGGAGCGGAGCTGCGCCGCTATCAGTATTATAAAACCACGGAGTGGCCGGGAGGCCTGTACTGCTCGCCCACCTTTGCTGGAAGCCGTCCTGGAGCGCTGACCGCTGCGTGCTGGGCGACGATGGTGTCTATGGGAGCAAAGGGTTATCTGGAGGCGACAAAAAAGATCCTTGAAACGGCAGTGTTCATAAAGGCAGGAATCCGGAGAATACCGGAGCTTTCCATACTCGGTGATCCCCTGTGGGTGATCGCATTCGGCTCGGAGAAACTGGATATCTACCGGGTGCTGGACGTTATGTCCGAGCGAAAGTGGGCCTTGAACCCGCTCCATAAGCCGCCCGCCGTTCACCTCTGTGTAACCCTGAGGCATACCGGGGAAGGCGTGGCGAAGAGATTCATAGATGACCTGAACTCAGCTGTCGGGTATGTCAAGGAGAACCCGGATCAAAGGGGCGGCATGGCCCCTGTATACGGAATGGCAGCCAGGCTGCCGCTGAGGGGGGTGATAGGAGACATCTTGGAGCGATACATGGATCTTTTATACAAGGCGTAGGGCCTATAAGATTTTTACTGCACAGGCAATTCTGGTGCAGAGGGCCCAGCCTTTTCCAACATTTCATCATGGCCCTTTGAGAATAAAGGGCTGCCATCCATTTCCTCTACGGTTTGACATTTTCAAGTGTTTAATTGTTTTATTTGACATCTAATTATATTCCTATTATAATACATTTATAGAATTAATCAGTTCTCCCACTACATATTGATGAGAATGTTAGTTAATCACTACATAGAGTAAGGAAATGCTCTATGTGCGGGGAGTGCAACGCAGGGGTTTCAATGCCGATACCGCCCCGGATGGAAAACGGGGCAGGCAAGGGGGTGGAAGCATGAAGGTATCTAATCATGCCAATAAACGATCTCAGCAGAGAGGAATCCCCAAGGATTATATTGACTTAATACTCGAGTACGGAACGCCAGTGAGGAGGCAGGGTGATACATTGGAGTACAGGCTGCATAAGAAGGACAAGGACCGCCTTGTCAAACACCTGAAGCGCTTAATCAACTCTATTGACCGGTGCACCAACAAAGCAGTTCTGGTCGACTCTGACATGAAGGAAATCGTGACGGTCTATAACCTGATGTGAAGCTGGGAACCGCACCCGAAGGGTAGAATTTCAATCTGGCAGCCTGATACCAAGGGGTAATCCCTACCTCTCAAGGATAAGGCATCCCGAGTTATCCTTGGTGGTTAGTATTATTGTTGCCAAGTCTTTCCGCCAGTTCTATAGTGGTGCTACCCTATTACATATAGTCTCATTTGAGAAAGGTAATGAAGTAGAAAAATGTCTGTCGCAGGAAGGAGCGTCCATGAGATTGCATCATGTGGGGCTGGTGTGCAGTTCACAGGAAAGAGCAGACCGATTCTATGAGGGTATTCTGGGGTTGGCAAAGATTAAAACTGCGGAGCTCCCTGAGGAGATAACGGAGCGAATATTTCACAGCGCTCAGCGATGTCTGATGATCTTCTATGAACAGGACGGGCTTGCCGTCGAGGTCTTTGTGCCGGAGGAATGGCCCGTGCGAACGGGCACCTTTGAGCACCTCTGTCTTGAGGTTAGGGAAAGAGAGGCGTTTCTTGAAACCTGTGAGAAAAACGGCCTTGAGGTGCGCAGTATTCCTAAGGGAGATACGTTTCTCGCATTCGTTGCAGATTTCGACGGCAACCTGTTTGAGATAAAAGAGGCCGCTCTTGAAAAATAGCCCTGATCCGGAATCACGCGGCACTCCTGCTCCACCATCTTCGTCCATTCCCTCGGTTGCCTCCATGGCCGGCAAAGGGAAGGGCCCCATCGACCGTGCAGCGACCGCTGTGATTGTTCTTGCCCTGATTGCCTTCGTTGTTCTCTCCTATGGTTTCTTGAGCCGCATGAAAGGACACGGCGCCTTGAGCCCGGTGAGGTCGGTTTCTCAATTCTTCAACGATCTCGAGAGCCAGGTCATGGGATATCTCGGAGAGATTGAAAGGGCCTTCGAGCCCCGCAAGAGCGCCAAACAAAGGGCGAAGAAACATATTCTCGTTGGCTACCACTCTTATAAAGAGGGAAAATTCGACAGGGCGATTGGAGAGTTCAATAAGGCAGTACAGATTGATCCCAAGAACGCCGAGGCATATTTCTGGAGAGGGCGTGCCCTTATGAGCATAAGCCGCTATGATGAGGCCGCCGCGGATTTCAAGATGGCAGTCAAGCTCAATCCTGCCTATGTCGATGCATACGATAATCTGGGCTGGCTCTATGCGAGAGCGGGAAACTACCGTGAAGGCATTGCAAACCTCACCAAAGCCATTGAACTAAAGCCGGATAACGGCTGGGCATACTATTACCGGGCGCGTATCCAGCATAAGAGAGGCGAGGTGG